>Ga0209541_10013964_pt1 | contig 12192 bp, 13 predicted proteins | sample RifCSPlowO2_01_FD_184027 | JGI IMG/M metagenome (GOLD analysis project Ga0209541, IMG submission 184027) | Groundwater microbial communities from Rifle, Colorado - Rifle CSP2_plank lowO2_0.1 (SPAdes) (version 2) | ecosystem: Environmental > Aquatic > Deep subsurface > Groundwater | place...
TAAAAAAGTTCTGAAAGCTTTAAATCTTACGGTTTGCTCGGTATGCCATGGACATAAGGCTGATTTTCGTATCTATCGCTCTTGCCGGTGTGCTAATCGGCACGATTTTCGATTTAAAGGCGAGGTGGGTGCCAGACTATGTAAATTACTTTATGATTTTCTTCGGGCTGGCAGGCCACGCCATCATCTCAATTCAGGCAAATTCCATTTGGCCTTTTGCATACTCTTTAATTGCGGTTGGCATCCTTTACGTATTATCGGCAGTTTTGTTTTACGCAGGCGCATGGGGCGGCGGCGATGCAAAAATGCTTATTGGCCTGGGCGCACTCCTTGCAACAGTGCCGAACTTGGTTTTCATGCAGGATTTTCCAATCCAATGGCCGTTCCTCATAACTTTGTGGACAAATACTTTAATTTTCGGCGCGGCAATCGGATTTATCGGAACATTTTACCTTGCCGCAAAACATTTTTCGGGATTCAAAAAAGAATTTAAAACTTTTTCCGGCAAAACAAAATTATTTTTAATACCAATTATGCTTTTATTTCCAATTTCGTATTATTTCGAGAAATCTTTCGTAATTTTTCCATTTGCAATTTTAATTTTATTTGTTTTGTTTTTAGTTTTCAAATCTGTTGAAAACGCATGCATGTATAAATTTACTGCGCCGAAAAAATTGGTTGAGGGCGACTGGGTTGTTGATGAAATTAAAATTGCCGGCATACATTACACACCAAACAAAAGCGGAATAGAAAAAAAAGATATTTTGAAATTGATTGAGCTGGAAAGCCTTGGCAAGCTTGACAAGGTAAAAATCAAGGAAGGCCTGCCATACGTGCCTGCCTTTATGCTTGGACTGCTCGCAAGCCTGTTTTACGGGGATTTGATGTTTAAAATACTTGCAAAACTAATTTAATCGGTGCTATTATCTGTGGCCGTGCTTGGTGCGCGCCACACGTACGAGGCAAGATAATATGTAACCACTGGCACAACCACTGCGCTAACAGCATAAAGTATTTTTTGCATTGGCTCTGGTTCCAAATATGCATTCGCGGCTAATCCGAGGGTTGCTAAGCCACCGGAGCCAAGCATCAAACCAGATAATAATATCTCGAGACTTGAAGGCCATTCGCGATGTGGAGGCGGGAGCATGTCATCTGCCGGCGCTTCTGAATCGCTTTCTAAACTACTTGGTGTTTGTATTACGTTTGGCATTTCAGAATTTCAATATTTAATGCCTTTAAAAACATTCCTAGTCATGCCCTTCGCCTTCTGAACTTCGGCATTTCTTCCGGCTTCTCTGGCTCTTCTTTTTTTGTTTTCCTTTCTTCTTTCACAATCTTGCCGGACAGGTCATAAACAACTTTCTTGCCGATGTCTTTTGTTTTCTCGGAAATTCTTTTTTGCACTTCCTTGAACTGCTCTTCGGATAATTTAATCGGATCCCAATCTAATCTTAATTTATCATCTTCAAACCGCGGGATTATGTGGAAGTGAACATGGGGGACTGACTGCCCCGCTGCAGAACCATTGGCCTGCATGATGTTTACGCCCTGCGCATTCGTCGCTTCAAAAACTACGGTTGCTAATTTTTTAATTATGTTGAGCGCTTCTGCGCCCAGCTCATCTGAGAGCTGCGGAAGAATTTGTACATGCTCTTTTGTTACGAATAAAGTATGCCCTGGGCTTGCGGGGTTAATATCCAAGAACGCAATAAAGTTTGCGTCTTCATAAACTGTCTTTGCTGGAACTTCGCCTTTAATAATGCGGCAGAAAATGCACTGTCCCCCGCCACTGCCCTGCTGCTCTTTCAGAAACTCAATTTCGTCCGGCGTGAGCATCTCCATTGCCTTTTTGTTCTGCTCTTCGGGCGGCAGGCCAGCTAGCTGCTGCAGCTTTGCCTGCAATTCATTTCTCTGCTCTTCGGAAAGGTCTGCCATAAAACCCAAAGAGATTTTTGTTTTAAAAACCTATGCCATTCCCCGAAGCCGCATCGCCTCAGCCACTTTCTGGACTGCAAGAACATAAGCAGCAACTCTCATCGGGATCCTGTTTTTCTCAGCAAAATCCAAAACAGAGTGAAACGCCTTTGTCATTACCTCATCCAGCTTGTCGTTGACTTCATTTAATTTCCAGTAGTAGCCTGTGCGGTTCTGCACCCACTCCAAATAGCTGACAGTAACGCCGCCCGCGTTACAAAGAAAATCCGGAATCAAAAATATATTTGTTTTTTTCAAAATCGCGTCAGCCTCCTTCGTTGTCGGGCCATTTGCCGCCTCCGCAAGAATTTTACAATTCAATTTTAATGCATTTTCTTTTGTAATTTGATTTTCTAACGCGGCAGGAACCAAAACATCGGTTTCCAATTCCAAAAGCTGTCCGTTCGTAATGCATTTCGTGCCCGAAAATCCATGCAGCTGGCCTGTCCTCTCCTTATGTGCCAACGCTTTTGCAGCATCAATACCTTTTTCAGAATAAATTCCGCATTTTGAATCTGAAATAGCAATTATTTTCGTTCCAAACTTTTCCTGCAAAAGTTTTGCAGTCCATCCGCCAACATTGCCCGCGCCCTGAATTGCGGCGGTTGCCATTTTCAAATCAATTTTAAGGTGCTTTGCTGCCTCGCGAATACATATTACCGCACCTGCACCTGTTGCTGAGTCCCTTCCGAGAGAGCCGCCCAACTCGAGTGGCTTGCCAGTAATCATCGCAGGCGATTTATGGCCAATTATTTTTTCATATTCGTCAAGCATCCACGCCATCTCTCTGCCCGAAGTATAGACATCTGGCGCAGGAATATCAGCATTCTGACCAAGATTTTTCCAAAAAGCTTGTATGTACGCGCGCGAAATTTTTTCCATCTCGTCTTCGGAAAGTTCTTTTGGATTGCAAACAACGCCGCCCTTCGCCCCGCCATAAGGAATGCCAACAGTTGCGCACTTCCATGTCATCCAGGCGGACAACGCTTTTACAGTATCAAGCGTTTCATCTGGGTGAAATCTAATTCCTCCTTTGCATGGCCCGCGGGCATCGTTATACTGGACGCGGAATGCATCAAATTCTTTTATTTTTCCAGAATCCAATTTAATTTTTAGTTTTACCTGAAAGATTCTGGCGGGCTCTCTTAGCTTCTCGCGCAAGTTTTTCTCAAGTTTCAGAAAATCTGCTGCTTCATCAAACTGCTGCTGTGCAATTCTAAATGGATTCTTTTCTTCTGCCATATTTACCTCACAAACTTTATATTGCGCTTCGCCCAACTATTTATATGGACACGACTGAAAAGTTAAAAAGCCTTTCGATTTACGAATTCATGATTATCTCACTAACACTTCTTGCAGTTTATAACATAATCGCGCAAAAATTCTGGCTGGCCGCAATTCAAATACTAATTTCTGTCCTGACAGCAACTATTTTAGACTTTTCAATCAACCATTTTATTTACAAAAGGACTTATTTTCCAAAATCCGCCGTAATTTCCGGCCTGTTCGTCGGTTCAATTTTATACAATGTATCTGGCATTTACTTCGTTATCATCGCATCTGCGCTTGCAATCCTGTCAAAACATCTTATAAAAATAAACGAAAGCCATTTATTTAATCCCGCTTCGCTCGGCATTTTCATAGCAACAATTCTCGGGGCAAGCCAGCTCTGGTGGACCGCACAGCCCCTCCTTCTCGTTGTCGTTCTCGGATTAATTATTGCGTGGAAATTCAAACGATTTGACTCACAGCCGGCATTTTTGGCGACATATTTTATTGTTTCGGCAATAATTTTATTTTTCGCCGGCGACATTTCAAAAATAATTCTGAAAATTACGGACCCGTTCATATACTTTTTCACATTTTTCATGCTTGTTGAGCCGCGCACATCACCACTGACACAAAAGGGAAGAATTATTTATGGAGTAATTGTTGCCTTACTGGCCAGTGCAACGTTACGCGCGTACCCTGCGCAGTTCATATTATCTGCGTTGCTGACTGGAAATGTTATTGGAAAATTTATTATTGATAAATATGTCAGATGAGTTTCTTGCCAGTATCTTTTTCTGTCACGTGTATGACTGTCACAGGGCAAACCTTTGCGGCTTCAAGATGTTTTTCCAGTTCGGCTTCATCTATTTCTAAGGTTTCTTTATTAGAATCTTTCTTCGCGGTGCCTGCCAATAATGTTGCCTTGCCGTTTTGTTCCATTTCCCAGCCTTCCGGAAAAACCGCTACGCATGCTGCTGCGCCGATGCACCCAGTTCTATCATATTCTATTATATATTTTTTTCCCATGATTAAACTCAAAAAAGAAACATTTTAATATTTTTCTAATTTGCTTTGCTAACCGCCCTGCACTCGCCAACAACACACTTTGCCTGAAAGTTTTCCAACGGCGCACACGTTGCTTCGATTGGCTGCCTGCACTGCGCCCGGCCTGCAGACCATGTAACAGAATAATCTTTTGCTATTGCAGTAGCGCAGAATTTTCCTGAATTGCATTCTACATCTGAAAACGTACAGCTTGGGTTGCCGCAGAATGGTGCGACGATGACACAACCAGCGTCATTAAGGCAGCGTTTCACTTCGCCAAGAGTTGTTGGCCTGCTTTTCAGGCAATCGCCATCTGTTTCTGAATTACATTGCGCGGGGCACAAGCCGTCGCCGGATTTGCACTGGACTTGCTTTTCAGGCACGGATAAAATCACTGCGAACATCACGCCGACAAGCGCCATTATCGCAAACGATAAAATAATTATGCGGTTCATTTCAATGGCCTCGCGCCAAATTGTTTTAAAATTAGTTTTATCATTCTATTTTCTTTCCCCGCAGGCAACTCGTACAGCTTCCGGCATCTTTATCAAAATGCTCGCCGCATGCGTTCGCTCCGCAGAACATACATGTTTCTGTTGCCAGCCTGCCGCAATAAATGCAAGTGCCTGCCCGTGATGCGTGAGGGCCTTTCATGTATTTTAACAAGCATTCTGGGTTTATATGGGTTTTTGCTTGCGGTAAAGTTTAAATACGTAAATCGCATGAAACGTATATGGACTGGACGCAATTTGAAAAAGGTGTGTTTTTAGTGAATGCCTTAGGAATTATACACAACTCTAAAACTAAAAGGATATTAATCGGCCGGCGGGAAAATGACCCGCACATCACGAAACTAACTTGGTGTTTTCCGGGCGGCAGGCCCGGCTATAAAGTAGATTTAGAAGATTACTTGAAAAAAGAAATCGAAAAGAAAACCGGGCTTGCAGTACACATAAAAAAAGTAATTTTCGCAAAAACTTATCCTGAAAAAAGGGAATTTCTTTCAATATATTATTTGTGCGAATATGTACGTGGCAAAGCAATTGCCAGAGAAAAATTTGTTGAAGTAAAATGGATCAAGCCAACCGAAGTTAGAAAATATTTTACTACATCAATTCATCCAAAAATATTAGAATTTTTAAAAACCTTAGGCTAATTTTTTCCATCTCGTCCCGCCGGCCTGCAGGTCTTCAACAGCAATCCCTTTTTCTTTCAGCTCATTTCTGATTCTATCAGAAGTTTTCCAGTCTTTGGTTTTTCTTGCCTGCTCGCGTTCTTTTATCAGTTTCATAAGTTCGGCGGGCAACTTTTCTTCTTTGATATTTTTTAAATCTAAGCCAAGGACTTTGTCAAAATCCAGCATTTGTGCGTAAACTTTTTTTGCTGTGGCAGAACTTAACTTATTTGCGTCAATTAATTTGTTTATTTCTGACATAAAATTAAAAATTACGGCGAGCGCGCCGGCGATGTTGAAGTCATCATCCATGGCAGATTCAAATTGTTTTTTTGCTTTTGCAATTTCTGAATCAACTTTTATTTTTGATTTTCCTTTTGCACCTTTTAGCTTTAAGACAAAATCAACAAACTTTTTGTAAACTACGTTTGTATTTCTCAAATTTTCTTCTGAATAATTGATTGGCTGGCGGTAATGTGTCGCTGCGAAAAATAATCTCAAGACTTGCGGCTCGTAATTTTTCAGCGCGTCGCGTATCGTTACAAAATTTCCCAAGGATTTTGCCATCTTTTCGCCATTCACCATTAGAAATTCATTGTGCATCCAATAATTAACGAGCGGCTTTTTCCCGGAAACGGCTTCAATCTGTGCTATTTCGCATTCGTGGTGCGGGAATATTAAATCAATGCCGCCGCCGTGGATGTCGTACTGCGGCCCAAAATATTTTTCTGTGATCGCTGTGTCCTCTATGTGCCAGCCAGGCCTGCCAGCTCCGAAAGGCGATGGCCAGGACGGCTCGCCTTCCTTATGCTTCTTCCAGAGAGAAAAGTCACCTTGGTTTCTTTTTTGCGGGTTTGGCTCTATCCTATGCTTCTGCAAATCATCTGGATTTTGCCGCGAGAGTTTCCCATAATCGCTAAACTTCGAGATGTCAAAATAAACCCCGTCATCAATCTGGTAGGCAAAGCCTTTTTTCATCAATCGCCGAACCTGATCGATTATTTCTTTTACGTATTCTGAGGCGCGGACATATTCATCAACAGAAATTACGTTTAGGGCCTGCACATCTGCCAAATAAGTTTTTTCAAATTCCTTTGCTAATTTTGCCGGCGCTTTACCCGACTCGCGGGCGCGGTTGATGATTTTGTCATCTATATCTGTTATGTTTTGCACATAATTTAGTTTATAGCCTTTCCAGCGCAGGTAGCGGGCAACTATGTCAAAAGTGATGTAACTACGGGCGTGCCCGATATGTGCATAGTCGTACACGGTTGGCCCGCATACGAACATCTTTACTATCTTTCCACGTGGGATAAATTTCTTTTTCCTTCGGCTTAGTGTGTCATAGATTTGTAATGCCATTCTACTTCCCCATAGATAGATTTTTTATACCGAACAATTGTTCAAACAAGTTCAACCATATTTTTTCTAGTGGTGATTCTTTAAAAAGGCAGTCTGATATTTTATTTTTCTCGTTTAAACAAATTATGCAGTCTATGTTGCTACCAATAATCGCGTTATTAAAATCCGGATCTGCAAAAGTGTGTGCTACGAGTTTATCCTTCGAAATTATTTTTAAAGCGTTTACATCTCGTACCCAAAAGTCTAAGTTAACTTTGGTATTTCTAATACCCGCATTGGAATATATTGCGAGCATGTTTTTCCCAGCGCCGTATTTTTGTAAGGCAGACTCAAATTTTTTATTTATGTTGCCGAGATTAGAAATAATCGCAGCCCTTAAACTAGACTCTTTTGGTATTTCTAAATTAGTCGTTACATCTCCAAAGTTTCGCTTAGTTAGCCGTGATTTTACTTCATGCTTTTTAAGTTCTATGTAAAAATTTTCTTGTTTTACTTGAACGTAAAAATCTGGCAATCCAGCACGCTCTGTCCAATCTTTAATCAAAGCAGATGGCGCTAACTGCGTCCTTAAAAAATCTTTGAATTTCTGCTCGGATGGATTTGTCACCATTTTATCTGGAGCGGGGTAAGGGAGTTGCACCCTTCTAACTCGCTAACTGCTTTGGGAATCGGAGTTCGTTTGTGCAGTCGAAGACTGCACTGTTTCTTTCTTTAGATTCCCAGGAGCGTTTCTTTCTTTTCAAAAGAAAGAAAAGCTGCTGCAGGCGAGTACATAACTGCTCTGACAACCCCGCACATTTATTTCCTTGCATTTAACTTTAAATAGGTTTTCTAACCACCTCCGCAAGGCGCATGGTATTCAGTTCCGCTTCTCTGTACTTCTTTCACAAAAGATGCTGGAAGCTGGCCAGCCGTCAGGGCTTCAACTATTTCTGCTAATTCATCTACCCTGACAGGTAAAATGTGCCCGTCCCAGCCAAAGCGATCTCCTACAAAAACGTCTGTGCCGTTCGGATATTTTTTGCGCACATTTACATCTGGCGGGACACCGCGCAGAAATATTCTATCCGATCCACGCGTTAGCTCCCAAACTGGGCGCCCATATATTAGTCCGTACGTTACGCTATATTTTTCATCTTCCATTTTCAATCCTCCCGTAAGTCTTTTTACGAGTATCAATCCAATCACGGCGCTCAGAAATAAGCCCTTGCTCGAGAAGCCAGCTTAATGCATATCGAATAGTCCTTTCAGAATAGCCAGACTTTAGCTGTAGCTCCGTTTGGGAGGCTGGCAATAAGTTCAGAATCAGCGGTACAGCTCGTGATTTGACACCGATAGTTTGGGCTAGAAATATTAGTTCTTACAGCTTCAACAACACCGATAGTTGCCCATGAATTAACGTGTTTGCTCAAGTATATAAATCTTTGGAAAGCGGCAATTTTAAGCTATTTATAAACCCTTTATAAACCCTTATGGCGATTTTTTAGGGGCGCTGCAAGCCGATTTTTGGGCAGCAAGCCTTTTAAAGCTTGGCACACCAAAAATAATGTGATTACTATGGCAGACGAAATTCAATCTCAGGAAACGCCGGAAACTGCAGCCGTGGCGCAGGAAGAAGCAGAGGAACTCGTTGACACGAATGGCTCCGATGCGCCGGCAGAGCAAGCCCCAGTGCCAGTAGAAAAAACTGCCGAGGGCGAAGTCCTGCCTTTCCCGCGGGCAAGAGTTGTTTCTATCATACGTTCTGAGATAAAGGACAAAATCATTCGTTCTGAAGTCAAAGAGGCCACAAACTTCTGGATTGGCAACCTCCTAAAAAAAATCGCAAAAGAAATGAATAACTCGATGTACGGTTCTGTTGGCATCGCGGACTTCCAACGGGCAACAAAGCCTTACGACATGATTGAGGACATCGTAAAAGACCGCGAACGCATAATGGTCAGCACAGAAAAGCTGAAGCTGGATTCCGATTCCATCAAACGCGAACTAGGGCGGTTCTTTGAAACAATCACTGGCAAATCTGACGAACAAACTAATGGGCTCTAAAGTAAAAATCAGTTTTTATCCGATAGACGTTGATTTCTCTGAAGTGGAAAATGGAACCGCGCTCCGAGTTTTTGGTTTCACGCCGGAAGGCAAGAAAATCGTTCTGCTGGCAAAGGGTTTCAAGCCATATTTTTATGCCACAATACGCGAGGGCCTGCCCGCCGAACAGGTAGCTGCGAAAATCTCTGCGCAGGAATTTGAGTATAAGGGCAGAAAATTAAAAATGCGTGCTGAAAAAATCTCCGGCATGGAACTAAAAATTTTTACAGAGTTTCCTACGGACGTTCCGGTTGCGCAGGATTTTATCAAAAGGCTGGACGAAATTGACAAAACATACGAATTTGACATAAAATTTTTCAAACGGTTCATGCTGGACAGCGGGATTCTGCCATTTGCGCTGCATGAAGCAACCTGCGAGCCTGCCGGAAAACTTGGGGATTGCGAGGTTTTCGAAACAGAAACAATAAAAACTATTTCAACGGCTGTGCTGGCGCCAAAAATTCTTGCGTTTGACATTGAAACTCTATCCGCAGGCCAGCAGCCAAACACAAAAACTGATTCAATAATCATGGCCAGCTTTTACGGCGAAAATTATAAAAAAGTAATCGCGTGGAAGCGTTTTAACGCTCCGGACTATGTGCAATTTGTTGACGGCGAGCGCGAGTTAATTGAAGAATTTATAAAAACAGTCCGCGCGTTCTCGCCGCACGTTCTGGTCGGCTATGGTTCCGACCATTTTGATTTTCCATTCCTGCGCGAGCGTGCTGCGAAATATAACCTGCGGCTTAACATAAACTATGATGGCTCTGAAGTGTTTATCAACACGAAAGGCAGGCATGCGGCAAAAACAACCGGCCTGCAGCACTTAGATATTTCGCATTTCATAAGAAATATTGTTTCGATCGAAACCTCGCGCTTCAAATTAGATGCCGTTGCCAAAGAACTGATTGGCAAAGGCAAATCAAAAACAGTTGATCCAGCATTAATTTCTGAAATTTGGTCTTCAAATGATGCAGGGCAATTGCAAAATCTCGCAGAGTATAATTTAATTGATTCGCAACTGACTTTTGAGATAGCAAAAAAAATTCTGCCGACACAAATGCAACTGCTTAAGATGCTTGGCCTAAATTTATATGAAATAAACCGCATGACATATGGACAATTAGTCGAGTGGTTTTTGATTAACAATGCGATAAAATCAAAAACGAGATTTCCGCCAAAGCCGCGGGCATTCCAGGTTTTTGAAAGGCGAAAACAAACCTACACTGGCGCATTTGTTGTCGAGCCAACGCCGGGATTTTACAAAAACCTTTGTGTTTTTGATTTCAGAAGCCTGTATCCATCAATAATAGCATCGCACAACATAAGCCCCGAAACAATCAACTGCAAATGCTGCCGCGGCCTCAAAATTGTCAAGCTTGAAACCGGCGAGGAATTCTGGTTTTGCACGAACAAAAAAGGATTTTTTTCTGAATTGATTTCCGATTTAATCGAGCGAAGAAAAAGGATTAATGAAATACTGATAACTACAAATCCGCAGGACTCTGCGTTTGCCGAACTGCAGGCAAGGCAGCACGCCCTCAAGTACATTGCCAACTCAATGTATGGCTACCTTGGGTTTGCCGGCTCACGCTGGTATTCGATTGAATGCGCCAAGGCAATCACAGCGCTTGGCAGGCAATACATACAAGACGTAATAAAAGAAGCAAACAAATTCGGGCTGCGCGTAATTTACGGCGACACAGACTCGCTGTTCATAGATAATGTCAACAAGGAGCAGGCAAAACAATTTCTGCAAATCATTAACACCGTCCTGCCCAAGCCAATGGAGCTGGAATTAAAAGGCGCATATTCCTCTGGATTATTTTTAGAACGGAAGACTGGCGAGAAGGGCGCGAAGAAAAGATACGCGCTGCTTTCAGAGTCCGGTTCAATAATAATGAAGGGGCTAGAGGCAGTCCGCGGCGATTGGTCAAAGTTAGCAAAGAAGGCGCAGAAAAAAGTTATTGAACTGGTTTTGAAAACCGGAAATGTTGAAAAATCCGCGGAATTTATTCAAAATTTAATTAAAGATGTCAATAATAAAAAAATTCCTCTTGACGATTTCATAATTAATGTTAAATTGACAAAAGACCTAAGGGACTATGCGAACATCAGCCCGCATGTTGCTGCTGCTACGCTGGCCAACCAAAAAGGCATGCCAATCGGGCGCGGCTCCGTTGTCAGCTACGTTGTGACAAAAGGTGAGTCAGATAAAATTTCTGATAGAGTAAAACTTGCTGAAGACGCTTCTGTAAATGAAATTGATTCGGATTATTACATCGAAAGCCAAATCCTGCGCGCAGTATTCAAAATTTTTGAAGTCTTCGGGTATGCTGTTGAGAATTTCAAAACAGGGCAGATGAGGCTGGCTTGATAATGCACGCCATTACTTCAACTTCTCGATAGTCATCAAATCTTCAATCCTCTTTCTTGCATCAACAGCAGGCCTGAAGAAATGCCAAAAAACCTTTTGCAACCATAAAATCCAATCTTCTTCGTAAAGTTCATAGTAAATGTAAGTTCTGCCTTTTAATTCTCCGGTACGATATTTTTCCGGCGATTTCACCTCGCGCAGCCTTGCGACCTTGGTGTCAATAACTATTGCGCGCAATGGCTGTTCGGCATATCGGATTTCAATCGCATTCCTGCCAACTCGTTGGTTCAGTGCAAGAACTTTCTTAATATTTTCAATTCCCGCGACATCAATTCTTGTTAGAATTTTGATGTTAACATTTCTTTTTGCTAATTCTTCCAAAACATCCAGCACAGAGATTTTTCCATGCACAAGGTTTGCCAGAGAAAGATTGCCAGAGAAGATATAGACCTCGCTGCTGGCCTGCCTAAGCAACGGAATTATATTTTTATCGCGTGTTTCTTCTTCAGCGTCTGTTACTTCGGAAAATGCGCGCCGCTTCTTTTTGTCAACGAATTGGTAAATATCCAGCGGAGAGAAGTCATCTTTTTTTCTGCCAGCTTCGATTTTTTTCAGAAGCTGCTCCTGAGCCTCAGAAGCGGCTGGCCTCTCAGTATTCCGCCAGAAAACTATTTTCAGCGCACCCTTTGTCCCGCCGCGGAATGTTTTGACTCCAAGCGTGCCCTGCTCTTTTGAAATCCTTTCCACGTAAGCATCAGCAGTCCTCCAGTTTACTTTCAGCAGCAGCGCAATGTCCTGAATTGTTCGGGGCATAGCATAAACAAATTCCTCAATTTTCTTTGTGATTTCGGGCTTTAGCATGGCAAAAGCTACAACACTAAGCATAAAAACGTTGCTGAAA
>Ga0209541_10013966_pt1 | contig 12191 bp, 8 predicted proteins | sample RifCSPlowO2_01_FD_184027 | JGI IMG/M metagenome (GOLD analysis project Ga0209541, IMG submission 184027) | Groundwater microbial communities from Rifle, Colorado - Rifle CSP2_plank lowO2_0.1 (SPAdes) (version 2) | ecosystem: Environmental > Aquatic > Deep subsurface > Groundwater | place: Rifle...
TTTTTTATTGCCTGTTTTTTAGCCATATTATTTTTGTATACCGTTCCAAAAATATCTCGGACAGTCAAATAATAATTCTATTTTTGATCGCGATAATTTAATCATTTATTTTTATTTCATCTTTTTCGTCCCTGCGAAAGATAATTTGACCCGCTGATAACCTTCTTTCCGGTTTTCTGCTCCAGCTCCTTTCTGGCATTTTTAGCAATGCGTCCACCTTTTTTAGCAGGAGTTTTATTTTCTTCCAAACCTTTTGTTTGCATAGTTTCAGCGATTTGCCGTGTGGACAATTCTGCCAAAGCTGTAAACACCAATTCCGCATCAGTCATGTGATCGCGCAGATTTTCGGTTTTTAGACTTTTTAAGTTTTTATGTTCTTTAACTGACAAGTCGCTCCATTCTTGATGGATTATATTTGTGAGTATCGCGTATTCATCTTGAAGTTTAACCTCATTATTTTTCCAATAATCCGTAAGTTTGTTTCTGATTTCCTGCCCCATCATCCGTTGCTGAATCCACTTTTGACTTTGTCCCATTCTTTGCCAATATGATCTTGACCTGTTTAAAGCTTTCTCGGGATCAGAAACCTCTTGAATTCGTTCATATCCAACTTTTGCCAACCAAAGCTTAATAGGCTCAGCTTTTTTACTTGGAATAGATTGAATAATTCTAAATAAATGCTCGGGAGTTCCTGCTAACATTTTTCTATTTTTTCCGGCTTCCGAAGCCATTTCTACCTGGGGACAATTTGTCCCTATGTAGTTGCCAAGTTCAGGATCCCTTTTTCTCAATTTTTTCAAATAATCTGTTGGGTTAGTGCTTTCAGTAAGCGCAGAAATAATATCCACCACCGAAAAATACCATTTTTCCTGTCTCTCATCCCACTTGCGACGGATTTTCCTTCCTTCAAAAATTGCTAATTTAACTTTCGTCTGTTTCATAAAATTACTGTGCTACTTTTTGCTTTTTCCATCACTTTTGATTAACCTCTTCACCACTTTGTCAAAATTTGTACGGTTTTAAAAAAAGTTTGGGTTTGTTCTGCATCTTTGCGATAGTCAATAGATGTAGCGTAGATATCCGTCACTTTCTGATAGAGCATCCGCTCACTGCTGCGGATATCACGGATGCGTTGCAGGAGTTCTTCAAAGTATCTGGATCTGTACCCACCTTGTTTAAGACGGATATCATCCATAGTAAATCCCTTTATCATGTATTCTTTAAGATGCTCCGTTGCCCAGATACGGAACTGTGTGCCTCGTAAAGACTTGACGCGATACCCAACGGAAATGATTACATCAAGACTATATAAAACGACAGGTTTGTCTGAAATTGCAGTATGCAAATTTTGCATATTGCTTTTTTCATCAAGTTCTCCCTCGCTAAATACATTTTTTATATGTTTTGAAATGACCGATTGATCTCTGTCAAATAATTCTGACATCTGCGCTTGAGTTAACCACACATTTTCATCTTCAAAGCGCACTTCTACCCGCGCCTTACCGTCCTCTGTTTCATAAATGGTTATTTGAGTATTAGGTTGTATGTTTTTTATTGCCTGTTTTTTAGCCATATTATTTTTGTATACCGTTCCAAAAATATCTCGGACAGTCAAATAATAATTCTATTTTTGATCGCGATAATTTAATCATTTATTTTATGTTTGGATTGTAATATCGAGACATAAATTATTTCTCACCAGTCCAGTCTTTAGCCAATAATTCAGCCTGTTCCAATACAATTTTGGTTGCACCTTCTTGCTTATCTGGTGGGTAGTGGTACTTTTTCAATAATCTTTTAATATAAACCCTTAACTTGGCTTGCACACTCTCTTTAATTGTCCAGTCGATAGTCGTATTTTTACGAAGCATATCAACCAATTCTTTAGCCATTTCCTTTAGTGTTTTATCTCCTAATTCACGAACGGCACTTTCGTTATTAGCCAATGCATCGTAAAAAGCTAATTCTTCCTCGGTTAATCCCAAATCTTTGCCTTTATCCTTCTCGTCCCGTATCTTCTTTGCTAATTCCAATAGCTCTGCAATCACTTGTGCTGCCTCGATCGTTCTGTTCTGATATTTACGAATTGTTTCTTCTAGCATCTGGGCAAAGGAACGTGATTTTACAAGGTTTGTTCTTGTCATGGTTCGTAGTTCATCATTAAGAAGTTTTTTCAGAAGTTCCAAGGCCACATTTTTATGCTTCATATTCCGCACTTCTTCCAAAAATTCCTCCGAAAATATAGAAATATCAGGAGCCTTGATTCCAGCCGCAGAATAAATATCAATAACGGCATCAGAAGTAACCGCAGAAGATACTATTTGTCTAATTGCGGCGTCTATTTCTTCATCAGTCGGGCCTCCTCCGTGAGGTTCCATTTTGATAATTCCACTTCTCACGATTTGGAAAAACCCTACCTCATCACGTATCTCGATGGCTTTCTCATGGGGCACGGATAATGAAAATGCTTTAGATAATTCAGACAACGCTTTCAAATATCGTTTCTTACCATCATCGAGCCCCAAAATATAATCGGTTGCACCCGATATTGTTTGTGTCCGTTCACCTGGGGTTCCTTTGAAGTATTTTTGATAGTCAAACCCGTGATACATACCACGAACCACTTCATATTTCTCAAGCATGACTCCCACCGCCTCTTCTTGAGGAATAGCTGTTTCCTGCCTATCGGATTCGGAATAATACGAAAGAGCCTCCTTTAGTTCGGGAGCAATACCTATATAGTCAACGACGAGTCCTCCCTGTTTGTCTTTATAAACACGATTGACACGGGCAATTGCCTGCATAAGTCCGTGTCCCTGCATCGGTTTATCAATGTACATGGTATGTAGGGAAGGTACGTCAAAGCCCGTTAACCACATGTCACGGACGATAACCAGTTTCAGTTCATCGTCAGGATCTTTCATACGACGTGCCATAACATCAAGTTCATGTTTTGGGCGGATGTGGGATTGATAATTTAGAGGATCGGCAGCGGAACCAGTCATAACTACCTTCAAAAATCCTTTATTATCATCATCGTTATGCCAGTTGGGGCGTAGTTTTATAATCTCGTTATAGAGTTCAACTGCAATCCTTCGGCTCATGGCAACTATCATGCCCTTACCCTCGATAACGCTTAACCGATTTTCAAAATGTTCAACTAAATCTCTAGCTATCAGTGCAATTCGTTTTTCCGAACCAACCATTGCCTCTAGCCGTGCCCATTTACTCTTTAATTTCTCTTTGCGTTCAACTTCTTCACCCTCGGTTAGCTCTTCAAACTCTGGATCAATCCTGGGCTGCTCCTCTTTCTTTAATTCAATTCTGGCTAGTCTACCTTCATAGTAGATAGGTACTGTCGCATGATCTTCAACGGCACGGGTTACATCGTATACATCGACATATTCACCAAATACCGCCCGTGTGTTTCTATCGGTTAGTTCTACGGGTGTACCAGTAAAGCCAATGAATGAGGCATTGGGGAGAGCGTCCCGCATGTGTTTGGCAAAACCACTAATGAATTCGTATTGGCTTCTGTGTGCTTCATCGGCAATAACAACGATATTTTTCCTATCTGAAAGCATCGGGTAGGTTTGTTGTCCAGTTTGTGGAAAAAACTTCTGAATAGTGGTAAATATCACACCTCCTGATGCGACTCTTAACAACTCTTTCAACTCTTCCCGATTTTCCGCTTGTTTTGGTGTCTGTCTCAAGAGTTCCGAACACTTGGAAAATGTCCCAAACAGTTGATTGTCTAAATCGTTTCTATCGGTAAGTACTACTAATGTAGGGTTATCAAGAGCCTGAATAACCTTGCCCGCATAAAATGTCATCGTTAAACTCTTACCTGATCCCTGTGTATGCCAAACCACACCCGCCCGCCTGTCTCCCTCCTCTTGCGTTGCTTTGATGGTGCTTTCAATAGCTTTATTAGTGGCAAAATACTGATGGTAGGCTGCTGCTTTCTTAATAGTTTTCTCGCCATCGGTTTCAAAGACAATAAAGTTGGAAATGAGATCTAATAGTCGTTGTTTATCAAAGATGCCCCGAAGTAAAACTTTCAATTGTGGTAAGGCATTAGAAGCCAATTCTGTACCATCAACAGTTCGCCATCTGGTAAACCACTCAAGGTTAGCTGATATTGTGCCAACCCTAGCCTCAAATCCATCAGAAATAATCGAAAGTTCGTTGTAGGCAAAGAGTGTCGGAATATCCTGTTTGTAAGTTTGAATTTGATTAAATGCGTTCTTAACTGTAGCCTTCTCATCTCCTGGATTTTTCAACTCTATAATGACTACGGGCAACCCATTGATAAATATCACCACATCTGGCCGCCTATTGTTGCCTGCCCCGAGCGAAGTCGAGGGGTTTTCAATGATGGTATATTGGTTGACGGCTAGAAAGTCATTTTTCTTAACATCGCTAAAATCTACTAACCTAACTTTATCTCCTGCTACTGTTCCATCGTTTCGCATGTACTCAACATCTACACCATCCCGAAGATATGAATGGAAGATTTTGTTGTTAATGACAAGATTCGGCGTGGCATGGGAAACCTGAACAACCTTCTTAAATGCTTCTTCCTTGGCATCTCGGGGAATATCGGGATTGAATTTATCGATAGCCAACCACAACCTGCTTTCCAAAACCACATCAGCATAGCTTTTACGTTCTGGACGTTCACCATCGGGAGGTGGGGCAATTTCAGGCCCTCCAACTATGGAGTATCCCAGCCCCTCAAGCCATTCAAGTGTTGCCAATTCTAGATCTGTTTCTGTGTATTTAGTCATATTGTGTTAGTCGTATTAATCTCCTTTAAATATCCCCTCATCGTTTTAATCGAACCCGCTAATTTAGTTGGTTCAGGTTTCCCGTTATCTTTGGAGTGATGAATCTGATTCCTTAGGAATGTATGGATACTCACTTGATTTGCTGTTCCTTTATATGGCGAATCCGCCACTTCTCCTTTTTCCCCTTGAAAATAGTCAACATCAAAAGGCTTAAGATCTTTGCTCGCACCCTTCTGATATTTCAATTCCTCATACAAGTCGTTGTGATATTCTTCGGTTGCCAAACCAAAAGCAAGAAAATTTATTTCGTTCGCAGACATAAACGGCAACACTCTTTCGTCGACTGGCGTAACTTTAACGACGGAATTGTCTTTCGATAAAACTTTCACACTCACATTTGCATTAAAAAGTAATTGTTTCACCAAAAGCGGAGAATGTGTCGTCAAAATAATTTGTGCGGATTTTGAAAACTCAAGTAACAACTTTACAAATTTATCCTGCAGTGATGGGTGAAGGTGTAATTCTGGCTCATCAATCAGAATGATTAATTGTTTCCCGCTCTGTTGAGATAAATAGAAGGAGTAGAGCAATGAAAAGATCATTTCATAACCAGAACCCATCATGTCGAGCGGGATTTGTTGTTGATTGTCTTTACTCTCAGCGAAAAAACACTTTCCAAATGGCAACCAATTGTCAACAAAATTCAATTTGATAGTAGAACCACTTACTTCTTCAAATTTGTCTATAGCATTTTTTAGAAATTGGTTATCTATACCAACTTTAATGTCGTCCAATCTTCCGCTCAAATCTTCAATGCCCTCTTTACCTTTGATGTATTGATAACTGAAATCCTCCATTAGACGATCAAATCTAGTTGGGTTATATGTACCAGAACGTGTTTGGAATGTGCGATTTTTATCCAAAAACAGAAAGTCATTTTCATTAAACCTCTGTCCCTTAAAGGGATTGTTTACGTTAACCCTTAAATCTGGACTACTATCGGCTGGCTTGTCTGAACCATCTGCCCTGATAAACTTCTGATCACTTACGACAACAGATGACAAGTAAGCCCTATTATCAAGTGATCTTACTCCAGCCTTGAAGCAAAAACCCTTTGATTGGAAAGATCCTTTAGGCATGGTGCCTGATACTTGAAAATTGTTATTTGCTAAAATCTCAACAGACACTTTCTGTCTTGGATCTTCAAAATCTTGCAAGCAAAACTTGTCAGCTTTATATTCTAATAATGGCAATGCAATGGCATCGAGTAATGCTGTTTTCCCACAACCATTTTCGCCTACAAAAACAGTCAGTCCACCGCCCTCTTTAGTGGCATCGGGCACATTGACTTCATCAACAACAAACTGTTCGCTTGCTGTAAATAACCGAAAATTTTGCACTGTAACTTTTTTTATAAACATAGGCCTTAATTTTTAACCCTTAATTTTCCACTCATTAATCTTGGTAACAGCGAATCTCTAATTGCGGCTAGCTTTTCATTTTCAATGGCATTTGATTTAATCAGCTGAAATACAGATTGCATTAAAGTATGGAAACGTCCAACAGAATCTATAGAGGGGGCTTGTAGTTGGTACTGCTTAATCGCGTCAGTCTGAACTCGTTGACGGCCTGAACTACCAACCATGCTTCTAATTGCATATTCTCTAAATTCATCATCTCTGACTAGGTAGTAAACAAACTCTTCATACAATTTATCTTTTGGTCGTAGAACTATGAATTCTGTTGAACCAAAGGCAACCTCTCCTTCATTCAGGGAATTTACAAATCCGCTCTTTCCATTCTCTAAACAAGGGGTAATTCGTGCCATAAGAGAGTCGCCGTTCCTAAACTTTGAACCGCCGTTATATGGCTTGTTCATTTCTGAATATAACCACATACCATCTTCGGGCAGATCCTTCATCTCGATGTACCTAGCAACTACACCTTTGCTTAAGTTCTCCTTAGGATTGAAATCCATAATATCTTGCAATTCTCCTTTATCGCTGGCGTTAGCAAATAACTCGTTAAAAAGAGCCTTGCCGATTTTCTCTAGCGTTTGATTCGTTTTCCTATTCAATTCAATTGTGTCGTCAAGAGAAGATAGGATAGAAGCGATTAGTTGCTGTTCGGCAAATGGTGGTAATAAAATTCGTATCTTCCTAAACTCCGATTGTTTTATTCCCTTAACAACTGAACCCGTTGCTCTAGACATGAGTTCTTGCTGGCCAAGAAATGAAAGAAGATAATACTTTAGGAAGGCATTATCCAATACACCATGTTTTCCGCGAAGAGTTAGGAGTCTTTGTGCCAAACCTATTTTTACATTATTAAGCTGTGCCACCTCTCCTAGAGGTGCTTCTGTTGTCATTACAATATCGCCAAGTTGCGGAAGCCCTCGAGTCATCCATTTATGCCATGTTTGTTCTGAAATGTATTCAGGATTCGAAAAATCTATTCTCCCTCCTTTAACAACTTTTGCAGTAATCAGAGGAACGCCGAAACTGGCTTTCGGTGGTGTTTTGCCTCTATAGTCAATAATCTTTTCCAAAACATCGGAAGCCTGTTTGAACTGCCAGTTCTCTGGAATTTCACTAATTTCTGTTTGTTTATATTGTGTATTAGATGTCATATCCAATCTTTTTCAAATTTTCTTTAATCTTGGCCTCTAATTCTTTTGACTCTTTGAATTGCTTGGAAAGTTCACTTGTTAGACGTTGCATTTTGGCCTCAAACTCTTCGTCATCTTCCACCACAAAATCTGTACCCACATAGCGGCCAGGGGTAAGTACGTAACCATTCTTTTTCACTTCCTCGATCTTGGCTGCTTTAGAAAACCCTTTGACATCTTCATATATACCGCTATTTGCTTGTGCTGAGCTTGTCGAAGCATTTCTCCAGTTATGGTATGTGTCCGTAATCTGTTTCAATTCCTCCTCGGTTAGCTCCCTATGCCTTCTATCCGTCATTGTTCCCATCTTGCGGGCATCGATGAATAAAATTTCATCATGCCTGTTTCTAAATTTATGATCGTACCGATCCCTTGATACAAACCACAAAGAAGCAGGGATCTGCGTGGTATAGAAGAGTTTGTCGGGAAGAGCCACAATACAGTCAACCAACCCCGCTTTTATTAAATTTTCCCGAATCGTACCCTCATTAGAAGTGTTGGATGATAACCCGCCATTAGCCATAACGAATCCAGCGATACCAGTAGGAGATAAATGATGGATGAAGTTCTGAATCCAGGCATAATTGGCATTCCCTGTTGGAGGCACACCATATTTCCACCGCACATCGTCCCGCAACCTCTCTCCACCCCAGTCACTATCATTAAACGGAGGATTGGCCAGAATAAAATCTGCTTTTAAGTCTTTATGCAGATCGTTGTGGAAGCTATCGGCGTTCGTATCCCCAAGATTGTTTTCTATGCCCCGAATGGCAAGGTTCATTTTGCACAATTTCCATGTTGTCGGATTGCTTTCTTGGCCGTAAACAGAAATGTCGCCAACCTTGCCCCCACGCTCTTCCAAAAACCGCTCACTTTGTACAAACATCCCACCGCTACCGCAACACGGATCGTAAACTCGGCCTTTGTACGGCTCTATCATTTGTACCAGTAGTTTGACTACAGAAGCCGGTGTATAGAATTCACCGCCGCCTTTGCCCTCAGCACTGGCAAACCTGCCGATGAAATACTCATAAACTCTACCTAAAATGTCTTTAGACTTAGCTTGCGAATCTCCCAACCCAAGAGAGCTAAAAATGTCAATAATTTCACCAAGACGTTGCTTATTCAAATCGGGGCGGGCATAGCTTTTCGGCAAGACACCTTTAAGACTTGGGTTCTCCTTTTCAATAGCTATCATGGCATCGTCCACAATCTTGCCTATTTCTGGTTTCTTGGCATTTTGTTTGAGATATTCCCAACGGGCAATCTCTGGCACCCAAAAGATGTTTCTGGCCTTGTATGCGTCTTTATCTTCCCATTCACCCTCAAATGCGTCTTTGTCATTTTTGATTGACTGGTAGGTTTCTTCAAAAGAATCGGAGATATATTTGAGGAATATCAAACCCAACGCCACATGTTTATATTCAGAAGGATCCATATGGCCACGAAGTTTATCCGCTACTGCCCACAATTTTGCTTCAAAGCCTAGATTGGCTGTCGATTGATTTGTCATAATTTTCTTTTCTTAACTCTCTTTACTTATCAGCTTAATAATATCCTCTCGGTGATAGCGTCTTTCGCCTACACCGCGTCTCGTGCCTACATTATGCATAATTGTACAGATTAAATGCTTACTTAACAATAAGTTAAAAGAAGATAAATTAGGGGTAATAATAGCCTAGCCTGTTACTTTTAATGTTTTTGAGCTTAATTCTGCCTGTAATTCATACAAAAAATCTGGTAAAATAAGCATAGCTTGATACTCGCTGGTGCACGTATTAGGCGAGGATCTAAATTCTTGAATAAATTATGGCAGCCCGCTTCGCCGAAGCTACAGTGAGGCGAGTCTGGCTAAGATCACGTCAGGAGCTCTAGTTCGACTTGCCTACCGTTCGCGTGAGACTGTCGAGATAAAATTGGCTTGACGAGATGAGGAGTTTACCATGAGCACTTCGATAAACTCAGTGTAAACTTGTCGAAGGGCTCCCTAGTAAGGCTATAGTCCTGAGCTTGTCGAAGGATACTTTCACTACAGCAAAAACTTCGTAAACCTTTTAAAAATAGAAAGAGTTTTAAAGAATACCTGAAATCAGTATTTTTTGAAGTTTTTAATACCATGTGGTCTTTGAGTGTATCGAGTTGTTAAATTAAGTTTGGAGTAGCCAAATCTCTAAGGTTCAGCAAAGGTTCCCGCTCAAGTTTAGCTGATAAGTTTGAATTATTTCCGGGAGATTGAATATGTAATTGGGTGGTAGAGGAAAATAACTGGGGAGTCTTCAAGTAAAAATCTTTGGAAATCCATATAAATTTTCTTTCTTTCCTCAAGGTCAAGTGTTTTTCTGCCGTCTTCTAGTAGCTTGTCAATTCTTTGGCTTTCTTTTGAGGTTTTATAGCGTGTTATATTTGTTGCAATTTGTGTTGAATGCCAAAAGCTGTACTGGTCTGGGTCGGGTGGAATTGATTGGATTGCAAGTAGTATTTGGAAGTCTTCAGGTGGGGACCCTGACGTCTGGATTTGTGTTTTAATACCTATATTTTCCCAATTGTTTTTGATTTTTTCAGCAGTATCCAATAGAGCAGGCGTCGTTTCTAGTTTTAAAGTCATGTCTTTTCTTTGCTCCTTAGGAAGCGTTTCATAAAGCTCTTTTGCTCGAGAAACGTTGTATGGATACTGTTTTACTTGTGGATTAAAAGCCCAGGAAAGAGGAGATATTGGGCTAATTGCTCTTTCTCCAGAGAACGAAGATTTGTTTATGGCATAGGCAAGTGCTTGTCGCAAGCTTTTATCAGACAAAATAGGGTCTTCGTTGTTTATAAAAAGCCCAACATACATATCTTCTCGGCTGTTAGCTTGAATTGATAAATTGTTCCAATCTTTAAATTCACCCGATGACATGTTCTCTAAATCATCGACTTCTCCAAGTTTTAAGGCAGTTTTTGCAACATCCTCTGTCGGGAAAAATTTATAGCTCTCAATTCTATTTGTTTTTGTGTTAATAAGTTTCAACGACTCTAAGTATCGCCCACCTGAAATTGAGTTAATCTTTACAACTTTCCAATCCCCTGCTCCAAGCAATCCTCTTTTGAATATTGGTCTTGAAACAATCGACGGAAAAGGAGAAAAAGGTTCCTTTAGCGTAAACTTGATTGTTCTGTCGTCGATAACCTCGACTGAAACGTCGCTAAATTTATAGTTAATGTCAGTTGCTTTAATTTGTAATCCATCTTGCCACTTCTTGTCAGAAAGAAAAAAAACCCATTCTTTTCCTTCATCTTTTGCTTCCCAGTTCGAAGCAAGCGCTGGATGTACATTTCCACCCTCGTCAATTGAGGTTAACCCTTGGCTGATTTTAGATTGAATTTCCAAAGGCAATTCTTCTATCGAATATCGTCCTACAATACCGATCCTGTTTCCCTCTTGGAAATTAATCAATAAAGGCTTGAAGAGTGGGAGAACTAAAAAGAACGCAATGCCCAAAAATACTCCCAAAAGTAAAAGTAATTTGAATTTTTTCCAGAAGGTTGTAAAAAACCTTATCCAAAAACGGATATTTTTCATATAACTAACGAGGCAAAGGAAACAATAATGAATGATGCAGCGATCAAAACAGTTGCTCTAAAAAGCAGCTTTTCTACTCCACGCCTCGTTCCGTACATCTCACCTTCTCCGCCCCAAGCGCTTCCTAAACCTGCCCCTCGGCTTTGAAGAAGTATAGTAACGATCAAAAGTACCGCCAAGACAGTTTGTGCAACTATGAACAGATTCATACTGTAATTGTACAGTAGATTTGAACTAATTCCAAATCAACGGATCAACCAAAAAATGAAGGAAACTATAATTGAAATAATTATGGAGATGATAATATAGGCCCCAATTACGGAAAACGACAAAGGGGGAATAATAAACATATTTGTGACAAGCCCCGGGTATTTAAATGCAACCACAGAAAATCCAGGCACTAGAAGTGTCGAGATGTATAACGTAAAAACACTAGACACCCAACGCAGAGTTCCTAAGGTTACTAAGTTAAATGGCAACAACAGGAGATTCAAGAGAGGTTTTATGAGCATGTCAACTAAGGTAAGCGCTAATCCTCCGCCCAACAATATTTTGGGGTCATTTCCAAATTGCACCCCACCCAAATATGTAGCGATCAGCCAAAGTACAAATGTATGGATTACGAAAGATTTTAAGATCCCCTTCATGCACTTTTAAGATTGCCAGTTTGCAGAGGAAATGTCAAGGAGGCTGATCTCGCGTCTACTGTCTACCGACTACGGCTTTTTGTTATAGACTATAGTTTGTAGTCGTTCTTGTCTGTAGTCGTCATCCCACCAGTGACTTAAACCTTAATTTAAAATGATATTTTCTTGCAAAACGGTGTGCTTCGTCTCTAAGCCTTTGTAAAAGATGTATGGCAGGATCGTTATTGTTAAGGTTAATTTCAAGAAATTTTTCGCCGCGCGGCACTATTATTGTTTCAAGTTTCTTAGCAAGGCCTACTAGAGGTAAATTTACGCCAATCTCGACAAACGCTTTTTTAGCGGCCGTTATTTGAGGTTTTCCTCCGTCAACAACAATTAGGTCTGGCGTGCCCCAATCTTTGAAATGCTTTATCCTTCTTTTTACAGTTTCGTACATCATATAATAATCGTCATTTGTCTTTTGGCCATAAATTTTAAATTGTCTGTAAAAATTTTTATTGGGTACTCCGCCCATAAAAGTTACCATC
>Ga0209541_10013968_pt1 | contig 12190 bp, 8 predicted proteins | sample RifCSPlowO2_01_FD_184027 | JGI IMG/M metagenome (GOLD analysis project Ga0209541, IMG submission 184027) | Groundwater microbial communities from Rifle, Colorado - Rifle CSP2_plank lowO2_0.1 (SPAdes) (version 2) | ecosystem: Environmental > Aquatic > Deep subsurface > Groundwater | place: Rifle...
GTGATTTTTCGGACGTGTTCTCCAATACCGTCTCTACAAAAGGCTTTTTATGTTCCTCAAATGACTTCTTAACTCCGTCTAAAAGAGCTTTGGTTTCTCCTGAAAGATCGCTTTCCGACCGAATAAAATTGTAGAACTTGTCATTGGGACCATCAAGATACAATTGCACTAATGAGTGGAGGACGTTTGTTCCTACCGAAACCAGAGGAGTTATGCCTTTTCCTTCCTTCCCAAGGCTCTCGGCCGTCAGCTGAACCCACCACTTGCCTAGGGACTCCAGTTTTGGGTGAAAAACAAAATTTACGTGCGTAGTCAAGCCCTTTGAGTAAGCCAGATAAGAAAGTGCTGCTACAAGCATAGCTTTGTTTTCCCAAATGTCTTCCGACAAACCGTTCTTTCGGGCTCCCATCGCCCCTTCCATTAAACCCAGAATATTTATTCCTACAGTAGAGAGAGGGAACAATCCTACGGAACTGAACACTGAATAACGTCCGCTAATCTTTTGCGGTACCGTTAAACATCTTTCCGGGTTTTTGCAATACTCTTTCCATAGCGGAGAGTCGAAATCCGTTATAGTTACCATCCTGTCTCTAAAATCCGGGAATGCATGAAGTAAAAAATCCAGATTGTTTCTTGTTTCAATAGTCGTCCCCGATTCACTAACCACAACAATCAGAATTTCCTCGGGGTCCGAGATTTCCTTTTTAAGTAGAGTCTCGAGGTGTTCTCGGAACTCAGGATCAATGGTATCCATAAAAAGCATTCTGGGGTAATGTTCCAATTCCAGCGGCAGATAGTATCCTTGTAATGCCTCATATACCGCCTTTGTCCCCAAGCTGGAACCCCCAATACCTACCACAATTACATATTTTAAATGCTGATTGACCATTAGGTTATTTACGGCAAAAACTTCGTTCGCCTGCTTCTCATCAAAAGGAAGGTTGATAAAGCTTTCCGGAGTTGAATAAGAATTATTACGAGCTATTTCCTGATAGTGTTTCACTAGGGGCAATAAAAGTTCCGATGTTTTTTTGATTCCCTGTTCCGGGAACCGGGCAGTTTTATAGAGCAGTTGCATTATAGACAGTATACAACAAAAAAAGACCGGTAATGCTTGCTTTCATTACCGATTCAAGTTCCATTAGATAAAAAGTCCTATGGGATAAAAGCCAAGTCGATTTGCCCAGTCGTTTTGCTAGAATATTCTAGCAATGCAAGAATTTAATACCCCGATGATGAAACAGTACCTGGAGATAAAAGAGCAGTATAAAGATTGTTTACTCTTTTTCCGACTGGGTGACTTTTATGAACTCTTTCTGGATGACGCAAAAACCGGTGCTGCAGTTTTGGATATAACCCTTACCAGCCGGGACAGAGGTCGGGACGGGAGGATTCCCATGGCGGGAGTTCCATACCACGCGATAGATTCCTATCTGGCAAAGCTGGTTAAAGCCGGGTACAAGGTGGCCATATGCGAACAGGTAAGTGAGCCGGGAAAAGAACTGGTTGAGAGGGAGGTCGTTCGTGTCGTAACCCCGGGAACAATTTTGGATGAAAAGGCTTTAGACAGAAAAGAAAACAATTATCTGGTAGCACTGGAAAAGAAAGGCAATTTATTAGGGATAGCATTTGCTGATATATCGACAGGAAGTTTCTCCACAAAACAAATAGAAATTCCCGGTCCTGAACTATTGGAACAAACATTAGTTAACGAGCTGTCTCAGATACGACCTTCCGAGTGTATCTTATCCGATCATTTATACAACGAACCTCAACTGTTAAAGGCTCTGAGAAAATATAAGAACCTAAACATTTTCCGTTTTGACGATTGGGGAACATATAGCGATAACGCAGATAAACACCTTAAAGCACATTTTAAAGTGCGGGCTTTAGACGGCCTGGGATTGGGAAATAAACCTTATGCCGTAAAAGCAGCCTCGGTTCTGCTAGGTTATCTAAAACACACCCAAAAAGACCGGGTCGGGCATATTCGGGAAGTGGGGTTAAGCAAAACAGAAAAAGACATGGAACTGGACCGTTCAACAATTGTTAACCTGGAATTGTTTCAAACACTGCGGGACGGGGAGAGGCGGGGGTCTTTGCTGGAAATACTTGATCAAACATCTACGGCAATGGGAGGGAGACTTTTAAGACAGTGGGTTTTAAAACCTTTATCTGATCAAAGGCAAATAGAGCAAAGGCTAAACGCAGTAGGCGAACTTCTCGCAAAAAGAACCTTGAGGGTCAAGCTAAAAGAAATACTCTCCGGGATTACCGATTTTGAACGACTTTTGTCCAAACTGGCTGTGGGAGTCGGAAACGCGCGGGATCTAATTAACCTAAAAGAAGGGATCAAACATGTTCTAACGGTAAAAGAAACGAGTAAGGAAACAGAAACAGAGCTAATAAAGAATATGCTGGAAAACATTTCTATTGAACTGAGAAATCTTGTGGAAATAGTGGAAAAAAATATAACTGAGGAACCTCCGATCGAACTGAAAAATGGTAATTTAATAAAGACGGGTGTGAGCAAAGACCTGGATACATTGAAACAAGAAATATCCGGAAGCACGGAGTTCATTGCCGATCTGGAGTCTAAAGAGCGTGAGCGGACGGGTATTAGTTCACTAAAAGTTAAGTACAATCTGGTTTTTGGCTATTACATCGAAATAACAAAAGCTAACTTGCATATGGTTCCTAAAGATTACTTTAGAAAACAAACTTTGGTAAATGCCGAGCGTTTTTACACAAACGAGCTTAAACATCATGAGGAAATAATATTAACCGCGCGGGAAAAGATAAACGAACTGGAGTATAGCCTTTTCCTCGAAACAGTAGAAAAGATCCTGGAACAAACTCGAGAGATACAAAAAGCGGCAAAAAGCACTGCGGTTTTGGATTGCTTACTCAATTTTGCGGAGCTTGCCGAAAAAGAAAATTACTGTAAGCCTGCTTTCCTCCAAACCGGTGACATTTTTATCAAAGACGGCAGACACCCTGTTGTAGAGAAACTTCTCGAAAGCTCACAGTTCGTCCCCAACGACGTAACACTAAACCCCAAGAATCAACAGCTTTTAGTTCTTACCGGGCCCAATATGGCAGGAAAATCTGTTTATCTCAGACAAACCGCGCTTATTGTTCTTATGGCGCAAATGGGAAGTTATGTTCCGGCTGGCGAGGCAAACATCAGTCTGGTGGACAAAATATTTGTCAGAAGCGGCGCAGCCGATGTGATAACCTCGGGGCTAAGTACGTTCATGGTAGAAATGATAGAAACCGCCTACATTTTAAATAATGCTACAAACAGCAGCTTAATCGTTATGGACGAGATCGGACGTGGAACCAGCACTTTTGACGGGATAAGCATTGCCTGGTCGGTTGCAGAATATTTGGTAACAAACCCCAGAGTCCGGCCTAAAACGTTGTTTGCCACTCATTATCACGAACTGCAAAAGCTCGAAGAAAAGTTTCCGGACAAGATCAAAAACTACCAGATGAGCGTTGATGGGACAGGAGAAAACCCTGTGTTCCTGCATAAAGTTATGCGGGGAGGAGCAGATCATAGCTATGGTATTGCCGTGGCAAAGCTAAGCGGGGTTCCGGAAGAAATAACCGATAAAGCTTATAAAATACTGGAAAAACTTGAAAACGGAAAGCGGGATAAGGCGGCTCCCGTAAAAAATACTGTGGAAGAAAAGAACGAGCTGGTGGAAATGCTGGAAAATATTGATACAAACCTACTTACCCCTTTGGAAGCTCTGAATAAATTAGCCGAGCTAAAACGTCTGGCTATAAAAGCGGGAAAAGAGCAGGAGGCCCAGGTATAAAAGACCTCCTGTAAAAAAAGCTTTATAAGATATACAGCAGCAGATAAATCGAGCTCACAGCACTTATACCGTAGACGAGCAGAAAGAAAAGGCGGCGTTTGTTCGCAAGAGAACTAAAAAAGTCTCGCACATCCCAGGCATGTACCACTCTCTTATCAGTGATAATACCGGACAATATCCAGTAGTCCATCACATCGCCCACCAACCAACGGAGCATCATCAGAAATGTAATTCCCGTAATAAAGGACACTAGAGCAAATGTCGGTTCTCCGATCCCTTGTACTAACGACACGAGAATTACGGCGATGGCGGACGCTTTTATTATCATAAGAGCCCCTGACACAATACCAACGACCTTCGAGACAAACAACCTTACAGATTGTGTGCTCCAATAGGCATTGGGAAATTTCGTTCGTGCTTTATACCACAGTACAAAAGGCTTTACATATAACAACGAACCGCCTAACAAACCAATGCCGGTAGTCATGATGTCCAACAACGAGACCCCTCTGGCAAATAACAGAAACGTTTCCATAACTCCCTCCTTCGTTTATATGGATACGGGTAGATGTTATGCGTATTATACCAATAACGCTTGTGTTTTTATAGCGTAGTATAATCACCCTATGCCCAAAATAATAACCCTTTCCGCCGATATCATTGCTAAAACAGCCGCCGGAGAGGTTGTTGAACGGGCAGCTTCCGTAGTAAAAGAATTGATAGAAAATTCGATTGATGCGGGAGCTTCAGACATTCAAGTTGAGGCGGAAGCAAGCGGCTATAATAAAATTTCCGTCACAGATAATGGAACAGGCATGGATAAAGAGGATGTGTTCGCGTGCTTTAAGCCCCATACAACCAGTAAGATTTCCACCGAAAACGACCTTACTTGCATAAAAACACTCGGGTTTAGAGGGGAGGCTTTAAATAGTATTGCTTCGGTAAGTAAACTTATAATAAAAAGCAGACACGCTAATAGCCCGGTGGGTGCATTAGCAGAAGTGGAAGGAGGAAAAGTTATTAAAACGGGTACAGTGGGCATGCCAACAGGAACTTACATAGAAGTTCGCGATCTGTTTTACAATGTCCCGGCCCGTAAGAAGTTCATAAAAACCGCATTAACCGAATACAGAAGTCTTCTTGATAATACAATAAACTATGCTCTCGCCCATCCGGATATAGGACTTTCTCTAAAACATAACCGAAAAATCATTTTTGATCTTCCTAAAAACCGGGGGATATCAGAAAGGCTGCAAGTGTTTTTAGACGCAAACATAACCGACAAGTTGTTTCCGATCAAAACTGAAGATTCGTACTTTAAACTGACCGGATACATCTCAAAACCGCAAGCCGCAACCGAGTCGTCGAGAAATCAATATTTGTTCGTAAACGGACGCCCGGTAAAGAATTTATTGGTTGCTTCAGTCATAAAGAATGCTTTTGGAACACTATTAGAACCGCGCGCGCACCCTCCGTTCGTACTGTTCCTAAACATGCCTTTTGAGGTGGTAGACGTGAACATTCACCCGCGTAAAAACGAGGTGGCTTTTTTTAATGAACATGAACTCTCCCAATTTATCGATCAGGCCGTAAAGGCGGCGCTGAAGCATGAAGATTTAACGTATACAACAGACTTTCTTGACGGGTATACCGATAAATCTTCCGATACTTATATGTTCAGAGTGTTGAAAGACGGGGTAAATATCTGGGAAGCAGCCCCTAAAGAACAAAACGAAGAATTTGGAGAAGTACTTCAGATTCACAATTTATACCTTGTTACACAAACAAAGCGGGGGCTGCTCCTGATAGATCAGCATGCCGCCCATGAACGGATTTTGTATGAACAGTTCATGGAAGCGTTTAAAGAAAAGAATAAAGAGAGCGCTTTTTTAGACCCGCCAAGCATAATTAACTTAAATTTGACGGAGATCGGGGTTTTGAACCAATATATAGAAATATTAACAGAGCTTGGTTTTGATATTGAAAGGTTTGGGGATAATGCTTATAAGGTTTCCTGTGTCCCTTATTTGCTAAAGGAACAAAATGTGGAAAGGATTGTGAAAGAAATGTTATCCGAGCTGGCCGAAGGAAAAAGTCCCCGGGATATAAATAAGAAAAGTCTGCAGACCCTCTCTTTTCTGGCTTGTCGGAGCGCAATAAAAGCCGGGGATTTTCTTACCCCCGAGGAGCGCCTAAACCTGGTAAAAAAACTTATGGAAACAAAGACGGAATACACTTGCCCGCACGGCAGGCCGGCAAAGATAGAAGTACCGTTGAGAGATTTGGCAAGAGTTTTTAAAAGGATAAGGTAAGGATCTTGTAATCTTTTGACTATTTCTTTATAAAGTAACCAAACTCATTACCTACATCCAAGTCACCGACAACCTTAAAACTACCCATCTTTATAAAATTTAGTAACACTTTTTTTTCCCGGCGGTAGACAGATTGCCTTCTTGTCATCGCTTCCTTGGGGGCGGTTACCAATATAGTTTTGGCCGGAACCTGCAACAGTTTTTCAATAAGACTTCTTTCCTGCCTCCATACCACGGAAACAAGTTTAATCATCAAAGCCAAGTCAAAAATCTCCGTACCCTCCGGCAAATAGTCCGCCCATGGTTTTTCTCCTATTTTCCCGTTATATAGGAAAAGTTTTGGATTATTAAGCTCTTTTAATGTCTCATAAGCTTTTTTGTCCCGATCAAGCCAAACATATTTCCCGAGGTTAGGAAACCTTTCAAAGGGAACCGTCATGGGAAACAGGCCGCCGCCAACATCCAAAATATTATGAACGTTAGCAGAGCGCGCAATAAGCTGTTCCATAAAATCCGCTATATAAGGCTCCCTTTCTTTTACCGATATATGTTCATAAGAATTCGGCATAGCGCCGGTTTCCGGTACTCTTTCATATTTTCTTAATGAGTAATAAATCTCCCTTTTTACTTTTTTAATAAAATCTTTATAGTCCCCAAACCTATAGACCTGGTCTTTACCCTGTGTGCTTTCTATTTTATTTATAAGTTCCGGGAACGTTTCTAAATGTCCCCTTATTATTTGTTCCACTTCGCTTTGATCTATTTTATATTTGGATGTTATTTTTTTAGCTTCTTCTAAAATAATGGTTTCGATCTTCATATTCCAATTCTAGTAGAAATTTCTTTGTTGTAAATTGAACCCCGGTTATTATACTCACTATAAGGTAATTTCTCGCGTGTGCTATAAGTCAAGGCGCGGAATTTGACTGTAACAGCAGTGAGTTCCACGTTGTGGAAAACCTATGGATAAACTACTGGAAACCATTTTTAGTCAAAAATGTCTGTTCTGTAAAAAGCCGGGGGGGTTGTTCTGTGAGTATTGCTTGGCAAGTTGCCAACCCCTGGAAACCTACAACTACGGTTTGTATATTAGAACTATTAATAAGAAGTTGGACGTCTTTTCCACATATGATTACGACGGGAATGTCCGTGTATGCATAAAGGAATCCAAGTACGGAACCAAGCAGTTTGCCGCTCTAAAGAAATTAACCTATAAAGGAATCGCCTGTTTGGATAAATATCCGTCCTTTTATAAAGGTTTTGTTGTTGCTCCAATTCCTCTGAACATCAGAAAGTTCAGGAGCCGGGGGTTCAATCAAGCTGAGATAATCGCTAAAATCTTGGCCGGGGCATGCGGGTTACCTTACGATGCACGTATTTTACAAAGGGGGAAACAGACGGAAGTGCAGTACAAATACGGGCGGGAAGCCAGATTTGAAAATGTGAAGGGAGCTTTTACAGCTGATTCCGCAAAAACCAAGGATAAACAAATACTGTTAGTTGATGATATTTGCACCACAGGGGCTACTTTCACCGAAGCGGCTAAAACATTATATGAGGCCGGCGCATACAAAGTTCGTTGTTATTCCCTAAGCAGACGTATATAATAGCGTAGTTATGCTGTATTCCTCCCTACTTGGGAAAACAAAAAAGGATGTTTCAAAAGAAGAACAGAGTAAAAGTGCTCAACTTTTATTAAAAAGCGGCTATGTGCAAAGAGAAATGGCCGGCGCGTACGCGTACCTGCCCTTAGGGCTAATTGTTCTGCAAAAGCTTATCCGGATAATTCGTGAGGAAATGAACGCGATTGGGGGACAGGAACTGCTGCTTAGCTCTCTTCAGAAACCGGAGCTGTTTGAAACTACCAATAGGTGGAGCGACAAAGAAGTAGATATATGGTTTAAAACTAAAACTAAAAGTGGAAGCGAGTTAGGACTGGCTTTTTCTCATGAAGAACCCTTGGTAAGTATTCTAACTAAAGAAATCCAGTCCTACAAAGATCTGCCTCTATATCCCTATCAATTTCAAAATAAATTTCGGAACGAACTGCGGGCAAAAAGTGGTCTGTTAAGAACCAGGGAATTCATTATGAAAGATATGTACTCTTTTAGCCGAAATGTAAAAGAGTTTGAAGATTATTACGAAAAAGCGAAAGACGCTTATATGAAAATATTCGGCCGAGTTGGAATAGGAAATGAAACTTACATAACCTTTGCAAGCGGGGGGATATTTAGTAAATACAGTCACGAGTTCCAATCCTTAAGCGAGGTTGGAGAAGATACTATCTATATAGATAAGGAAAAGAGAATAGCCATTAATAAAGAGGTCTATACAGATGAGGTAATAAAAGAGCTGGGAGTTGATAAAAACAACCTGGTAGAAAAAAAGGCGATAGAAGTAGGGAATATATTTCCACTAAAAACCAAGTTCTCAAATGCAGGAAACCTCTATTACACTGACGAAACCGGACAAAAACAGGAAATCATAATGGGGTGCTACGGGATCGGGCTGGGAAGATTAATGGGAACAATAGTAGAGCTAAATTATGATTACAAAGGAATTATTTGGCCGGAGAATGTTGCCCCTTATGAGGTTCATCTCATCGGGCTCACTCTCGACAACACTAGAATAATGGAAAAAGCTACGGTGATATACAAACTTCTAACCGGTGCCGGGGTTGAAGTTTTATTCGATGATCGATTGGATGTTTCAGCCGGAGAAAAGTTTTCGGACGCAGACTTAATAGGAATACCCCACCGCGTGGTTATTTCCCAGAAAACAGGTGATCAGGTAGAAATAAAAAAGCGAAGTGAGGAAAAAGCCGAACTAGTAAGCAAAGAGGGGCTATTAAATAGATTAGCTAATCCATAACCCCAAGGGAAGGGTTAGCCTGAATCTGATCCCACGGCTTATAAACCTGGTTGAAGTATGCCGCAGAGGCAATATAAGAGGCCGAGTCCCCTGTAAAACGCAATGGCGGTACAAAGACGGGAATATTTCCGGCTTCCAGCTTTAACCGGGACCTAAGCTGTGTGTTTGCCGACACGCCTCCGGCCAAAAGTATGCATCGAACATGTTTTTCCCGCGCTGCGCGGATAGTCTTTTCTACAAGCACATCGACAACTGCCGCCTCAAACTCACACGCCACCACTTCCACAGGCAAGTCTTCATCTTCAATCAGTCTCTTCACCGCGGTTTTTAAGCCAGAAAACGAGAAATCATAATTTTCCTCATGGAGAAGAGGACGGGGAAGTCTCCCTGCTATAAAGTTATCCTTACACTCTGCTGCCTTGCGTGACAATGCGGCTCCTCCAAGATACCTGCTGATACCAAGCAAGCGCGCCGTCTTATCAAAAGACTCGCCTGCGGCGTCATCATAAGTTCCGCCCAGATATTCATAATTTCCATGGTCTTTCATAAGAACCAGGTCGGTGTGCCCGCCGCTTGCTATTAAAACCACTGCCGGAAATTCCGGTAACGGTTCCGCCTCAAGCCAGTTGCCGTAAATATGCCCGATTAAGTGATTCACGGGAATCAATGGTTTGTTCCACGCCACAGATAAGGCTTTTGCCGCCTCTACCCCTACTAAAAGAGACCCAATCAATCCCGGGCCTACCGTTACGGCTAAAGCGTCGATATTACGAATAACGTTCTCTTGAGACCTTACCACTAAAGCATCCGCAGCCTTTTCCAATGCCTCCGAAATTACCGGAACGATATACTCAACTTGTTTTCTTGCAGCTATTTCAGGAACAATTCCTTCGGTTTTTTCATGTAAGTTTGCCGATGATGCTACAACGGTAGAAATTTCCTTAACCCCGTCCTCAACCAAAGAGGCGGATGTCTCATCACAAGATGACTCAATCGCAAAAATTTTCACAGGGAGATTATAACAGGCGTCCTCGTTAGCTAAAGTTTGCCTTCTTTAAGTTCGGTTAAAGTAAGAGCGGTATCGGCTCCTCCCAAAATCTTATTAATGGCCGCTTTAACTGAATCTACCGCTTTATCATTTCCGGACCTAGCGGCTATTTCCGAGCTCTTGGCGTAAGGAGCTACCGACACCAACGGCCCTAGTACTTCGTGAGACTGAATTTCTGCTCCCAGCGAAGCACGGGCATAAGGAACTCCAAACGACCTGATCTTAGAACCTGCCTCAAACAAGGCAAGCTCTTGTTCATCCTGGCTTAAGAAATTAATGAAATCCCACGCTACATTTGAATTCTTACTGGAACTTGGTACCACATACATCCAAAAACTGGCATAAGAAACCGGGCTGTCAGGAAGGGCCTGGGGAACGGGCGCTACCCCAAAGTCCAATGTCGGATTAGCTTCTATTACTTCCAGAATTCTCCAGGTAGGAACAAAGATCATGGATACCTTTTCCTGCGCAAAAGCGGTAACTGCCTCCGGCATGGCGTCATCCCAAACTTTATCCTCTTTAACAAACGTTGTGTAAAAGTCAACTGCATCGGCGGCGGGTTTGCTATCTATATCGTTGGGAACTTCAACGTCCGTCTGGGCAAACATTAACCCCAAAATATCCGTGAAATGTTCAATGTTGTTAGCATTTCCAATTGCGGCACCGGCGCGTACTAAGCCGCTCGTATCTCCCTGACCTGTACGGATAGTAAGCTTAAGAGCAAGAACCCTGAACTCCTCCCAGGCGGTAGGAGCTGCCTGCTGGCCAACTTCATCAAAGTGGTTCTTGTTATACAGAAGAACCAAGCCGTCATAGTAAAAAGGAACGGCATAAATATTCCCGTTTGCAATACCACTATCTGCGGATACCGGATAAAATGCACTTTTATATGCGTCAACCGTCATTAAACCTGATGGCATAGGAGTAAGGTTTTCTTCCAAACGGTGCACCCATGTGTTGTGTACTAAAACCATATCCACATCCAAAGAAGATGCGGTTGATACACGTTCTTTGTAGTCTCTTAGGTTTAAAATAGAGCGGTCGTCATAGTTTATTGTTACGTTAGGATGCGCTTCCTGGTATTTTGCGATCAACCCATTCATCACATCCCGGTTCTCCCATAATCCCCAAACAGTTAATGTTACGGGTTCGTTTGTTCCACCCCCACCGCCAAAGAATTTACCTACGAGCGGAAGGTCCTGCAAAGTACAAGCAGTTAAAGTAAATGATAAAACAACCAAAAGGGACAGTGTTAACAATTTATTTCTCATTGCTTTAAATTATAAGTATAGATGATTCCCAACGTCAACCAGAACAGTAGTTGAGCTTGGTTGATCGTGTAAAAAAAGTGATCAAATCCAGCTAATAACAAGACTTGCAGTAAAATGATAAGTAAGAGATCTTTCGGATATGCTTTTTTAAGTGTAGCAAAAATAAATAGACTGAAAAAAAGCAGCGCAAAAATTCCGCTTTCGGCCAAAACCAAAACAAAAACATTATGAACCGGTTGGATAAACCGCCATTCCTTGACGTATTCATAGGTGCCGCCGGGTCCAACTCCAAATAAAATGTTATCCCGAACTAACGTATATGTATCAGACAACAAGTCTGCTCTTCTGGATAAAGATCTGGTACCAGCTACAAAATCATTAGTCGAAAAAATCGACAGGAAAAAAAGTAACACAAACACTAAAATGGATAAGGCTAGAATGGCACCTTTAGCCGGTTTACCAAACCATTTAATAAATAAAACAACAACCAAACTAAAAGCAAAAACCAGCCAGGTGAATTTACTAAACGTAAGTAACAACGCAACACAGCCTAAAGCAAAAGATAAAAGTGCAAACTTATCTTCCGGAATAAGCACCAACATATATAAAAGAGCTATGGATAGGAAACCGGCAAAAATGTTGGGGTGCCTAAAAATGCCATAAGAGGGGACTACAGTATTGCCAAAAAAGCTTTCCTTAACAATACCGGGTGTGGAAGTGGAATAAGGTTGCTCTCCAAAAACAAGGTAGTTGTCAAAAAGAGATCCTTGGGAGAACCACTGGGCAAAAGCTAAAATACTTAGTAAAAATACGGAAATACTAAATATTCTCGCGATACGGGAAAAATCCTTTACGGTATCG
>Ga0209541_10013969_pt1 | contig 12190 bp, 13 predicted proteins | sample RifCSPlowO2_01_FD_184027 | JGI IMG/M metagenome (GOLD analysis project Ga0209541, IMG submission 184027) | Groundwater microbial communities from Rifle, Colorado - Rifle CSP2_plank lowO2_0.1 (SPAdes) (version 2) | ecosystem: Environmental > Aquatic > Deep subsurface > Groundwater | place...
CGTGTCAATACTGTTTCTTGGAAAAAATTTTAAATATGCACCTAAGACTCCGGCAATTGCACCCGATGCACCAACCATCGGTAAATAAGAACCCGAGATGAAAATATACTGGGCAAAGCTAGCCAATACCCCGCAAAACAAATAAAAAACCAGATACTTCACGCTGCCCATTGCCGCTTCGACATTGTCTCCGAATATCCATAAAAACCACAGATTGGAAAGAATATGCAAAAAACCGGCATGCAGGAACATTGAAGTTATAAAAGGCGTAAGAGTTTCAAACTGGAAAAGGCTGATGTTTGTCGGGACAAGCGCATATTTTTCGATAAAGAGTTGCGTACTTGGAGCCAATAACTCCTGTACAAAAACATAAATATTAAAAATGATTAAGAACAAATTAATTATCGGAAATTTGCCGGAATTTTTACTGTCTCTTATTGGAAACATAAGTTTGCCTATTTTAAGACAAGGGCCGATTTTTACCAAGAATTATATTGACATTCGGGTTTTCTTCGGATAATATTCATATTGGTATGCTGCAAAAAGTAAAAGTTCCAGTATCGGTAATTCTTGAATATAACAGTAAACTCCGAAGGGTATTCCCAAAATCTGTCCATTGGGATGGAAATGACTATCCTGTAACGAAAGTTGGTTTTCATCATACTTTCCGGGAAGGAAAAACCCTAATTCATGTTTTTTCGGTAGATACCCCCTCACTTTTTTTCAGATTGAGGCTTAATACAGACAATCTACAATGGACTTTGGAGGAGATTTCAGATGGAGAAGTTGATTAGTCTTTCATTTAACCGAAAACCTCCAACGGTGATGCATTTGGATTTAAATTCCTGTTTTGCGACTATTGAGCAGCAAGCTAATCCGAGACTTAGGGGGAAACCAATTGCAGTTGCTGCTTACGATTCTCCTGCGGGCTGCATTGTAGCGCCGTCAGTTGAAGCAAAAAGGTATGGGATTGTTGTCGGAATGAGGGTCAAAGACGGAAAAATGCTCTGCCCCAATCTTACTGTAATAACCCCTGATCCCTGGAAATATAGAAACGTCCATATGCAGTTTCGGAAACTCCTTGCAGATTACACAGACCGGGCGGTTCCTAAATCAATTGATGAGTTTGTGCTTGATCTTGAAGGTTTCCCAGCATATAGAAAAGGTATGGTTAACGTCGCTTGCGAAATCAAGACAAGGATAAAAAAAGAAATTGGTGAATGGATTACAGTTTCTGTTGGAATCGGCCCCAACAGATTTCTGGCAAAGACAGGCGCCGGCCTGAACAAGCCCGACGGTCTTGATGTCATCGATAAAAATAACTTCATAGATGTATATTCAAAATTAAGACTTGTCGGTTTATGCGGTATAAAAACCCGAAACGCAATCAGGCTAAACAATATGGGAGTTTATTCTGTATTGGATTTTTACAATGCTTCAGTTCAAAAACTAAAGGCTGCATTTCAGTCCATTCTCGGGTACTACTGGCATCTTAGGCTCCACGGATGGGAAATAGATGATGTTGAGTATGGCAGACGAAGTTACGGAAACTCTTATGCACTGCCAGAACCCTTAATTACGGCAGAAAAACTTGCTCCGATCCTGCAAAAGTTATGTGAGAAAACCGGCATGAGAATGAGAAAAGCGGGTTATCTTGCAAAAGGAATTCATCTGGCAATTGTTTATCGCGACCAAAACTTCTGGCATAAGGGTATAACTTTGGCTGATTTTGTATTCGACTCGCGTGACATTTATAAAATTGCTTTTAGACTTCTAAACCTTAGTCCTTACAGAAGCCCAGTGCGGAATTTGGCTGTTTCCTGTTTCCACCTTGAGAAAGTACAAAATATGCAATTGAGTCTTCTTGAAGATCAGACAAAAAAACAAAATCTTGTAAATGCTATTGATAAAATAAACGAAAAGTGGGGAAATTTTGTGATAACTCCGGCCCGTATGATTGGAATGGGTGATGTTGTCGTTGACAGAGTGGCCTTCGGCGGAGTAAAAGAACTTGAAGAAATAATCATAAATTAAAATGTGCGGACGTTACGGATTTCAGGATCCAGACAAAATCAGAGATTACTATGATATTCAAGGTGATTTAAAAGACTTAAAACCGCGATATAATGCTGCACCGGCTCAACAACTTCCAGTAATACTCCGAAACGCCAAACTTCATGCCAAAATCATGCGATGGGGGCTGATACCATTCTGGGCGAAAGATATGTCTATTGGTTACAAGATGATAAACGCACGAGCGGAAGGTATTGAATCAAAACCATCGTATAAAAAACCTTTCAAAACCCAAAGATGTTTAATACCAGCATCATGCTTCTTTGAATGGGATAAAGAAAATGGCAACAGAAACCCATACTTAATTAGACTTAAAAGCCAGGAAGTCTTTTCGTTTGCGGGCCTTTATGATATTTGGAAAGATGCTGAAGGTAAAGAGCTACTAAGCTATACAATTATGACTACTGAATCGAATCCAAAAATAGCCAAAATACATAACCGAATGCCTGTAATATTAACCAAAGACGAAGAAAAGGAATGGTTAGATTTAAATTATCCAAGTGCAATAAAATTGCTCGATCCTTATCCTGCTGAAAAAGTAGAAATGTATCCGGTTAGTAAAGAAGTTAATCGACCCGCTAATGATTATCCAGAAATTATTAAACCTCTTAAATAATCTAGAAATAAATAATTTAATAAATAAGTCAATATTTCAATAACCTTGACTTTATAAAAATTATCTCCCAATATGGAGTTGTGGTAAGGAATTGCTGCCATTCCTAATTTGTAACGTAGTCATTAAATGATTGCGTATTTTTTTAGGCCCATAAAATTGGAAAAGAAGCAAGGAATCTGTTATAATTAGACCTATAATAAATGGCTGCTATAGAAACGTTACTGGAAATCAACGGAGTTGCAACTGAAGATCTAGAAAAAGTTATTTCTCCCGAAGGTTATATTGCTTCCGATCGTGAGGCCAATTTTGGCGCTTTTTTTGGAAGAGATGCTGCCATTTGCTCAATTTTCCAGATCGAGACTTATAAACTGCAAGAACTTGAGGACTTAGCGGTTCTTAAACCGGTTAAAGATAGCCTCGTAACGATGGCGGTCAACCAAGGTCAAGTTGTCAATGAGTGGCGAGATGAGGAACCTGGAAAGATCGTTCATGAATTAAGAGATAGCTCAACTGAAAAAAATCGTCAATGGCTAAACAATTTAGAGGCAAATAACTGGCCAGTAGAAGGTGGGCGCTTGAGAGGTTTTGAGTCTGCTGATTCGACTCCACTTTTTGTCTGGGCTGGTTGTGATTATTTACTACTTACAAAGGACCAGAGTTTTTTTAAGTGGCTTGATCCCCATATTCGAAGAGCCATCGAATGGATGGAAAAATATGGAGATGTTGACGACGATGGCTACATAGAATTTGAAGCTAAGAACAAAAATACGCTCATAAATCAGGGGTGGAAGGATTCCAGCGACTCCATTAAAACGGCAACAGGAGAAAGACCACCAGGACCAATTGCCCTTGTTGAAATTCAGGGTTACAAATATCGAGCTTTGATGAAGGCAGCGGATCTTTATTCCGACAAAGAAGTGTGCGGTGAAGACTTATTTGATCCTGCTTACGCAGATCAGCTTAGAACACGGGCTAAAGAACTAAGGGAAAATTTCAATCGTGATTTTTGGATGAATGACAAGGAATTCTTCGCATATGCATTGGGTGGAAATAAAAAACAAGTAACAGATATTACCTCAAACGTTGGCCATCTGTTAATAACCGGCATTATTGAGAGGAAGAAAGTGCCTCGTGTGGTTAATCGGTTGATGCAGCCTGACATACTCAGTGGAGGTGGTATAAGGACTCTCTCTCTCAATTCTCCAAATTTTTCTGATGAGGAACCTTCTGCCTACCACTTGGGAGGTAGTGTTTGGCCTCATGACAATGGAATAATCGCTCTGGGCATGGAAAAATTAGGCTATATTCAGGAAGCTGAAATAATCAGAGATAGGGTAATTCGGTCACAAGTATTGCTAAAAAGAAAATACAACATCCGCAACCCAGAACTTTTTATGGTTGATAGATATGGTCATCTGCGACCTTACAATACAGCCCAACAACCTCAAAGTTGGGCAATTCGCTCAAATCTCTACTGGACTGCTGCAATTAGTCGGTAAACACTTGGGTGAACCCTTCGGTAAACTCAGGATTAACTCAATGTTTTAAATTTGTGAAAACCTGCGTAAACATTTTGCCGTAGACTCCTCCGTCAACAGCACCGATGCCGATTTTAGAAAAGGAAGGGTCCAGAATATTTCTTCTGTGTCCCGGACTGTTGATTAACCCGGAATTGGCGCGGGATACGGTAGGCGCAAGTGCTAGATTTTCTCCGGCTGCCGAATATCCAATGCCTGCATCATCTAATCTATCGCCAACGTCCTTTCCTTCCGGCGAATAGTGCGAAAAATAGCCGCGACTAAACATATCCTTTGAATGGTTTCTGCCGATCTTTGCCAAATCTTCGCTCCATATGAGTGGTTTAACGCCAAACTTAGTCCTTTCCTGATTAACAAACTCAAACATGATTCTTTCGCTTTCAAAATCAACCGCAAGTTCTTTTTGGGTAAACTGAAGATCAATTGAGCCTTTGTCTTCGGGTTTTACTGTTAAAAAGGTCAGGCTTTGCTTGGCAATCGGTCCAAAAACATTATTTAAGGGTTTTTCTAAAACTGTAGCGCCGGAAACTAAAATGGAGCCAATTTTTGAATCGTAAACATCACGTTTGATATCCGGTTTTATTGGCAAAGAGACCACGAAAAGCAAGGCAAAAGCCAAAAACAACGAGGCGTTTACCAAGGCCGGAATGAAACCAAAATATCTATTGACGAATAAATCTCCAAATAATGTTAGAAATTTTTTAAACAATTTGCCAAAAAGGACAAAGAATATGCTTTCAGAAAACAGCCAGATTGCCAAAAACCCGATCGGATTCGCGGCGATTTTCGGCAAATGGAAAAGCTTATCCAAAAGAGACGCAGACGGTCCATAAAAAGTCAAAGAGAGGATAAGTGCTGTTAAAAACCCGAGAATATTAAAAACCTGAGGAAAGAATCCCTGCCGCAGGCCTTCAAACGCAAATAACAGAATAATTAGAATTACTACGAAATCTACCCAATTCATAATCCCCTATTGTATGCCGAGGCTAAAAACCAGAAGTCTATTAACATGTGATCCGCTTAGTATCTTAAACAGACTGCGCGAATTCTCCGAAACATTCTTATCTATGAAGATTTTACCAGATTTAGTATGGTTATTACAGCCAGAATTAGCCTCAAAAATGCCTCCGACTGCAAAATAGGCTATTTTTACTCCTGATTTACTCTTGATTAACTGTTGTTTTCTCTCAATTTTTCTTGTATAGTTATGTATAGCAGGAATTTTTTTATAAAAGTGACTAAAAATGCCAAAAGACGATATTAAGTTACCAGAGCTTTTGACTATTGCGCAGGTGGCTAAAATCCTTAATGTATCTATAATGACGCTTAGGCGTTGGGATAAGAACGGAAAGCTAAAAGCTATTCGTGTAGGCACAAGAAGCGGTGTTGGCGAAAGACGCTATCACCGAGAGGACATTATTAAGCTGATAACAAAATTATAATTATGAGCAATAAAAGAGATTATTCAAACTGGTCGAAAGACGAACTCGTCCGAGAGTTAAAAAAAGTTGAGAAAAGAAAAAAATACGGGATCGTTTAGGAGGATAAACCTGAACAGGTAGCTGAATTATGCAAAGAAAAACTGCCGGTTCTTGAAGAAGATAAGCACAAAGTAATTAAAACTGACGAACTTAAATCAACTAATATCTTTATTGAAGGCGATAATTACCACGCTCTTTCTGTTCTTAATTACACCCACAAAGGAGCTATTGACGTAATCTATATTGATCCCCCATACAATACAGGAAGTGATGATTTTAAGTATAACGATCGAATTGTCGATAAGGAAGATAGTTATAGACACAGTAAGTGGTTATCTTTTATGGAAAAAAGACTGAAGTTAGCAAAGAATGTTTTGAAAACTGATGGCGTTATTTTTATTTCAATAGATGACAACGAATCAGCGCAATTAAAATTGCTATGTAATGAAATCTTCGATGAGGCTAACCTTGTTGAAGTTTTTTACGTTCAAGTTAGATATGCCAGTAAATCCTTGAATGAAAAAGATCATTTTCAAAAACTTATAGAGCAAGTTTTGGTTTACGCAAAGAATAGAAATAAGTTCAAACCAAATAAGCCGAAAGAAGAATACACACTAGACAACTTTAGGTTTAGGATTGTTGAGAAAGCAAGAGGTGAAGAAATCACTTTGGGCAATAAGAAGGTTATAATTTTTAAACCCGAAGAATACGAAATTGTTGAAGAAGGTAAAGGAGATATTGACTTATTAAAGGGGACATGGGCGAGCGGGAGTGTGTTAAAAGGCAATACTTCCGGTAAATTCTTCCACCGATACTTAGAGGATAGAAAATCAGTTGACGGACTAGGAATTCTATATAAAGTTTCTGGTATTGGCGAAGATGGTTTAGGATATCGATATTTTACGGGACCCAAAAAGGCTACTGCAACTAAAGGAATTTTTTATGCAGGGATTCCGTTGAACAGAAGGCATGATATCGAAAACAATATAGAGTCATTCAAAGAAAAGCCAATTATCAATTTTTATGATTATAGCGGCGATTTTGGAAATATACGGCATGAAGGCCAGGTAGATTTTAGGAGCGGTAAGAAACCAACTAAAATGCTAATGAATCTAATTAACCTACATCCCAATAAAAACGCGTTGGTATTAGATTTCTTTGCTGGCTCTGGTTCATCCGGTCATGCTACTTTATTACTAAACGACGAAGATGAGGGTGGAAGAAAATTCATTCTTTGTACGAATAATGAAAACAATATAGCGTCTGATATATGTTACCCAAGAATTGCAAACGTTATAAAAGGATACAACAGTGTAAAAGGATTGGATGGTAACTTAAAATACTTCAAAACTGATTTTGTAGACGCTGATCTCACCGACAAAAATAAAAGAAAGCTAGTTGATAAGTCAACTGAAATGTTATGTCTGAAAGAAGATTGTTTTGATGGATCAACAAAGGGTCAAAGTTTTAGAATGTTTACAAATGGCCAGAATAAAAATTTAGGGATTATTTACGATGATGATGGCATTGATCCTTTTAAGAAAGAGGTTAAAAAACTTAATCAAAAATTTGTTGTTTATGTTTTTTCGCTTGATGACAGCGCAAGAGAAGAAGAATTTGAAGATGTCGCAGGGCTGGTTGAACTGCGACCTATTCCGGCGGTCATACTAAACGTTTATAGGAGGATATTTAAGTGATTGAGCTAAGAGATTATCAAAAAGAAGCTGTTGCTGTTTTAAGAAAAACAGTCGAAAGACTGTTACGTTCTTCTGAAAATGAGATTTGTATTTTCCAGTCCCCTACAGGAAGTGGTAAAACACTTATGGTTTCTGAACTGCTCAAAGCCTTAGTCAGGGAAAGAGAAGATACTAAGAAATTCTCTTTTGTCTGGATCTCTGTAAGAATGTTGCACGAGCAGAGCAAGGAAAAATTAGAAAAATACTATGAGGATGATAGATTATTGCAATGTTCTTACTTCGAAGACTTGGTGGAAAAAAAGATAGGTGAAAATGAAATACTTTTTATTAACTGGCACAGTATAAATAAAAAAGACATTAACATTTATGTAAGAGAAAACGAACAGGACAACAACCTAAACAGCATTATAGAAAATACCAAAGAAGAAGGCAGAGAAATAATCCTTATTATTGACGAGAGCCACCATACTGCAAGTTCTGATAAATCAAAAGAATTGATAGAAGTTATCGGTCCGAAAGTTACTCTTGAAGTTTCCGCTACCCCACAACTCAAAGAGGGTATCGGTGCTTATGAGAAAGTAAATCTTTCAGATGTTAAGGCAGAAGAAATGATTAAGTCAGAGATTTCTATAAATCCGGAGTTCTCAAACATAAAAGTTGGCCCAAGAAGCGCTGATGAATTAGTTATTGAGCAAGCATTAAAGAAAAGAGAAGAATTAGCCGCGCTTTATAAAAAGGTTGGTTCAAATATAAACCCTTTGATTTTAATTCAACTACCCGATCAAAAAAGCAGTCTGATAACTAAAAAAGAAGAAGTATTAAAGATACTCAAAGACAAATTTAATATTACAGAGAAAAACGGGAAGTTAGCCGTTTGGCTTTCAGAAGAAAAGACAGAAACTTTAGCTAACATTGAGAAAAACGATAATGAGGTTGAAGTATTGGTTTTCAAGCAAGCTCCTGCTCTCGGCTGGGATTGTCCGAGGGCTTCAATTCTTGTGATCTTTAGAGAAACAAAGAGTTTTACTTTTACAATTCAAACCATAGGTAGAATAATGAGAATGCCGGAGTTGGCATACTACCCCGAAGAAGAATTAAACAAGGGCTTTGTTTTTACTAATCTACCCGATATACAAATCACCGAGGATTACGCCAAAGATTATATAACGATTTATGAAGCAAAAAGAGACGAGAAACTTTATAAAGATATTTCCTTATCCTCTATATTTCTAAGACGCCAAAGGGAAAGAACAAGGCTTTCCGGAGAGTTTGTAATTATATTTAGCAGGGTTGCCGCCGATATGGATTTAGAAAAGAAAATTACCTTAACCCCTTCAAAATTAGTAAATCCGGTAATTGCCGATGGCCGGATTGTAAACATAGATAAAATGGGCGAGATAGAACACAAAGGCGTAATTGAAATTAACGTTAGTGAGGTTGAGCTTCAGCAGATGTTCGATAATTTTATATCGCAAAATTGCTCGCCTTATGCGCCGGTTGATTCTAGCGACAGGATGAAAACTGCGCTTTATAAATTTTTTAATCAAAAATACAAAATAGAAAAATACGATCCAAAAGTTCAAAGATTAGTTTTAGGAAAAGAAAATGTACAGGTTTTTGTTGATGCTGTAAATCTTGCTAAGGAAAAATATCAGCAAGAAGTCGTTAAGCAACTTGGCGAAAAAAGAGAACTTCAAGAAGTACCGAAATGGGAAGTACCGGTAATTGTAACTTATAACAGTAGATATGCTAAGGATGATAAACCGCTCTCTATCCTTAAACCCTACTACACCAAAAAGCCGAGCGAGCCGGAAAGATTATTTATTGATCTTTTGGAAAGTTCTGACAAGGTTAAATGGTGGTTCAAAAATGGAGAGAGTGAAATTAAATACTTTGCTGTTTTGTATAAAGATGAAGTTGGTTTAGAGCGGGCTTTTTATGTTGATTTTATTGTTCAGTTGAATGATGGAACCATTGGCCTATTTGATACTAAAAGCGGAATGACTGCAAAAGACGCAAAAGCAAGAGCCGAGGGTTTAGCAAAATACATAAAAGTTGAAAATAAAAAGGGTAAGAAGTTGTGGGGCGGTATAGCAATTTTTGTTAATGGAAGCTGGCGCTATAACGATGAAGAAACATATAGCTATGACGAAACCGATTTAAGCAAGTGGAAACTTTTAAGGATTTAAAAAACTCTACGGCCTCACGCCGGAGGAAATAGCAGATATGGAAAGAATAAGCTAAATAATGAACAAGCAACAGGAATTAGGCAAAAAGTTTACAATTCCGCATGATAGTCTTTGGTTCAGACCAGACGAGGCTTATTTTAACTCTCAAGAACAGGCTAAGGGAATTGATCCGGATGAAATCGAGTGGAATGGAAAGTACAAAAGAATTCGTGAATTACGAGACTTGGCTATCTTCGGTCTAGCTTTCTATACAATGCAGGAGTGTCCATGTTTTGTACAAATGAACGCCTTAAGTGACTCTCCAGACGCTTTTCTTACGCGTGTTGTATCAGAAGATACTTACGAAACAGCTCCTGTCGAAATAACTTTTTATGGCAGGAACCGAATCGGTTTGTCAGAAAAATCTTTAGAAGATAAATTGAGTGAGGTAGGTGGTAAATTTTATAAACTATCTAAAGGGTACTGGCTTCTAGTACATATAGGTAAAAATTTACAAGTTAATCATCAAGCTATTGCAGATAAATTATCAGCAATAAAGGCTAAGTTTAATGTTTTTTCTATTCAAGAAATTTCAAATCATCCAGACACCGTAGCTCGTTTTGTGGCATACAATCCCAAACTCGAGGCCTATGACATAAATATTGGAACAATTTGCCACAAACTTTCAAAAACCAAGATTCCAGGAACACTTACGATTAACAAAGGTAAGCCGCCCAAAAAAAGATAGTAAGAACATGGATAATTAATTAATAAATAAATATGTACACCAAGAATCGAATTAAAAAAAGCTCTAAATACTTTTTACGTAGGTTGCTTTTTAAGCTTGTTTTAAAAAAGACTAATGTTGATACAAGAGTTGAGATTTTTGTTAACAAAACTAAGAACAATATATTTATTATCTGGACTAGTTTCTACTTTTTACTGCTTGCTTTCGTGGTATATGGTATAGGTTTCTATCTACCATCAAATTTAAGTAAAGAGTTTGTTGGAAATTTATACCTTGGTGACCCGCACAGGATTCGAACCTGTAACCAATTGCTTAAAAGGCAACTGCTCTACCATTGAGCTAGCGGGCCAAACTAGTATCAAATTATATCGAATTCTGAACTCCCCTTCAATCTCTCATTTTCACTTGAGTTTTTGTGAAAATGTAATTAAACTGGATCTGTAGGCTAAAACATCTTATTTTTTCCCTGAAAGGGGGTGAAAAACGATGAGTTTTGAAGACCTCTCTACAGAAGTTTCCGCAGCAGTCTTAAATTCACTGGCTGCCTTTATCAACTTTATTCCTTCCTTGATAGGCGGTTTGATAGTATTTGTAATCGGCTTGGTAATTGCGGCTGTAGTCCACAGGATAATCACGGCATCCCTTAAGGCAGTTCAAGTCGAAAAATATCTTACCAGATACGGAATTACCAAGGTTGAGGGACACGAGGTTGAATGGTCACAGATTTTAGCAGAGCTTGCACGCTGGTCAATTATCATAATTTTTCTGATCCCAACACTTGAAGCATGGAGACTGGGGGCGGTAAATAACGTACTGAACCGAGTGATTCTTTACATCCCCAATGTGATTGTTGCCGTAATTTTGGCTCTCGTCGGGCTTATCTTTGCAAAGCTTGCCTATAGAGTTGCTTTTTCCGCAAGCCGGTCGCTTGGAAAAGATCTTGCAAGTACCGTAGCGTTGGTTGCCCAGTGGTCACTCACAGTTTTTGTAGCATTTTTGGTGCTTCATCAGTTAGGGGTAGCCCAGGAACTTTTGAGGATTCTTTTTGGAGGGCTTGTGGCTATGGTTGCTATTGCCGGTGGGATCGCCTTCGGATTAGGCGGTAAAGAGACTGCGCAGAAGATTCTAGAGTCGGCGTGGGATAAATTTAACAAGTAGCTGATTTAGTGATTAGGTATTAGTTATTAGAGCTTAGGGTAGGTTTTGTGGTAAAATTTGTTGCTCTTTAGAGTCGGTTTTTAGTCTTAGTCTGTTAACTATTTACTATTAACCATAAACTTTTTGAGGCGCCATCGTCTAACGGTTAGGACACTACCCTTTCAAGGTGGTAATCGGGGTCCGATTCCCCGTGGCGCTGCCGAGTTATAAACATAAACCCTGTCTTAATCACATAAATAACCTATAGACCATTTTCACAATTTGATTTATAATTACCGCATGACTGAAAAGTACATAACCGGGACTGGACCAACTACAGAACTATGCGTTGATGGTTCAACCGAACACTATTATAAAATCCCTTCGCCGAGCGGGACTTTTTCTGATAGTACCTGTGAAAGAGGATGTGGTATTACAAGGCAATTCAGAAATTCTGAGAGCAAAGATGTCTTCGGTAATGAAATTCCTCCAACTCCTCAGTTAAATATCGATCGTGATATCCGAGATGCACCAGCAAGACTGACTATTCCCGTATTTAAAGATCCAAATAAAATAAGGGGGGCGCAAATTGCTTAAAGTTACTATTTACACAACTCGAACCTGTCCATTCTGCAAAATGGAAAAAGAGTATTTGGATTCCAAAAGTATCCAGTACGAAGAAATATTAGTTGACGAAAGGCCTGAAGAAGCCCAAAAAATGATTACGATGTC
>Ga0209541_10013975_pt1 | contig 12186 bp, 13 predicted proteins | sample RifCSPlowO2_01_FD_184027 | JGI IMG/M metagenome (GOLD analysis project Ga0209541, IMG submission 184027) | Groundwater microbial communities from Rifle, Colorado - Rifle CSP2_plank lowO2_0.1 (SPAdes) (version 2) | ecosystem: Environmental > Aquatic > Deep subsurface > Groundwater | place...
ATGGGGCAATGATTATGTCTTCAAAAAAATTCATTGGAAAAAAAGTATATATCTTAATCAGAAAATAGATAGTTATGCAACACAGCAAGATAAACATACATCATACAGACTATGAATCACCTAAACAAGTACGCATGAAATACTATTAGAATACAACACTCAGGATACCCTATACCTTTAAAAACCTGCGAAATCAGAAGAAAATCATGGCTGAAATACAGTTCTATCCGATGGACGTAGCGTATAGAATAAAGAATGACAAAGCGGTTATCCACATCTACGGAAAAACAGCAGACAATAAAAGAATCTGTGTCACTGACCCAGCATTTCAGCCCTATTTCTATATCGAGCCAAAGGCAAATGCCGAACAGCTCAAAAAAGATCTTCTCGCCATAAAAATACCATTCCGCAGCGGCCATGCGCAGGTTGCAGATATAACAGAAATGAACAAAAGCATGAACGGGCGAGCGGCACAGGTACTGAAAGTTTTCACTCAGCTGCCGCAGCATGTTCCGATAATAAAACAGCAGATTGAACGGCATCCTGACGTGAAAAAATGTTATGAATATGATATTCTATTCACGCAGCGGTATATTATGGATTCGGACATCGCGCCGCTGCTTGGCGCAAAAGCGATAGGAAATTACACAGATGAGCGTTCCCGTGTTCCCGTCTTTGAAGCCGAAAAAATTGAGCAGATTAACCTGCCTAATTACACACCCAACATTCTTGCGTTTGATATTGAAACATATGTAGAAACACGCGAGATAAATATGCAGCAAAATCCTATCTTAATGATCGCGTTCCAGGGCAATGACGGATTCAAAAAAATAATAACGTGGAAAAAATTCCCAACAACCATTGACGGGATTGAGTTTATTTCAGGTGAAGCAGAAATGCTCCAGCGGTTCAAGGAGATTGTAAACGAATATGAACCTGACATCATCGTCGGGTATAACAGCGACGGATTTGATCTGCCTTATATTATCAATCGTGCAAAAAAACTGAATATCCAGATGGACCTCTGCTTGGATTATTCAACGTTAGAGCTGAATGAGAGAGCAGACGACATAAAGATAACAGGAATAATTCATCTTGATCTTTTCCAGTTCATCAGAAAAGTGCTCGGCCGTTCGCTCGAGACAGATTCATTGAAGCTGAATGATGTCGCATTTGAACTTCTCAAAGAAAAAAAGCATGAAGTTGATTTGAATGAGATGTCGCGCGTATGGAATGATCATCCCGAGCAGCTGGAAAAATACGCATTATATAACATGCAGGATACGAAATTAACGTTAATGCTCTGTGAAAAGATACTTCCGAATGTTGAAGAGCTCGTAAAAATAATCCGCCTCACGATGTTCGACGTCAGCCGGATGAGTTTTTCAAAGCTTGTCGAAAGCTACATATTTACGCAATGCAAAAAGTACAGCGAGATCGCTCCAAACAGGCCCGATGAGTTAGAAGCAAAAAAGCGCCGCATGCAGACATATGAGGGCGGCTTTGTTTATCAGCCAACACCTGGACTGTTTGAAAACGTCGCAGTCTTCGATTTCCGTTCGCTGTATCCGTCAATCATTATTTCACATAACGTTTCAGAAGCGACACGAAAATGCTCATGCTGCGAACAAGATGGAAAGAGCGAATGGTACTGCACACAAAAGAAAGGTTTTCTATCCGCAGTGCTTGAAGATATAGTCAATCGCCGCGCAGAGATTAAAATACTTCTCAAAACGGCAACGGATAACCGCCTCCTTGAAGCACGCAGCCAGGGGCTGAAACTGCTTGCGAACAGCTTTTATGGATACATGGGATTTGCCCAAGCGCGCTGGTACAGTTTTGAATCCGCTCAAAGCGTCACCGCGTTAGGGCGAGGACATATTCAAAGCGTCATCAAGAGCGCGCAGGACGCTGGATTTTCAGTGTTGTACAGCGATACTGATTCAATTTTTTTAAAGCTGCAGAACAAGACGAAAGAAGACGCAAAAATGTTCGTCAAGCAAGTGAACGAAAACCTTCCCGGCGTCATGGAACTTGATTATGAAGGATTTTATCCAGCAGCGTTATTTGTCAGCACAAAAACAAGCGGAACCGGCGCAAAGAAAAAGTATGCAATGCTCGACGAAAAAGGAAAACTAAAAATCCGAGGTTTCGAAACGGTGCGGCGGAACGTCAGCAAAATCACGAAAGAGATGCAGCTCAAAGTGCTTGATATGGTTCTGAAAAACAGAAGCGCCGACGCATTGCAGTACGTCAAAGAAACAATCGCACACATACGAAGCCGCACATTGCCCGTGCAGCAGATGATTATTACAACACAGCTCACAAAACGCGTAGAAGAGTATGACAGCATCGGGCCTCATGTAGCGGTCGCACAACGCATGGAACAGCGCGGCATAAAAACAGGTCCCGGAACAATCATTCCTGTCGTCATCACCGAAGGCAAGGGAATTATCCGCGAACGCGCAAAACATCCGGACGAAGTGCTGAACAACAATTACGACGGAGATTATTACATCAACAACCAGATCATCCCGTCTGTCGAGCGGATTTTTGCAGTCCTGAACATTGATATAGGACAAGAGACATCCGACAAGAAGCAGATGTCATTGAGCCAGTTTTTTGGGTGAGCATCAGCTAAAATATATTTTTAAAATCAATAGGTTGTCTCAGCTTCAGCACTGGACGGCTCTGTTTTCCAACATGATAACCAAGATGGTTGAGATAGCAGTACGCAAAGAGAGGAAGTATAACACTTGCTGAGTCAAGAGCGTGCGCAATGTCAGGCGAACGAATAACAACACCTCGTTTATGCTGAATGGAGTCATGGTAATGTTGCGCAGTGGAACCTCCAGCAAGCTCAAGTGACATGTGTTTGACCCCATTGCCATGAACAGAAAACTGATAGGCACGACGGCCATCGAAGTCACGCGCCGTTGTGATAAACCACCCTTGTTCATAAATCGAAGAGGCATACGTCTCTATCGTCCCCTGAATATCAGCAGTAAGATGAAGAAAATGTGACCTCAGCCCAAGATGCATTGTCTCAAAAGCCGTGAACGCGGATCGAAGATTAGCCATGCGTTCACCGATTCCAGTGCGGTCTTTTAAGCGAAATATATATCCAGCTACATAAAGTGACAAAGAATCCTGAGAAACACCATCAAGAATTTTTTCACAGATGTCAACATAAGGATGAATCAAGCCTTTACGCATCGCATCATAAAAACGTCCGGTAATAATATCAAGCGCCTCACATGCCTCCTGAGAAGTATGATAATCTTTTTTCCCATAACGCTGTTCAAGCTTAGTAGTAAGCTTATCAGTGTAATTCTGAATAATCTTTTCCATAGGTATTCACTAATTCCATATATCCCTGTGTAATGATATTGTCGGCAGAAATTTTCAAAACATTTATCATAAAATCACGAGCGCGTGGAGATTTAACTTCTAAAAAAACCCCTAAACCATGAATTCGATCCACATGGATAAGATTCGAGACGGTAGTTTTTCGGTGTTTATCAATAGAAGCAACTTTTTTTGCTGCTGAGTCACGAAGCAGTGCACAGATAATTTCAGGATGCATTATTTCTTCTGTCCATTCTCTCGCATTACAGATTAGCGTGAAGAAACACTGCTGCGCAGATAATCGGACACGCAGCACAATATCCCTGACCTCAAAATATTCATCATAATGATAGATTTCAGCGTCAAATTGCGCACCCAGCGAAGAAAGGTGGTCACAAATTGTATCAGGAACGTGAGCGCGTATATCCATGCAACTCTATCTGAAGAACAGAACATATATACTTTGTGCAATTATAATTATTACAGGTAATTATATAATTACTTTATAGTAAAGTATTTATTCAGCGAAGAGCTTGTGATTGAAATGAAAAGAAAAGTCAACCGCGTCGGACAGAACACGCTGACGGTGAGCTTGCCGAGTGAGTGGGCGAGAAGGCAAAATGTCAAAGCAGGTGATGAGATCAATGTCATCGAAGAAGGCTTATGCATTCTCATCGATACAACGTCGAAAAGGCCCCCCACAGAGATAGTTATTACGATAGGAGATTTTTTTCTAAACAGATTAATATACTCGCCATATCTAAAAGGTTACGATAAGATAATTGTTAGATACAACACCAGTCAAATGTATAGTAAAATTCTTGAGGCATCACGACTTCTCATGGGTTTCGAAATAGTGGATCACGCAGATAGATCATGCGCATTGACAAATATAGCGACACAGCTTGAGAAGAGCTTTGAATCTGTAGTAAGACAGTTATTCATGACAAATATAATCTGTGCAAAAGAATTGCTGATCTCATTAGAGAACGGAACATTAAACGCAAAGGAAATATACATCTATGAAGAGAACATGAATAGACTATCGCTGTTTTGCAAAAGGCTTCTCCAGAAGAATAATACTAAAGGGCAGATCTATTCATCAGTATCATTATACTGTATTATCAGTTACCTCGAGAAAATAGGCGACTGCTTTAGGTGGATTGTCGATAGGCTTGGAGGAAAACAAATCCAGTTATCAAAAACGACAAACGATTTGTTCAAAGATACGATTCACCTGATGGAAATAAACTTCGAGATATTCAAGGAAGCAGAGAAATCAGAATCATACGCTCGTTTTCGCATGCACAAGGAATTGCGGGACAGACTGAACAGCAATGCGCTGATGTATCTGAGCCAGGATATAGATAACATGTATATATGTACACAACTTCTTGAAGTTCTTGAATCTTCGTTTCACATGAATTATGAATTATTTAAATAGTGACGGAGTTATAGTAAATTGCATTAATTTTCGGATGTTTTCTTGCAATTTACTAGATAAGAAATAACATCTAAATGATACGATTATTAATGTTATTTCATATAATACCGGAAATATCTGAGCACTTTTTAGATTCAGTTATTTTTTATCTGAATTATTTTAGTAAGCCGAAAAAATGGAAGGTTTTTACAGAATAGCGGATGTCTTCATCTTGTTTCCACCCATCACGATCGCGAATATCAACAGTGAATGCAATATTTGGAACAGATACTGATTTTTCGCCAATACATAATTTAAATTCTTCAAAACTATATTTCAAATACTCTATGAGAGGATTAAAATCCCGTAGCTGGCGAGAAACTCCAAGACGATCAAGACGGAATGAATTAAAATTGTAAGGATGATAAAAAGTCATCCAGCGCAAGTGTTCATAGGCAGCACTATTTTCAAGACTAGCCGAGGTTAGAGAGAAATATTTCTCCATGTCACGAAGTATAATTTCAGGATTATTACGTAATGAAAAAGACAGACCATCATCATTTGGAATGCCAAGTGCTATATCCACGACATACACAAGTCCAGTGTCATTTATGCTAGACTTGACAAAGAGATGGATAGTAGGGTCATTCTCAAATGGTCTATGAAGAATAAATGTTTCATCTCCTGCTGAGATATCAGGAAGAATACGTGAGGGGATTGAAGAATGCAGATTATTCTCATAATTATAAGTAAGAAGGAAAGCACGTTCACCATGATAAACAATATCCTCGACAAAAACATAACCACAATCAGGCGCATGGATGACAGTTCGTTTTTTACAATCAAAGAAAGAAGAGCGTAGATGTGGTGAAAGAGGCTTGCCCAGTCTATCGAGATAAGGATGAAGAATGGCTTCATCAACTTCGGAGAAATCTCGTTGTTCGGATTTAGTAATAAAGCTGAGTCCGCCTTCTGATGTAGATTTTCCTAAACTAGGAGCCATCTCTTTTTCGAATTCTATTGATCCCTTCTGAGTATCTCGAAGTTTACGTGCAGTATCTTCTAATCGTCTACGATATTCCGGATTATCTTGAACTCGCATTATGTCTATAAGCTCAGAACTAACAGCATAAGCAGCGACATAATCACTTGCAGTTCTTTTGAGAATGGGAGCGGACACAATAGCTGCAGCTGCTAAAATAGCAAAAGCAGCTCCAGCGAATAGCTTTCTATAAGTAACACGAGGCTGTAATGCAAGATGTAGTTCATCAAAGGAAGAATAACGATCTTCAGGCTTTGGTGCAATACACTTTTGAATAATATCTCCTAAAAATACACCATACTTTTTTTTTGAAATGCGATTAATCTGTCTGATCTCAGAGGCAATTATCGAAGGATTAGCACAGTATGCATCGATTTTAAATTTGATACCAGGTTCATAAGACTTACGTTGATCACTAGTGTTTTTTTTATAAAAAGCAGTGCGATCACCTGAGTAATCATAATCAAAGCGGTATCTACCTAAAAGCAATCGATCAATAAGAATACCAAAGCTCCACATATCCGAGAAGAATGTTGGACTACCCCCATCAAAAATTTCAGGGGCACGTGTTCGTCGATATACAGGCCAATCTTGACCATTATCCGTAGGTGGATCAAAAGAGCAGAGATTCCAGTCAAAAACTTTTACTACTTCTTTACCGTCAGATGTTTTGAAATATCCAATGTTATCAGGTTTTATATCGCCATTCACAAAATTTTGTCTCTGCGCTGCCGCAAGTGCATGAGCAACACCACGAGCAATATCAAGAATGTTAATCTCGGATTTATGGAGAGTAGATATTCGTTCTTCCAAGGACATGTCAGTATGTATACATTTTTCAGCAATGTCAAGACGCTGCTGGATTGACTGAAACATTGGTTCGACTGACCACCAATATAAATCTTGGTTCTCATCATACCGAGGAAAATCCAAAATTTTAGGAATATGCGGCTCGTTGCTAAGATTGCAAAGTTTTTTTGCTTCATCGGAACAGTGAGTTTTTGCGTTACGACCACGAGAACTGAGGAAATTTGAGGCGTGTTCATTAATATTCTTAATATGCTGAACAGCAATAGCACATTTCGTATCTGTTTCAGTATATGTTGCTAAATATACTACTTTAAAACCACCTTTGCCAGAAAGAGATGTAATGCTATAACCAGGTATTATAGGAAGATCCATCAAAAAGAAGCTGTATTTTCACACGCTTATAATACATTCCTTTATAGTCTATAAAACCCTCTCTTTCACAACAAACTCCCCCAGCTTTCTCAACGCAGCCGCACGATGACTTATCGAATTCTTCTTTTCACGCGACAAAGAAGATAGTGTATGCACCGTATTCTTCGGCACAAAAATACGTTCATAAGGCATCACTTCTTTATCAAGATTGTAGGGAATCATTGAAATGCGACCGTCCATTCGCCCCTCAAACAAAACCGGTTCGTCGCCCGGCACACACAACGCAATCGCTGTCAAAAAGTACGCGTCCCGCGGCTTGCCGGCAAGCAATGTGAGCAGCCCCTCGTAACCCAAAGAGTCAAACATCAATTTCGGATGAGCGCCCGGAAAATTCTTGTATGCTGTAAAAAAAACGCCCGTATCATCGACAATCACCGGCTTGTTATGCTTCTGAGCAAGTTCACGTGCAGCACGACGCGCAACTTCCTGAACCGTTGCATTCTTGTCCTCAGCGCCTTTGTCACCGAGCTGTTCGACCTCAATGTCGAATTCAGACAGAACAGCACGCGCTTCGTCGAGTTTGTGCTGGTTTTGTGTGGCAAAGTAGAGTTTCATTCAATCACCATAGAAATCAACGATGCCATATGCCTTCTTTTTAATTTCTTCGTCGAATGTGTATAATTTTACCTCGGCATTTTTCGCGGTGGAAACAATGATTGCATCAACGCATTTCAAAGAAGTTTTTATAGCCAAAGCTGAAGCATCATCTGCACTGAATGATAAAACACTAAGGAGACCAGTTTTAATCATGAAGTCTAATTCTTTTTTCGCTTCAACAGCTTTTGCTTCACTCGTAACACGCCTGATGACACTGCAAAATTCAATGAGAGTAAGTATCGAGATAGTTCCTGATATTTCACCATGTGCAATTTTTTCAATGATCGCTAAAGAACGTGAATGATGAATGTCGTAAAGATAAAGCGAAACTAGACACGACGTGTCAAGGAGCACATTCATTCTCTGTCTCTCCGCACCGCTTCAACAGAAGTCAACCCCTTAGGCCAAACGGATGATATTGAACGCGCAGTTTTCTCTATTCTCTTCATCAGTGCATCAACATCAATAGGAGTAATAAGAATGCCCCTGCCAACGATACGCTCCTCGACAAGCCTGCCCTCTTCTAGACCGAGCTTATCCCGAAGATCTTTCTGAAGGACAATCTGTCCTTTCGCCCCAATTCTTACCGTTTTCAAAGTCATACCAAAGAATGAGTCAGACTAGTATTTAAGTCTTACCGCACTGCCGCCAGATAATCTGAGCCTGAAGCGAAACCTTTAGAAAACGCAAGCTGATTAATCTCATCCGCGCATAAAACGCATTGGTGAGTGCATAATACTCCGGCTCAAATCCCGTCAAAAAAGGCTCTTTAAATTTCGCTTTGTGATACATCCGATGATCAAACAATCCACAATAGCGTAATTTCGGAATGGAATTCTTAAAATCATGTTCTAATTTTTGAAGGGCCTTGTGCAGCCACACAAGATCTGGGCCAGTGGACATTAACCGAATCATGGGATCAGTTTTGGTCGCATTCAGACTAAGCAGCAGATTATAAAGATAAGCTATAGCTTGCTTTGCGCTTCTTAGTTCAGCAATATTTTTACGAACTTCTTCATTGGAAAGTCCGAATTCTGGACGAGCGAAATCAGTACGGTGAGCAAACGCCCAGTAACTGTTTACTGCATGCCGAAAGTAACTCATAAAATTGGAGTAAGGACGCAAAGTAACAGATGCATTCCGAAGCAGTTCTAACACTTCTGTTTCTTTAACAAGCTTTTTGCATAATCGTCTATGCGACCGCTGGTATATTCTCCACCGCAAGTACGCAAACATTACTTCTTCACCTCGCACCCGCCGCTCGGGATAAACCCCATAATTTCATCAACATCGTCAACATGCAGCAGATGCTTGACTTTCTTCGCAACATCGGACGTCTTCAGCCGCCCCGGCACGAGCAGAACATACTGTGCAGTTTGCGCCTTGATCGCGTCAACAGCGCCGCCAACAACACGCCCGTCGACAACACCAATCGCAGCTTCAAGCAATGGCTGCATAAAATTCTTTTCACCATAGATCATGAATGCGCCTTTGGGCATGTACTCGCCCGACTTCGCTTTCTTGCTGACCTGATCTGGTTTCACATAAAATACATCCACTGTCGTCACGCCGCTTTTCCAGGCTTTGCTGTATGATGCAGCCGCCTGAGCAGTCTCAGCGATCGTCTTGTCCGTCGCATTTTTTCCATTCTTCACAACAAAAAACGGGCTTCCCGGCGCCTCGGTATGAATGACAATATCATCTTTATCCATATGCAATTTGACAACAATTTCGTTCGACGTCGCATCTTTTCCGCCGATGCATAAGAATCCTTCAGAGCTGAAGAACCAGTGGAATTTCTCATACCATTCTTTTTTGCGATGCGATTGCAGTTTTTGATGGTCCTGATCAAGCTTGGAAAGAATAGACTGCTTCTCCTGTTCAAGAAGTGACAGCTTCTGCTTTGTTTTACCAATAGCTGTTATTGTGCCTTCAATTTTCTTGCGCGCATGCTTCGCTTTCTCATAATAATGCGCAGCGTTTTGGTCGACGCTTTTTTCAAGATAGATGTCTATCGCCATTAAAAAAAAGAATGAACTGAAGTATAAAAGCCTGCCGTCACGTTTCACAATCACGGATCGTCTCAAAAGATACTGATTGTTCAGTGCAGATTATCTTCTGGTCATAGAGCGTGATTTCCGGAGTTAAACGCACCTGTCGAATTTCTCCGAAGCGCGTGAAATCATAAGGCACATACTTCAGCACTGTTGCAAGCCGGTCCACATTCGATTCGGGAATGTCGCCATTTAACACGTCTTTATCTCCAATAACGCGGAGCTTCAGCGACTCAATAGGCAGCTGTCGCCCGTTTTCAACAATGAAAAAAATCTGGCTTTTTGCGCGATCGATGCATAATTGCGGCTTATCGTTTAAAGATACGACGCTCATGCCGATATCAACAGCACATTGTGCAGCAATTTCAATCTGTGCACGCCCAAAATTCATGACAATGACACCTAAGCCGACAGCAAGAACTACAAGCATAAGCGTAGCAAGGAGAGGCGTCACACCCTTTTTTGAAACCATATAAAGAATGAATTGAATGATGCTTAAAAAGATTGCGGCTCCAAAGGTTTAAAAGGTACATTCAAATAAGAGAAACCATGTCCGAGATGTCCGAAGATCAGCGGAAAGCGATGATGGAAAAGCTCCAGCAGATGTCTCCCGAGGAGCTGAAAGAATTCCAAAAAAAACAATGTATTTTCTGCCAGATCAGCAGCGGAAAAATACCCGCAAAAAAAGTGTATGAAGATAACAGTTCATTTGCCGTGCTTGACATCAACCCTGCAAATCGCGGGCACATCCTGCTTCTTCCCAAAGAGCACTACGCAATAATGCCCCAAATACCTGATGAAGAAATAAAGCATCTTGGCATTGTCGCAAAGAAATTATCCCAGGCCGCATTGAAATCATTAAAGGCCGAAGGCACAACGATATTTATCGCAAACGGCACTGCTGCAGGGCAGAGGGCACAGCATTTCATGATTCACGTTATACCGCGAGTGCTCGATGATGGGCTTCTCAAGATACCACAGAAACAGATAAGCAGTGAACAGCTGGATAAGATTCGAGAATCGCTGCTGATCACGATGAACAAGATGTTCGGCATCAAGAAAGAAGTTGTCATCGAACACAAGAAAGACGAACACGAACAGCACGACAATGATACAAAACCAGAAATCAAAGAACATCACAAAACTGAGCACAGTATCCCGCACAAAACAGAGAAGAAAAAAACTGAACAAAAGAAAAAAGTGAGTAAAGAGAAAAAAAGTAAATCAACGAAAGACGATGTCTCACTAGACGACATCGCGAGCTTGTTCCAATGAGCGACTGTGAATTTTGCGGAATCGTGCAGGGCGAGTATGAAGGCGAAGAGATTTATCAGGACGATAAAGTGATGGCTGTTCTACATCTTAAGCCCGCAGCGCCCGGTCACGTGCTGCTATTTACAAAAAAGCATTATGCGATCATTGAAGAGATACCCGACGATATTATGGGTCATCTGCTGCTGATCGCAAACAAAGTAAGCACAGGAGTCTTTGAAAGCATCGGCTGCCACGGCACAAATATAATTATAGAGAATGGGACAGCTGCAGGCCAGCAAATCGCTCATGCCTCGGTGCATATCATACCCCGCGTTGAGGATGACAAGCTCAAGCTGGAATGGCAGCCGAAGAAGCTGAGCGATGATGACATGGACATTGTTCATGCACAGCTGCTCACAAAAACTGAAGAGATTGACGCGCATGAAGCACATGAACCTGATCCGAAAGAGCACAAGAAAGAGTCTGTCCCACAATCAGAGAATTACAAATATAAACAGCTTAGAAGGATACCTTAGACTAAGAATAGAATCGTCAGCACAAACCCAAGCAGAAAACTCGGCACAAACGGAATGCCTTGTTTGATCAAGACACTTGATATTTTCCGTCGGTCATACAGCGCACGCAGTTTCTGAATCTGATTTTTCGTTGCTCCCGTCCCAAATGCAGGAATAGCAACACGACCAACAGTAATAGGCAGTGCAATCCAGTCGCCTTCAGTCAGTTGATATGGTGAGATTCGCTTGTAAAACGCAACCTTTTCAACCGAGTGCACAAACAGCCAGAGATAAAAGCTGGTGAACGGAAAGAGTGACAGCACAACCGTTAGCAATCGCAGATAGAACGGCAGATAAAACGAAAATAGAGTTGCAACAACAAAGAACGCCAAGAACACTATCCCGTACAGCCTGACTTGCTTGTGCTCCTTATAAAATTCTCGCGATACAGAAGAAAAGCTGCGCAGCGCAAGCACGATGACCCACACTAAACCATAGGTTGCGCCTGCAAAAAGTGAAGCCACAAGAAAAATAATTAATGAGTTTGATAGCAACACGGAAAGAGAATCAACGGACAACAACGGAAAACCTAAGATTGCGCCAACTCCCATAAGCAGCTTGCTGTCCCCGCCGCCCCATTGGCCAGAATAATATAATACACATCCAACTAGAAGAAGAAGCCCAAATCCTGCAAGGACTTCAGCAATAATA
>Ga0209541_10013976_pt1 | contig 12185 bp, 12 predicted proteins | sample RifCSPlowO2_01_FD_184027 | JGI IMG/M metagenome (GOLD analysis project Ga0209541, IMG submission 184027) | Groundwater microbial communities from Rifle, Colorado - Rifle CSP2_plank lowO2_0.1 (SPAdes) (version 2) | ecosystem: Environmental > Aquatic > Deep subsurface > Groundwater | place...
CAGCAGACTATGGCACTACAATAGATTCAGCTAAAAAGATAGAACGAAATACATGGTATCATGTTGCTGTAAAATTTGATGAGAATAGCCTAAAAATGTATATTGATGGGGCAGAAGTTGCAAAAAGGATTTTTGGTGAAGATATATATAAAGGCAACAAGATAAAATTAAGATTTGATGCTCAAAAGGGGGCATATATAGGGGGAAGTGAATTTATAAATGCAGGGTTTAATGGGTACATAGACGATTTCCGCCTTTATGCCCGAGCCTTAAGCGATGAGGAGATAATGAGGCAGTATCAGCAGGGGAGAAGTTTTGATATTAGCGCGGGGCCTGGCTCTGATCCGGAGAGGGCTGGGGGAGAGAGGCCGCAATCTAAGCTTGTGAATAAGGGAAATTCAAAGATTTCAGGAACATTGTCAATTTCTATACAAAAGAAATCCGGAGATTCATGGAAGGAAGAGGATTTAGTATTGCAAAAAGGAATAATTCTCTCACCTATGCAAACAGTTAAACTTGACAAATTATTTAATCCTATTGCATTTACTTTATCTTCAAATGGAGATTATAGGGTGATTGCTTTGTTTGAAGATGAGAAAAAAAGGAGAATAGAGGCGTTCTGGGAGTTTAGAGTTGTGGAATAAAGATTATTTCCTTACAATCACAGTCATATTTAAAAGACAAAAAGCCTGTTAACATAATGCTAAAACGAAGCAGGGGAATGAAAAAGATTCCGAGGGTGGCAATTGTTATCCCAGCCCATAATGAGCAGGAGAGAATTGGGGAGACTCTTAGAAGTTATGGGGGTTATTTTGAGAGGCTTAGGAAAGAAAAGAAGTTAGATTATGAGATTTTGGCCGTTATAAATGCATCAAAAGACAGGACAATAGATATAGTTAAGAGTGAATCGGCGAAGAACAGGCATATTAAATATATTGACTTAGTAAAGGGAGGGAAAGGGTATGCGGTGATAGAGGGGTTTAAGCAGGAATTGAAGGAAGGTTTTGAGATTATTGGATTTGTTGATGCGGACATGGCGACGCCTCCGGAAGCATTCTATGATTTAGTAAAGAATATCAAGGGATTTGGCGGAGCTATCGCAGGCAGATGGATGGAAGGAAGCATAATAAAAACACCACATACTCCTTTCAGGAAAATTATGAGCTGGGGATTTATCTCTCTTGTAAAGGCCGTATTATTCCTAAATTATCATGATACACAATGCGGCGCCAAGATGTTTTCTTCAGAAGCATTAAAAAAAGTTATACCTAATCTTGGCCTGACACAGTGGGCTTTTGATATAGAAGTCCTTTTCTGGATGAAAAAATACGGATTTAGAGTAATAGAAATTCCAACAATATGGGAAGATAAAAAGGGCTCTAAACTGCATCCCTTAAAAGTGCCTTTCCAGATGTTTACAAGCGTAATTCGGCTAAGACTGCTGCATTCTCCTTTAAATTTTATTGTAAAGGGATATGACAGGCTACCAGAAGCCTTAAAAATACACCACCGCCTTTAAGATAATGAAAATTGCTTTTGTGGCTTCTCAGGGAGGGCATCTCGGGCAGATAAAAATTATCTTTACAGATAATATGCTAAAGAATCATTCTGCCATACTCGTAACTGAAACAGAAGATACAAAAAAACAGGGCACTTTCAGGGATAAATCATTCCTTGGGAAATACAGGACTTACTATTTCAAAAAGGATATTTTATTAATAATAAACCCGATAAATTATATTAAGACCGCGCTTAGGCTGAAAAAAATCTTCAAGAAAGAGAAAATTGAATGCATAATAACAAATGGCGCCCAGATTTCTATTCCTGCTGTAATTGCAGGAAAGATTCTTGGAATAAAAACTATTTTCTTGGATACTGTAATAAGAGTGAAAACTCCAAACTGGTCTGCAAGAGCTTCTTACATATTCTCTGACATATTTCTTGTGCAACATCGTGAGATGGCGGAAAAATACGGAAAGAAAGCCAAATATCCAGGAGGCATATTATGATTTTTGTCACAGTTGGCACACATCCTGGACAGTTTGACAGGCTGATTATGCATATTGATAAAATTGCCCCTAAAATAAAGGAGAAAATTATCATACAGAGAGGGTTTACTAAGTACAGGCCGAAAAACTGCGAATATTTTGACTTTGCTGATTCGCTTGAGCCCTATTTTAAAAAAGCTAGGCTTGTCATAAGCCATTCGGCGACTTCACTGCTTGAATTTGTGCTTTTTAACAAAAAGCCATTAATTACAGTTCCAAGGCAAAAAAAATTCAGAGAGCATTTAAATGACCATCAGGTTGAATTTGCACTTTTTCTTGACGAGAGAACAGGAATCAAGGCAATACTTGAAATAGAGCAGCTTACGCCTGAACTTCTCAAAAATTATAATATACTTGCAAGAATTGACAGAAGCAAGCTGAAAAACCTGCAATCTTTCTTTATTAAACTCTTTAAGGAAATTGAAAATGAGCAAAGAAAATAGATTAACTGCTAGAACGAGATATATTATCGGGCTGCTGAATGTAAAGAAAAATGACAGAATATTAAATATAGGCATATCAAATATTCCGGAGATTGAAATGGCTCTTGAAAATAAAGTTAAAGAGTGCGCGACTATAGACATAGATGATAAGAAACTAAAATATGCTTCAAAATTTCTTAAAAAAGCAAAGCTAATCAACGCAGATATATTAAAGAAGCTCCCATTTAAAGAGCGCTATTTTGACAAAGTTGTTATTATTGAAGTGCTTGAGCATCTTGAAGATGACAATAGAGCAGTAAAGGAGATATACAGAGTCCTAAAGAGTAATGGGATAATAATTGCTGCTGTGCCAAACAAGCATCCTTTGCATATAATAAATCCGGTAAAATATCTTGAGCATAAAAGGCATTACTCAAATGAAGAAATTATTAAGCTGCTTGAGATAAATAATTTCAGGATTTTAGAGCTTAATGCAGTAGAGGACTGGACTCTGTTGGCAAATCTTTACATTCATTTATTCAATAGGTTCATATTGAGGAAGCCAAGAAAGTTTCATATTTTCACCAGGTCTGCATCAAGAACATATGAAAGGAAAAATAAATCAGGGCTGGATATAATTGTTAAGGCACGGAAAGAATTATAAGACCAGACAACATATGTTACTTGATACCATAAAGTTCATATACTAAGTAACATAATTATTTTAATGAGGGAAGAAGAACACAGAGAGTCATTTGAGATCCATAAAAAAACAATATTTGCATGGGCTCTGGAAATAGAAGGGTTAGAAAAATCCAAAAAAATAATTGGATTGCATGCAGCAAGAGCTATAAATGATATGCTTTCCTTGTTTCTCCATAAGAAAAAACTAGTTAGTGAGGGGTTTCAATTAAATCATAGGGGGTTCAAGAGCGAGAAAGTCTCTGAGAAACTGCCTGATTTTCAGAATAAAGAAGAAATAATAAATCAAAAAAACGATGCGCCACCCCACCTTAAAAGGTGGGGTTTGAATAGGCGCTCGTTTTTTGGATGCAGCGAAATCCTCGTGATTTCGCTGAACAGAGGAAACATAAAGTTTCCTCTGTGCTCAAGGAACCACCCCACCTTAGAAGGTGGAGTTTTCGTCAAGTTCCTTGACATAAAATGATAAAACTAGAGAATGTATGTGAGATTCTTAGTTATGAAAAAAAGAAGCCAATAAAAGAAACAGAAGAGGCAATAAAATTATTTAAGGAATTGGAGGAGCAAATAAACAGTATTCTATGAAAAAAGAAAATTTGATAGCTTATGCACTTGATTTTACCTCTTTTTTAATTGATAACCTTGGAAGAGAGATAAATCAGGTAATTCTATTTGGCTCAGTTGCAAGGGGAGATTTCAACAAAGACAGTGATATAGACTTATTTATAGATACAGATATCAAAGAAAATAAAGTTAGAGGCTTATTTTCATTGTTTATTAAGTCAGAAAGACAAAGAAAATGGGAATTAAAGGGTATAAAGCATGAGATTTCTTTAAAAATCGGCGTTTTAAATGAGTGGGCTCTCAAAAGGAGCATAATTTTAGACGGAATTGTTCTCTACGGTAAATTCTCGGAGACTCCTGAAAAAATGGAGCCATATATCCTTCTTAGCTTATCCTTTAAGGGAATTAAGAAAAGCATGAAGGTCAAGATTTGGAGAAAGCTTTATGGATATAAGCAAAAAGTGGGGCGCAAGATATATGAAACTCAGGGAATTGTGAAAGAATTAAGCGGAAAGAGATTTGAAGGAAATATAATAATTCCTTCAAGAAAAAGAGAGAATATTATTGATTTTTTGAAAAAGGAGAAGATAAAATATTCTTCCAGTGAGATCTGGTCAGACAGCCTATAATTACTTCTTCCCATATTCCAGGAAATTCTTAATTTTAAAGAGGGTAATGAATCCATACTCTAAGGTCATAAAAAATATGTATCCTGGATGGAGAAGCCAGAAAAATCTTCCCGTTTTAAGGAACTGCCTTATTGAAAAGAATAATGGTCCTATGATGCTTAGGTTATGCATTACCCTTAAATAAAACCTAATTTTGCCCTTGAAATCCCTGGGAATCCACTGGAATTTCTTAACTTTATAATCGTTTTTTATGAATCTGTAAAAATAAATGCCTTTTTTCATTAAAAAATCAAGGAAGCTGCTTGATGTTGCATGATATAATCTTGTTCCTTTGACAACTGCGACTTTCATCCTATATTCAGCCATTGAAGCATAGACATCCACATCCCGTGTGTATCCATTAATTTTCCTGAAGACTTCTTTTCTGAATGAGCCCCCGTTCGCTCCGCCAAACAGGACGAAATCCGGAGATAATTTATGAACATAGAAAGAATCATTGAGCAACTCAAAATTCCGGGGATTAAAGATGGCCTGAGACACTATTGAGTAAGGTATTGCGAATGAATCCTCAACACCTGTGGCATTTACATATTTTAAAAAATTAGAGTCAGTTTCCTTGTATGAAAGGAAAGACTGGGTAGCCATAATTCCCCGGTTCTGATAGGGAGATACCATCAAATTCAGCCAGTCTTTGTGCAAGATTATGTTGTCATGATCAAGAAAGATTATTATTTCTCCTGTTGAAGCTTTGACGCCTATATCTTTGCTCATTCCCCTGCCTTCCGAAAGCTTTGCAGGATTATGCAGGAGGCGGAGCTGCCTGTTTTTGCCCGCATATTCGTTTATAATCTTTATAGTATCATCTGAGGATCCGCCATCAACTATTATTATTTCATATTTATTCCAGGGATAATCCTGCATTAGAATTCCGTCAAGGCACTGCCTTAAAGTCCTTTCTGCATTATAGATTCCAAGAACAAAGCTTACTTTTGGCAGTTTTTTATTCATCATTTTATAATTTAATATTTTTTGGGCTAATATTATCCAGATATTCCTTGCACCAAAGCTCAAGATTCAATAAAACCCAGAGCCTGTGGTCGCTCCTGAAATCCAGGGGTCTGCTTATTAATGAATTATAAGCCTTTAAATCAAAAAACCCTCTCCTTCTAAGGTCTTTTAGGTGCTCTGATGTGCGCCCCATGAATTCTCTGCTTGTGAACCATCTGGATAATGGGAGAGTAAACCCTTGTTTTTTCCTATTGAGAATTTCTTTTGGAAGCCTTTTCTCAACTACTTTCCTAAAGAGTGCGCGCCGGTATTTATATTTCCAATGCAGGCCGCATGAATATTCAACTAATTCTTTGTCCAGAAAAGGAGCTCTTATTTCAAGGGAGTGAGCCATTCCCATCTTATCTGTTTTCATAAGCAAATCATTTGGAAGCCACTCCTCAAAGTAATAATTATAAGTCCCTTCTAGAAGATTTTTTGGATTGGAGAGATACCTGTCAAACTGAGTATTCATATCCAGGCTTTTTAATTCATTGGAGAGAAATAACTGCTTATCATCCGGGCTAAATGGGAGATAAAAAAGCATTTTATAATTTTCTGACAAATCATTTGAACGAAAGATATCGGACAAAAGCTGAAGCTTTTGCTTTCTTGGGTATCCAAATATATTAGAAGTTATATGCGAAAATGGGCTGGCTATGTGCCTCCTGATTATGCCAGGAATTTTATGTATTTTATTGAGTGATTTTATAAGGTTAGGGCTGTCGTATCCTCCAAAAACTTCATCCCCGCCCTCGCCTGACAGGGCAACTTTTACATTCTTTGAGACTTCTTTTGACAGAAGATAGGTAGGGAGAGAGGCGGGATCTGCCATGGGCTCATCAAGATGCCAGACAATCTCAGGAAGAAATGAAAGGGATGAATCTTTGTCCGCGATAATCTCCTTATGGTCAGTATTGAATTTCCTGGAGACAAGCTCGGCATATTTCGTCTCATCGGTTGAATCATTAAATCCTATGGAAAAAGTTTTTATATTTTTTATATAATCTGACAAAAAGGAAACGACCGTGCTTGAATCAAGTCCTCCTGATAGAAAAACACCAAGAGGAACATCTGCCATTAATTTTTCCTTTATTACTGAATCAATAAGGCTTCCAAGCTTCTCAATAGAGGGATCAGAATTTGAGCTATAGGCAGGAAGCTCCCAGAATTTTTTAATTTTGACCTGCTCGTTTGCGTAAAATAAAAGATGACCCGGCTCAAGCTTTTTTATTCCCCTAAACATCGTATTTCCTGAAGGCGAAAATCTTAAGCTAAGATAATCAGCAAGATTTTGGGCATTGACAGACCTTTTGATATCATGAAGCAATATGGATTTAATTTCAGAGCCGAAAATAAGCCTTTTCCCATCCCAGAAGTAATACAAAGGCTTTTCGCCTATGTGATCCCTCGCTAAAATAAGAGTTTTTTTCTTTTTGTCCCAGATTGCAAAGGCAAACATTCCTTTGAGGCGGGAACAAATGTTCTCTCCAAATTCCTCATAGCCGTGTATTATTGCTTCGGTATCAGTTTCACTTGAGAATTTATGACCCTTCCGGATAAGCTCTTCTTTAAGCAATTTGTAATTATATATCTCTCCATTAAATACTATAACCTTGTCCCTTTTCTCATTAAAAATAGGCTGGCAACCTTTATTTGATAAGTCTACAATGCTAAGCCTCCTGTATCCTATTGAGATATTTCCATCAACATAAGATGCACCATGGTCCGGTCCCCTGTGAAAGATAATATCTGACATCTTCTTAACAAGAGCCTTATCTGCCCAGTTAAAGCCTACAATTCCGCACATAAATTGCCCAGGGTTAAATCATTTATAAATATTGAGGACTTTGAATAACCCCAAAGTCCTCTATCGAACCGCTTTGAAAACCCCCATAGTACTACAAAATTGGAGGGTTATTCAAAGCTCTCTATTGAGGAATATTATTTTCATTGTAGATTATCTCATATACAAAAACGCCATTCAAGCCCTGCGGGGGATAGACTAGCTTTAGTTCCATCCCGCTCCTATTGACTGAATTTTTCCAGTCTGCATAATTAACCTGCCCCTGCTGTGAGAAAGCAAGAGATGAATTAAGATACTGGCTTCTGAGCGACTGAAACTGCCCGTTGGGGTAACTCTGGACTTCAAAAGCCCATCTAGGATGCCCCTCAAATATTGAGAGCATTAAATACTTAGGCTTCTTTTCAAGAAGCATTTTGTCAAATTCGGATTCCTGATATTGCGGGCAAACCCAAGGGCATTTTGAGAAAATTAGGACTTCCCTTTCTGAATAAGCAGTAGCCTGGGTGTATGATGCGCTGATAATTCTATCATCTTTTTCAGTATTACCCTTTATCCAGAGAGCTGCTTCTTTTACAGGAAGATATGAGCCGGTTTTTCCTTTTATTAGAGCACCCGCATGGCCAACTTGAGCCATTATAAAGAATATTAAGATTATGAGAACAATAAATGCCTGAATATACTGAGATTTTATGCCGAGTACACCCAAAATCCAGAATAAACCAAGCCCGGAGATAATAAAAATAAGCGGAGCTGCAAGAAATACCCACCTGTCTTCTATTACTCCCTGAATATAGAAAATATAAAATATAGATACAGTTAATAGTATAATCAGGGAGAAAATTTCAGGGCTTGACCTTCTTTTTGAATCTTTTAAAATTAAGTCAAAGCTGATGAAAAACCTGGATATAATTAATAAAAGGCCTGCTAAAAAGAAGATAGACAAGAAAAATTTAGGAAATAAATGATAGAATTCAAGTGCCTGCCAGCCAAGTGGCCTTTCTGAGCTTCCTCCTTCAAGACCATAAGAAGTTGAGAAGGCCAGAGGATTCCCAAATAGGTAATACTGCCATGCCATAAATGGAATCAGGACTAAAATGAATGAGAGCAGTGAAATCCAGTATTCCTTTTTCTTAATGAAAGAAAAGCCGTCTTTATATAAAGCGAAGATAAATACAGACAATGGAACCAAAAGAGCTGAAATCTTGAAGTAAAATCCAAAGGCTGCGAAAGCCCCTGCCAGAATAGCTGACTTTCTTTCCGGAGCCTTAAAAAGCTTCCAGAAAAAGAACAGAGACAAAACCTGAAAGCTTACTGATAAAAAATCAGGCTGGAACCTTGCTCCCCAAAATAAGTATGACCACATTACCGCGGAAGCACCTGCTGCAAAAATGCCTATTTTTTTACTGAATAATTCATTTCCAAGAAGATATGTAAAAAATATGAGAAGTGTTGCCGGCAAAGCCACTAAAATAACCTTTAGAGCATATTCTCCAAAGCCAAGCATAATTAAAAGTGCTGCCAAAAGCTGGAAAAGAGGGGGTCTCTGGGGATTCAGAACATAAGGCACATCCAGTGCCCAGTATTTTGCAGTCGCCATGTATTCTGCTTCGTCCCACCATAATGCCTGGCCTGATGATATATTGAGGAAATAAATCCTTAATATCAAGGATCCAAGAAGGATCAGAATAATAATCAAATTTCCGGGCCTGCCAATCCAGGATTTTATTTTCTTTGCCCTTTCAGAGATTAGTTCCTCTTCTTTTGGTGCTTCATTCCCCGCCATCTGCATAAAGAGATTTTGGGGTATTTATTTATTGCTCTTTTATCGGGCGAAAAACATCTTCAGCCATTATACTCTTTGTAAGAGCCTCGTCATATATATCGCTTCTTTCAGGAAAGAAGCCCTTTAGCATTGGTGAAACTACTTTTTTTAGGAGGCCGTAGCCTTCAACTTCATCTGGGCTGGTTACAAAAAACAATGCAATTGTCTTTATTCCTAATCCCAGGGCTACATGCATGGCAAAGCTATCTGAGCATACCAGGCAATTACAGATACTTACTAAAGAGGCAAATTCTCTTTTGCTGTTTTCGGGATTGTTCCTGTAAACATTAATTCCCTCTTTTTTTAATTCTTCAGCAAAAAATACATGCTCTTTAATCTCATTTGGACCGCCGAATAAAATTATGGCATAATTCTTTTCGTTTGCCAGCTTAATAAATTCCTTAATCCTGTCTTTATGCCATGCCTTTGAGGGCCACCTGCTTCCTGCTCCCATGTGGATTCCTATTATCTTCTTATCCTGAAGCATATCTTCATCAATAAATCTTTGAGTGTACTCCTTCTCTTCTTTATTCAGTACGAGCTCATATCTCCTCTTCTCATAAGGAATTTCAGCAGCCATAAACATCATCTCCTGGTATGTTTTAGCATTATTTTTCTTTAATTCATCATCAAACATTGTGTTTAGATAATACTCTGCTCCAGAATTAAATGCGATTGGAAAGCCATTTTCAGAGTAAAATCCGTATTTCTTTTCTGCTTTTATTTTAACAGCCAATGAGGAGGCCTCTTCTTCAACATCAAAATTATATAATGCGTCAAACTGCTCATTTTCTGAATAAGGCAGAGTCTTTACAACATCAATAACTGGATTTCCTTCCAAGAGCGTGGAAATGCTCCCTTTGGTTATCCAAGTTATTTCTGCATCCTTATATTTTTTCTTAATGGCTTCAGATAAAGGCAGAGTCCTTAAAACATCCCCGTCTGCTCCCAGTTTTATTATGCATATTTTCATATTATCTTATGGCAAAATCGGTTTTTATGTCTTATGGGCTGTGCTTCTTCATTCTTTTATACGCTGCAAACCCAATTAAGCCTAATCCTAAAGCGATTCCTGCAAATTCAGGTTCCGGGACAACATATATTCCGGTTGCTTGAGCCTGGGAACTATAAGTTACCTGGCTTGGGCCTAAAGATCCAGTAACATTATCTTTGGCAGAAAAATTAACAGGAAGAAAGTATATGGTGCTGCCTGCCAGGCTTCTATCCACTGAAAAGCTATACTGCGCGACATCTGGATAGGGATTATCTCCTTTGCTGACGCCTTGAGGATAGTAAAGATTACCTGCATCCAAATATTGACCTTGCATAGTTGTGTCAAGAGAGTATTCCAGCCCTCTTCCGGAGAAGAAATCCTGCCCTGCAGGTGGCCTGTTGGCTCCATGAATATTTACCCTATCCCGGACATTATTTCCTTGGGTGTCTATTACAGAAAAAGACCATGCCAGATAGTCTACTTCATTATTAGTATCTAAATCGGATATGTCCAACCGCAAGGATAGCCCGTATTCTCTGCCGGGTTCAACTTCATAACTTGAAGGAACAGATGATACATTTACAGGGACCATTATTATTCCTCCCTGTGCAGTTATCTGAGAGCGGGAAGGAGCAGATGCTAAGCCGAAAGCAACAACCATAGCATAGGCAAATTTTGAAGCATTTCCCATATATTTTTAGTGAATATGAGCCTTATAAATATATGGGTATATTTTTATCAGGATTAAGTAGTAATTTTATAAGAGCGATGACGTCGCATAGTTCTTAGCCTACCAGAGAAAGTGCATAAATATTGGGAAGGGCATAACAAACAAGAATTAGAGAGACTAATTATTGAGGATTTTGGGGTTTGTCAAAATCTTCAATCGAACCGCTTTTAAAACCCTCAATGGACACCAAAATTGGAGGGTTATTCAAAGCTCCCTATTATTTATATCGACAGGCTGTAAGAGAATCAACTATCTCATCTAGCACCGAAAAGCTTATTTATCGTCGTTACTTATTATTCCTATGAATAAAAAGGCGAGTGAAAGGGGGTATAATAGCGTAAAAGATTCTTTTTCTTCAGAAAATAAATCTTAAAGGAGGTGATAAAAATGGAGATAAAATTCAAACAAGGCATGGATGAAAATCAGGAATTTCTTTTTCCAAGGAAGTTATCTGAATATTTGCCGGATTCTCATTTGGCAAAAGCAATTGATGAAATTGCGGATAAATTGGATTTGTCGAATATAATAGAAAAATACAGCTCTCTTGGACAGCACGCGTATAGCCCAAAGATGATGGTTTCTTTGTTGTTTTATGGATACAGTATTGGAGTCAGATCATCAAGAAAAATATCTGCTGGATGTGAAGAAAGATTTGATTTTGCTTTTTTATCTAATGGCCTTATGCCATCGCACGATAGAATATCCGATTTTAGAAAAGATAATCTGGAAGAAATAAAAGATATTTTCAAGATAATCGTTTTACTTGGAGCTAATCTGGGGCTGGTAAAGCTGGGAAATATAAAAGTAAGCATCGACGGAGCAAAGATTAAGGCAAATGCCTCATCAAAGCTGACAAAAGATGAAAAAGGCATGGCTAAGCTTCTTGAAGATACTGAAAAAGAGATAAAAATTATTCTTGAAGAAGCTGAAAAAATAGATGAAGACGAGGATAAAAAATACGGAAGGGAAAACCGCGGTGATGAGCTTCCTGAAAATCTTCGCTCAAAGCTGTCAAGAAAAATAGCGATAGAAAAGGCATATAAAAAGCTGCTGATTCAAAAAGAAGAGATGAGAAAAAATATAAAAGAGCAGTTTGAAAGAGAGCCGGCAGAGGCAGAAGAGAAGAAAATTGATAAGGCAAAAATCAATGTAACAGACAATGATGCCAATTTTATGAGAGAAAGAAGCGGAGTTATAAGGCCAAATTATAACTCTCAGATATCTGTTGATGAAAAAAAGCAGTTTATTGTTGCAAACGACGTTACAATGGAATGCACCGATGTTTATCAGCTTATCCCAATGCTGGAAAAAACAAAAGAAAATATCAAAGAAAATCCAAAGTCTGCAAAAGCAGACAATGGGTATTTTCCGCAGTTAGAGCAGGCAGCAAAATCCTTTCCCAAAGTTAATTTATATGTTG
>Ga0209541_10013977_pt1 | contig 12185 bp, 14 predicted proteins | sample RifCSPlowO2_01_FD_184027 | JGI IMG/M metagenome (GOLD analysis project Ga0209541, IMG submission 184027) | Groundwater microbial communities from Rifle, Colorado - Rifle CSP2_plank lowO2_0.1 (SPAdes) (version 2) | ecosystem: Environmental > Aquatic > Deep subsurface > Groundwater | place...
TATCGCAACGATTTGTCGGCGACTGATTTTGCCCAATTGGCTGAAAGGGTCGGTTTGAGCCGAGTAAAAACTGTTTATGTTTGTCCGTTCCCGATTTGGGTGCCGGTCAGTCTTCGCTTTGACCGCTTTATCACTGCCCTCCGCCGCGCCCAGCTCCGCCTCCGCTCGCTCTTTATGTCTTACCCATTTAAAACCAATCCGCTCGTCGCCCAAGCGCACTTCTTGGTGGGGGAGAAAAGATTGAGATAAGGTAACAAGTGTGTTAAGATGCGTTTTAAATGATCTGGCTCAAGCGGCACCAATTTTTGGTTTGCGCTTTGCTAACCGGCTTGTTCTTAATGGCGCTCGTCAGTTATTATTTGGTGTTTTCCGACACCTGGTTTGACGAGACCGACCACGCCTACAAAGCCTGGCTTACCGCCGAAGATTTGGCTTTCCCCTTCCAAGATTTCGCGCTAAAGTACGGCCCGATCGGTTTTTACTCGCAAGTTTTGTGGCAATGGCTGTTCGGCCCTAGCGTCTTGGCCCCACGAGTTCTCTCTATTTTATTTTTGTTCGGTTTATTGGCCTTGGTTTTTGATTTACTCCGCCGGCGGAGCGGCCGATGGCTCGGATTAATCGGCGTTGCTTTTCTGGTTTTCCACCCCTACCTTATCGGCAAATATGTCGCTGGTACACCCTATTCATTAATCGCTTTTTTCTTGGTTCTGTCGCTTTGGTTCTGGTCTCTGGACCGCCAGTCGTTGCGGTGGCGGATTATTTTGTCCTCGGCGGCAATGGCCCTGGCGGCGCTGGTCCGCTACAACCTTCTCCCGGTTTTGGTTTTATGGTGGTTGTTCATTTGGCTCAAAACCGGCCGGTTTAAAAATTTCCTGCTTTCTTTATTTGCTTCAATCGTAGTTTCGGGTCTCGGTTGGTCGCCCTACGCGTTGATTGATTGGGAATACGCCGCTTCGGTGATTTTGGTGATGTTTGGTCCTCTAGCCACCGCTTTACCATTGCCCTTCTTTCAATTGTCAGGCGGAGTGGGGGCGTCAAACGGGACCTTTTTCGTTTCACTTTTCAGCGAGAGCCGGTTTAAATTGTTATTCAATGTGCTCACCACTTACTACCCTTTTTTCGTTTTATTTTTAGCCGGGATTATTTCCTTATTTTGCCGTTACTGGGGGAAAATCAGAATCCTGTGGCGGGAACAGGCGGAGTTAATTTTTCTGATCGTCTCAGTCGTCGTCATTTTCCTCACCCACTTTTTTCTTGGGCCGCTTCAGCATAAAATATATTCACTCTACTTTGCCCCCTTTTTGGTTTTGGCCATTAGTTTCTTGCTCCCCTTCCTTTATCGGGAAAATCTGCGTTCAATCTACGCCACCGTGTTAATCTCCGTCTTCGCTTTGACGCCGATTTCGGTGGCGATTTCTGGGAACGATATCATCTTTTTCAATCGTTGGAATTACCAAGACAGCGATTTGGTCCGGATTAGGCGTGGGGGTGAATATTTGGCTTCGCTGACCAGTCCCGACGATCTAGTTTTGACCATTGATAATCCAGACCAGGTTTTTCTAGCCGGTCGTTTGATGGTTCCAGAGCGGATTAATCGCCACGACACTTATTCTAGTAGCACCAACCGCGAGTTACTTAAGCGTTTCGCGCGATATAATACGGAGATGTTTTTACATTGGCTTAAAACAGACGCCGACCTGTTCGTCGCCCAAAAAGACGCCCGGCGGGCTCGGCTGGAACCGATTGCTGGAGAGCGGGGAACGACGACAATGGTGGCCGAAGTTGAGGCGATTCTCGCCGAGCGTTATGAATTAGTGGGACAGATTGCCGGAGTTTACCCGCGCAAAGAAACGCGTGGTAGTGGCGTGATGGAGATTTATCGTCGCCTACTTATTAAAAAATGATTCAAAAATTACTTTCGCAATTTGCCAGCCGCCGTTTTTTTAATTATTTTTGGATTAGTATTTTGATTTCGGTAATCAATATTATCGCCCTTTGGCTCCTGATTGATTTTTTGGACGTGCCAACTCTCTTGGCCACAACATTGGTGATCGGCAGCACCTTTATCGGCCGGTATATTTTGTTTAATTATTTTGAAATCACTTGATTATGCCTATATCTGAACCAAAACCACAACTTTCTATTGTTATTCCGGTTTTTAACGAGGTGCGAAGCGTGGCGATTCTCCACGGAGAATTAGTGAGCGTTCTCCGCCGCCTCGGCCGACCGTTTGAAATTATTTTTATTGACGACGGCTCCACCGACGCCACTTTGGCCGAACTAAAAAAGCTTTCCCCGGCGCGGATTGTTTCTTTTACCAGGAATTTTGGCAAGTCGCAAGCGCTCCAGGCTGGTTTTCGTCTTGCGCAGGGCGAATATATTTTTACCATTGACGGAGATCTACAGGATGACCCGGCGGAAATTCCTAATTTTTTACGATTGATGGAAACGGCGAATTGGGATTTGGTTTGTGGTTGGAAACAAGCCCGAAAAGATTCTTGGTCCAAACGCCTCGTTTCCAAGGCGGCCAATGTCGTTACCGCTTTTTTTACGAGAGTGAAAATACACGACATGAATTGCGGTTACAAATTGTACCGCCGCGAAGTCGCTACCACCATCCATTTGTTTGGCGATATGCATCGTTATATTCCGGCTCTGGCGGCCACTCACGGTTTTCGAATCGGTGAAATACCGGTTCATCATCGGCCACGGACTTTTGGCGTTTCCAAATACGGCAACTCCCGCCGATTTTTCAAAAGTTTTTTTGACTTTGTCAGTCTGATTCTGTTGAACAGGTTTATGGACCGGCCGATGCATTTGTTTGGTCTAGCCGGATTTTTCTTATCTGGCGCTGGTTTTGCCACTTTGCTTTATTTAAGTTGGGTCAGGTTGTATTTGGGCGAACTTATTGGCAACCGTCCGCTTCTGCTCTTGGGGGTGCTGTTGATGGTGGTCGGACTCCAGTTTTTCTTCTCCGGTTTTTTGGGCGAGCTTTTAATCAGACAAGAATCGGGTGCGAAAAAATTATATGAGATAAGGGAAACCTTTGAACGATGATTTCCCTTAATCCTTTTCTCGCTTCAACTCTTGACCAAATACCCCGCTTGCTCGGCCAATTAAACCGTAATCCCGGCTCCGTTTCCTACGGTTCTTTTGATCGCGCTTATTGGCATTACCGGACCAACGATATCAGTTGTTGTCGTTACCAAGAAGCGGTTTTAACTTTGGCTCTTTTGTATACCAATGATTTTGCCGGCAATGGGTATTATCGGGATAATCAGATTTTAGAATGGCTTCGCGCCGCTCTTCGCTTCACGGCCACTATTCAACGACCGGACGGGTCTTTTGACGAGTGGTATCTTCATGAGGGATCTTATGTTGGCACGGCTTTTTTGACTGCCGCTCTTAGCCAAACCATTATTACTTTAAAGACAAACCAGATAGTCGTTCCGGAGTTGTCCCTGGTCGGGGAGACGATCAAGCGCACCGCGCGTTGGTTGGTGCGAGCCGAGGAATCAACCGTGATGAATCAAGTGGCCGGGGCGGCCTTTGCTTTGGCTGCCGCGGCCGAGGTGACCGGCAACCAAACTTTTGCGGTCGCGGCTCAGAAACTCGAACAACGATTACTAGCCGAGCAAAATCGCGAGGGTTGGTGGAGAGAATATGGCGGTCCCGATATTGGCTATCTATCACTCGCTATAAGTTATCTTGAGAAGTACCAAAAATTGACTGGATCAACATCAACCACCACCGCGATCTTGAAAGCCAAAGCTTTTGTTGGAGCGTTTATCAACCCAGACCAAACTGCTGGTGGCGAATATATGTCTCGCAATACCGAGTATCTCGTTCCCTCCACGGCCCTGCCTTATTTTGGGGCAATCAAGCCAGCTAACTTAGACGACCGTTATCTTTGTTATATTTTATACAACTGGCTAGGGACCGGGTTGGAGGTGACACCGCAAAAAATAGTGTTGTCTCTTGGTAAAGATTATTTTCCTGACAGTGCGTTTTTTCGAGTGGCCAATGAGCGCTATTTTCTGGTGGCTAGTGGACAAAAGGGCGGCTCATTCCGATTATATGTCGGGGGTCGGGTTTATTATGACAGCGGGTTGGAGCTCGCTTGGCACGGCCGGTGTTTGTCTAGTGGGCTACTTGATCCACAGAACGAAGTTAGTTTTGGTGGAAATTCTATCACGGTTTCTGGCGCCTTCAAGCCAATTAACGAACCATTAATGAAAACACCGATGGCTGTTGTCTTCAAATCTTTCCAACTACTGTTTGGCCGCTTTAGCTTCGTCCAAAAAGCGGTGAAGCGATTTTTGCGCCCACGGATGATTAGTTATCGTAAGCAAACCTCACTACGATTTGAACGCCGGATAACTTACCAAAAAAATCAAGTGGAAATTATTGATACGATAAAAACCGTTATTAGTCCAGAACAAGTCCGTTATGGCCTCAAATCCTCCTATTTGGCTGTGCCGAGTGCCAAATATTTTACTGAACAAGAATTGATGAAAAATCGATTGGTGCCGACTGAATCAATTGAGAAGAAGCCAGATAGATTAATTATAACCCGATCTTTTTACTTTAATCATACAAAATAAGGATTGCTTTTTCATTGACGAAAAATAAGAAGTGAGTTATCTTAATGGTTTATCCGATGTCTCGATCAAAAAGAAAAATTTGTTTTGTCATCACCAGCAATGTCCATTACTCGCGGAGTAAGTTATTGCTGGCAGCGCTGGAAGCCCATCGCGATTTGGCATTGCAGATTGTCGTGGGCGGCTCGGCGATCATTGAACCGTATGGTAATGTGGAATCGTCTTTAACAACCGATGGTTATGAAGTGGCCGCCAGAATCTTAATAAATTTAGGCGGCGGGACGACCGCCGCCATGGCCAAAACGGCTGGGCTGGCGGCGCTTGAATTTACCACCGTCCTTGAAAACTTGCATCCTGACTTGGTCGTCGTGCGCGGTGATCGTTATGAAATTTTGCCGATCGCGATGGCCGCCGTTTATATGAACATTCCTGTTGCCCACCTAGAAGGCGGCGATGTGACCGGCACGATTGATGAAAGCGTGCGTCATGCCGTGACCAAGTTGGCGCACATTCATTTCGCTTCAACTCTGGAAGCCCGCCGCCGGATTATTCAGATGGGGGAGCCGCCGGATTATGTTTTTTATGTCGGCGCACCGGAAATTGAATTGGTGGAGAAAAATTCTTTTAAGGTTTCAAACCAATTTATCAATTATTTGGGCGTGGGGGACGCGATTGACATTAAAAAACAATTCTTGACGGTGATGCAACATCCGGTGACGACGGAGATAGAACAAGCCCGTCGGCAGATTGAAGAAACCTTGAAAGCAATCGGCGCACTCGGCTTACCGACCATTTGGTTTTGGCCTAACGCCGACGCCGGCACGGACGACATTTCCAAGGGTATCCGCGCCTTTCGGGAAAAACATCAACCAACCCATATTCGTTTTCTCAAATATTTGCCGGCGGAACAATTTATCGGCTTACTCAAGAAATCTGCCTGCCTGATCGGCAATTCGTCAGCCGGCTTAAAAGAGGCCTCTTTCCTCGGTGTGCCGGTGGTTAACATCGGCACGCGGCAGAACGGCCGCTATCGAGGCGGGCATGTTCATGATGTCGGACATAATCGTCAAGCCATTATTCAAGCGATTCGCCAGCAATTAAAAATCGGGCGTTATAAACCCGATCATTATTACTATAAGCCAAATTCCAGTCAGGAAATTGTAAAGATCTTAGCCACCGTCCCGCTTTACCGTCAAAAAAAGTTCCATGATCATCTCCTTCGTTAAGCGCTGGCGTTGTCGTTTATCGCGTTGGTGGTGGCGCTATTTGCAAACTCGCGCTAAAAAAATCCTGAAAAAAAATCAAGCGCTCTGGCCGTTACTGGAATCATATTCGGAGGCGACCCGTTCCTCCGGCTGCGCCTACAGCGATTATTTGGAATTGTACAATTATGTTCGCCATCATCGGCCGCGCGAGATTTTGGAATGCGGCACCGGTGTGTCAACAATCATCCTCGGTCAAGCCCTGCGGGAAAATGAACAGATTGGCGGTGTTAAGGGTCATTTAATTTCAATGGAAGAACTGTCAGAATTTTACACGCTCGCCCGGAAACTTTTGCCGGCGACTTTAGCTCCCTATGTGGAAATTAAATTTAGTCCGACAGTGGAAGATAGTTTTATGTTTATCCGCGGCCTGCGCTATCGCGATGTGCCGCCGCGCGCCTATGATTTTATCTTCATTGACGGTCCTAATCCCAAAACTCATTCGGATAAAACCATCAGCTGTGATTTTGATTTCATCTACCAAATTTTACACGCGAGAGATGGTCGGCCAATCTCAGCTATCGTTGACCGGCGGATTACCACTTGTTACGCCCTGCAATCTTTATTCGGGTTGGGCAAAGTGCGTTATGATTACATTCGGGAATTGGGTTTTATCGGTCCGTGCCGTCATTCCGATCTAGCCAACGACCGTCAGGTAGCCGCTCGTTTGGCCGTCCCTCGTCCTTTCCGCCGCCGGTGGAAATAAATTGAAAATATTTGACTTATTTTAATGAATGAATTACCATCTTAAAAGATAGTACCTTGATAGGGTCGTTTCTTTTAGAGTCCAGTTAGCGGACAGAAAGAGGTTTGTCATGCGGATAGGAATGGCAGCGACGGATGTGGGGCCGAGCAATATGTTTAAGATGGTGGTCCCGGTTCTTGAAAAAGGTGATCATCAAGTGATCATCGCCCCGGCCATAAAAAGATGGCCTAGTGATCTGGTTGATGAACTATTAACCGCCGATGTGGTGGCGACCGGCTACGGAAGTATTAAATCCGATCAGGAAGTGTTTCTAATTGGCTGTCTCCATGGGGGTGGAGTGACGCATGTCTTGGTTGAAGATGTGCCGGATGGAGTGGTCGGCCGAGTATCTGAACGTGCACCAGCTCTTATTTCCGGGGTCGATAGTCTGGTTGTGGCTTTACCTACTTCTATTCGCAAAGCTAAGGAGTTGGGATTTACTGATGTGGTCGCCATCACTCCGCCACACTGGGGGCCGTCTTATCAGGCAATGGTGGATCAAACCGCCAGCCGAGACGGTCTGATGGTTGAGTTGGCCGGGAAAAAGCGGACACTAGAAGACCATGAACCGCTCATCGTCGTCTGGGGAACGAAGGAACTGGCGCTGGAATTAGAGATGTTACGCCAGGCGATTGCCGCCGCCACTAAATTCTTTGGTCGCGAAGGTTTCGTGGTCGGGCATCATGCCCATCCAGCGTTACTGAAGCAGTTTGAGGTCAATCAGGCGATTGATTTGCCGGGCGCCGGCGAAATCTTTGCCCATGTCCCACGTTTGATAACCGAAGGTCTTACCATTACCCGCGCGCTCCGGGTGGCGGATGTCAGAATTTGTTCCGGTGGGCCAATGGAAAGCATCGTTTGCGCTTTCGCTCGTTTGCCGGTGATTTACTATGCCGGCTCGTATCAAGGTGGGACGGTAATTGACCGTAATCGTTACCAAGGCTTACCCGACGGCCAATGGTTTGTCCCCGCTTTAGGCGGAGCGCTGGTGGCGGATGAGGACGATTTTCTGGATATACTGGAATCTTCACGGGACGCCGGTGTCCTGGCAAGTTTGCTTGCCACCCAGGAAAAGAACTTTCCAGTTCCCGAGAATTGGGACACAGCATCTATTCTGGCCGATCATCTGGTGAGTGTCGCGTGGCGGTTTAAGGTGATCGCGCCGTCTTGATTCATCCCGCCCGGGCTATTGTTGCTCGGGCGGTTTTTTTGTTAAACTGAAAGCATGAATCAAAAAGCGTTTTATCTTCCTGAAACCCAAGTCAAAAAAACTTTGGCCGTCAGTCCGACGATCGGGAAGAAACTGTTAGAGCCGCTTAAAGAGATCGCCAAGAATAATAATTTACCGTTCAACATTCTGGAAGATCATCAACTCACCGCCAACGATGCCGAAGTGCATCAGCACGAGGCTGATCTCTGGTTGTGTTTGGAAGGCGAGGTCGTTTTTGTCTGCGATGGTGAAATGGTGGAACCGTGGTACAAAAAATTGGCCGACAATTCCGAAGATCGGCGCGAAGTCAAGGCCAAATTCATCCGCGGCGGCACAACCTATGTCTTGAAGCCGGGCGATTGGTTGTGGATCCCGGCCGGTGTCCCGCATCAACACACTTGTGCCGGCACGGCCCGACTCGTGATCATCAAAATTCCAGCAGACAAGCAACACCAATATTGACTAAAATTATGAATATGCTAATTTGGCAAATGTGTCTTGGTCTTTGAAAATCTGGCCTAGAATAAAGGAAGGGCAATATGAGTAATCGGAGTTGGATGAAATATGCGGTGGGGGAAGGATTGACGAAGACCATCAGTTCCCTGGTCGGAAAGTCGGTCGGTGTGGCCGCCGGTTCGTTGGTTATGGCATCCTTGGCCGGCGTGGTCATCGGCGCGATTCAGATGATCGGTGGTTTCCTTGGTTTCGTTGTTGGTAACCGAGAGGGCGGTAAAAGTAAAACTTCTCTGTTTCCCGATTTTCATTCCGTCAGCCGGGCGATTATGTTCGGGTTAATGGCCTCAATCTTCGGTACCATCTGGAGCATTTACACTTTCACTCTCGGCGCCGATATCGGGATCCGAACTCTGTTGATTATGGGGTCAATTATTCCCGGGGCGATTTTGGACCGCATCTTTTGGCGGGAGAAATTGACCGGTTCGCAAATTCTGGGAATTGTCGTTTTTCTGGCCGCCGCTTGGGCGATGTTGGATTTCCCCGATCTGGGCCAGTTAATCGCCTTGCCGGTTTGGGTGCCGGCGGTACTGGTCCTTACTTTTACCCAATCCATCAACGAGGCCCTTACCCGGGCGGCGAGTGTCAAGTTGAGCCCTTGGGTCAACAACTTCTGGGTCGGAAGCACGACGATGGTTTCTTGTCTGGGGGCGATTCTCGTTTTGGTCATTTTCTCCGACGGGGCTAAACTTGATCTTACTTCGACCTTTATACTTGGAGCGGTGATGCTCGGCGTACTGGTGGTGCCGATGATTGCCTGGAAACTGTTGTCCTATGCCGGCGGCGGCACGATTGCGATGAAGAAAGTGATTATGCAAGGTACTTACTTGATCACGGCCGTTATTGCCGGCGTTCTGGCTTATCATGAGCCGTTGACCGCCGGAAAAATAGCCGGCACGATTTTGTTTTTCGTTTCGGTTGCCCTGACTCAAGGTTGGAAATTGAAGGCCAGTTAGAATCTGTCACACATCAACTTTCAGCGCCGAGTTGCTAAACTCGGCGCTTTTCTTATAATTGATGTTAGTTTAACAATGTCAAAATCCGATTCGCCAAAAATTTTAGCCGTCATTACGGCGCGCGGCGGCTCCAAGGGTATTCCGGGTAAAAACATTAAATTACTCGGCGGCAAGCCGCTAATTGCTTATACGGTTGAAGCGGCCAAGCAAAGTCAATTGTTAACTCAGACCATTCTTTCCACCGATGACGAAGAAATCGCCGCGGTCGCCAAGAAATACGGCGCCGCGACGCCGTTTATGAGACCGAAAGAATTGGCTCAAGATCAAATACCGCACCTGCCGGTGATGCGGCACGCCATTGAATTTATGGAGCAGAAACTCGGTTACCGCTTTGATTATGTGGTGATTCTGCAACCGACCTCGCCGTTCCGCACTGTGGCAGATTTGGATGGGACCATTAATTTACTGATTACAACGGGAGCCGATTCAGCCGTCAGTGTCGTCGAGATGAAAGATAATCATCCGATCAAGGCAAAAAAACTGGAGGGGAATAAAGTTTTGCCGTACTGTCTTCCGGAACCGGAAGGAATTCGTCGCCAGGATTTACCGAAGGCGTACAAACGCAGTGGCGCCGTCTACGCCATGCGGCGCGACTTAGTGATGAACGATAACCGACTGTATGGAGATAATATTGTCGGTTATGAAGTGCCCTGGGAACGTTCAATCGATATTGATGTGCCGCTGGACTGGATTCAGGCAGAATATATGTTGGCTGGATTAAAAAAACGCCCGCTGGATTGCTCCGCGGGCGCTGGTAGGAACTGAAGAAACACCGCAAACTGACAGAGGTCAGACGCGGCTGATTGATTCAATCAAATTGACCACGCGAGCGGCGTTCTGACCGTCGATATTGATGTGTTCTTCTTGGGCTTGGCGAAGTGGATTTTGCACTTCTCCTTTCGATCCGATAAATCCTGCCAATTTCGCTATCAACTCACCAGCAGAAACGACTTCCAGACAACAACCAAAAGGGACAAGCGGATATTGTTCAATTACCCCGCCCATTTGGTCTCGGAACCGCTCCTTGATTGGAGGGAGCATGATAGAAATTGCCCCTCTCCTCATTACCGCCGCATCAAGCAATACGGTAGAGGAGATTGAACAAACCACATCCGAAGCGGCGACAATTTCAACCATATTGCATTGGCCGAAAAAATCGTAGATTACCACGGGCCCCCGCAATCCCGCCAAAGTCTTCTGCCACAATTCAGCTTCGGCTGGAAAATCATTCATTGTCCGAGGATGCGGCCGGGGGATAAAATAATAATCCGTACCGGAGAGCCAGTGATTACTTTCCAGAGCGCCGCACAATATCCGATGCGCCAGATTGGTCAGATCGCCGCCGCCGGCAAAAGAAATCACCGGCAAGTTGTCTTTAAGTCCGAGCTTGGCTCGGACTTGTTCGCGGACGGCGCCAAAATCTATTTTGGTGTATCGGTCAAAAGCCGGAAAACCGGTAACGATAATCCTGTCCGGACTAAATCCCCGCCAGGTTTCAGCCAAAATCTTCCGCCCGAATCATCATTAGTGGTGATGTAATCAGGCTGGAATTGTGCTTGCCTCCACTCATCACCGCCGCCCCAAAAGTCCTGAACAACCACGGTCGGAATTTTCTTACTCCTCATCGTCGGTACCAATTGACGGCCAATACCACCACCCCGAGAGCACATACTGGTAATAAAAACATCCGGATCAGTCTCATCGCGGACTCCTCTTTCGGCATAATAATGCCGAAAAGGTCTCTTCTCTTTAGTCAGAATTTCTTCGGCTTTACTGTGATCGTCGGCAATCAAAATCACTTTGTGACCCCGACGATCCAATTCATCCACCACTGGCAACATTCCCGCCGTCCCGCCCGGATCTTTACAAAACGTTAACTAATCAAGAGCTTCGCAACACTTCGAGCGGTGTTTGATAATTAATTCCCATGTGCGTTCTCGCCTTGTTGTAGTAGTTTAAATAATCGGGCAAAACTTCTCGGAAACTTTTCAAACTGTGGTTGGTGCGGTCTAAACACTCTTCCTGAATTGTGCGGTTGAATCTTTCAACATGGGCATTGTCATTTGATTGGCGCACCCGTGAGTGTCGGTGCTTCATCCCGCTTTGCCATAAGCCATGGGTAAACCAGAGCGAGAATTCACTACCGTGGTCGGTTTGAATCATCTCAAACCTAAACGGCGCTGTAGACTGGGCTTGGGCCACGAATTGAACGCGGACTTCCGCGCCAATCCGGTCGGCCACTTCGGCGTAGGCAAAGCGGGAAAACAAATCAATCAGAGTGTAGACGTAAAACCGTGAACCATCCGGCGCGATGATGTGAATCGTGTCGGCTTGCAGTAAAGCCCCAGAATACGCCGGTTGGGGTCGAGGGGTCGGATCGTGATGGCGTTTCCAGGGCGAGCGTTTCTTCAACAGATGACAGCGGTCAAGAGTCCGTTGGACCGAGGGTAAGCTCACCGCCACGCCTTCTTTTTTGAGTTCATGGTAAATGTGTTGGCCACACCTTCGGCGTCCGATTCTCTTGGTAATGATTGCCTCAACGATTTCTCTTTTGAGCGCGTTCGGACTGGTCTTCGGGCGGGACGATCTGGTCGGTAACTCAAACCAACCATTCGCTAGTGGCAGTTTGCACCACCGTGATATGGTTGACGGCTCAACCCCGAAGCGCAAAGCCGTCCGTCTCATCGACCACCGACGATACTTTACTAAATTAACTGCATCTCTTCTCACTTTTGGCATATTGGGGTTTTGTGTGTATGACATGTCCATATTTTAACCCTCAAGTGTTGCGAAGGTCATGATACATTACGACCCATTGACACCCTAGCATAGCTGTGC
>Ga0209541_10013978_pt1 | contig 12184 bp, 10 predicted proteins | sample RifCSPlowO2_01_FD_184027 | JGI IMG/M metagenome (GOLD analysis project Ga0209541, IMG submission 184027) | Groundwater microbial communities from Rifle, Colorado - Rifle CSP2_plank lowO2_0.1 (SPAdes) (version 2) | ecosystem: Environmental > Aquatic > Deep subsurface > Groundwater | place...
CAGGATCAGGAGTCATGTCCAATCCAGTTAATTTAACAATATCAACATTTTCCTCAACTGCATTTAATGTAAATACAACATCAGCATCGCTTCTTGTGATATTAGCAGCAGTTATGTTTGACCCTAGGCTGTTCATAACAGGAACAGTATCATCAACATTAATATTTTCAACAGTTACGCTTGAATTCTCATTTCCATCGAAATCAGTTGCATTTATTCTTAAAGTATAATTTCCGTCATCTAATGTGGTTATATCAAATGTGCCTGTGTATGTATCGAGTCCTGTTAAATCCAATGGAATCTTTACTGTATTTGAAACATCAACACCTTTCATAATTGCATAAACCCTGTTTACGCCAACATTATCATCAACCACAACACTAACATCAATATCTGAATTATGCCATTCTGCAATTGGTGCTAGATTAGTTACTTGTGGTGCATCATTATCAATTACAAATATTATCTGGTCCCAAGAGTTTACATTGCCTAATGTATCAGTCACAGTAAGTAAATACTTGAATCCCACGGCATCACTATTTATCAATATAGTATATTCAAAATCCCAGTTTCTGTTAGAGTTCTTTGTTATAGTTTCGTCACCAGAATAAACAGCATCTCCCTTAACAATACTAAAGGAAATAGTGTTAATATCAACAAGATCCGATGTCACCTTTCCTATTATTCTAAAAGACTCTCCTGTAGTTGGGCTGTCGGGTGTTGAAGGGCCAACTATGCCTGGTGCAGTAGCATCCCATGTAAAGCTTATGTCATCTGAATGTGAATTACCAGCATTATCTGTTACAGTAAGTCTTATTGTATAAATGCCGTCCTGGTCTGCACTTATTGTTGTGTCTTCTGCATTTGCTGTTCCGAAAATAACATTTCCAGGACCATCTACTTTTGTCCATGAGTAAGTTGCAATGCCTGCTGGTGAATCAGATGCAGAAGCATCCTGAGTTATCTCAACATTTGTTATTTTGTCGGTACCTGCACTGACTATTGGAGGAGTTTCGTCAAATATGACTGAACTGCCGCTTGGTATTGATACCTGAACACCAGAATTGCCTGCAATATCATTAAAATCAATTGAATTTGCAAGTTGGCCTTGTGTATCGCCTGTTCGCATAACCCTTGTTCCAGTCCAGTGTTGAGCATCTGCAACTCGAACAACAGTTGCGTCCTTATTGTCAATCTTTATAGCTGGATTTGCTGCTAAATCTTCAGTTGAAACGATTGTTATTGTTACAGTATCACCAACCTTTGCATATGCAGTGTTTGCATTGTTTGATGCCATTGTGGCGGTTGTAAGTGTTGGTTTTTGGGTATCAATATCAAAAGTTGTTGAGACAGAAATACCTTCAACATTACCAGCAACATCCTTTGCTCCAGAGCTTATTACAGTAACAGTGTTTTGTTCATCAGCATCACTAACATCAAAAGTTTCGGTTCGTATAGTGTTGCCTACACTCCATGCACCATTACCTCTGCTGGTAATTGCACCTGTATTGCCGCTAAAAGCAATTATAGGCACACTAGCAGGATCCATTGCTTCATTATAAGTAACAGAAATAACCTGCACCAAATCCCCTTCATAGACTATAGCAGTATCTCTACTGACAGTACCTATTGGTGCAATATTATCTATTGTATAAGAAGTTTGTCCAGTTGCTGCTTGATTAGAATTTCCAGCAACATCTTTTGCTGTTATCAAAACTGCAACATTGCCATCATTTCCTGATGGAACATTCCATGTATAAGTCCATACCAAATTGCTTGTTTTTGTCATATCTGCATTAGCAACAATTCCGTCAATGCTAATCTTAGGTTTAGTTGTTTCGTCTATGCCAGAGCCTGCTTCTGTGAAAGCAGCAGTTATCACAACATTATCTACATCCCTTACAATAGAGTCTGCATGATCATCTGAAAGAACAACTGTTGGCTGAGTTGTGTCCCATGTAAAGATTATATCATCTGAAGCTGAGTTTCCAGCGTTATCTGTTACAGTCAATCTTATCGTATAGACTCCATCTTGATTCGCTGATATTGTTGTGTCTTCTGCATTTGGCGTTCCAAATGTGATTGTTCCTGGACCAGAAATTTGTGTCCATGAATATGACTGTACACCGCTTATGCTCGCATCAACTGTTGCATCCTGTGTTATTTGAACATTAGTTACTTTGTCTGTACCGGCATTTACTGTTGGATTTGTCTTGTCTATATTAACTGTGTTAGCAGCTGTTTTTACAGCTTCAGGATTTCCTGCATTATCTGTTGACATGTATTTTATTGTATAAACTCCGTCGTTTGTTAAAGTAATGCTTGTACCTTGAGCAGAAGCAGTTGTAGGATTGATTCCGTTTGTTGTGTAATAAGTTTTGTCGCACCCACTGCCTGCATCATTACAGGTTAATGTAACTGTGATATCTGTTTTACGCCATCCAGAAGGCGCATTATCTGTGGTTGTTGGTGGTATTATATCTGGCTCTGCTGGACTTGCAGTATTTTGAGGTTCTGGTGCAGGTCCCGGCACAAAATCATTTGCATTATTATCAGTGTCCCATCCATTTCCTTCAAATTCATTATGGATTGAACCTGATTTTCTTTCTATGCTTTGGTCGGTTGATAATATACTACCATATCCAGTTCCTTCAACTGCATTTGATGGAGCAGGACTACCCCAACCAACACTATCAATAGGAACATCCAGATTATCAGAAATTATTACTCCACTAGTGCCTGTAAGAGATGCTGAAAATGTAGCATCTGGTGTAGGAGTTATAGTCCCAGTACCAAATAAGAAATAACCCTTAGCAGGAATTTGATTATTAGTCCATGTGATTGTCTTCGTTGAAACAACATTGCTGGGATCAACAAACTTCAATTTAAAATTAGTATCATCTATAGTTATTGGAGAAGATGTAGGATTATACAGTTCAACAAACTCATTTGAAGCACCTCCAACACCTACTGCAATCTCACTAATAACAACATGATCAGCTATAGCTCCAAAAACCGGTCCTGCGCTAAGAAGCAATGAAATTACTAAAAAACTTATAAATAAAACTGCACTTTTGATTGGTTTATTTATCATTCAAAAACCCCCAAATTAATAAAAGAAACCCCTTATCCTTTTTAAACTTTACTATTTTTAGTATGGTAAAGTAGTTAAAAACGTTCTCAACTTTATAGATAGAAAATTGATAACATTAACTATTTCTTATAAACCTCATCATGATGCTTTAATCTTTCAAATAATACATGATTCTTTTCTTTGTCAACTTTAAACATCAATACAAAGCTTTTATCAACATGGACTCTTTTGTATTCTTTTAAACCGTATCTCAAATTTTTATACTTATCAATAGTTGTTTTATCATTATCAATAATCTCCTTTATTTTTTTATTAAGAATTATGCTCCTTACCCTATCCTTTTTTTGAAGTTTTTTAATTACTAGTTTTAGCTCATCTGACAAATCAAAATCAAAAGTCATTCTAAACCGCAAAGCTTATCCAGTTCCTTAAGGCTCATTTTCCTGTATCCATATTTTTGGATATGTTTTTCACAAGATTTAATAACATCCCTGACTACTTCATCTTTTACTTCCTTTTCCACAAATTCCTCACCACACATTTCAGCAAACTTGTCCAGGGCTTCAGCTTTATCCTTTAAGCCAAATTTTTCCTTTATAACACCCAACACCCTGTTTGTATATTCACTTACAGTTATGCTCATTGAAGTCATTTTAGCTCACCTTAAATCATTTTATATGAGTTAGAATGATATCCAACTATATAAATCTTTCGACAAATTGCGGGGCGTATAGCCGAGCCAAATGGTCAATAAAAAAGGATCAATAAAAAAATTAATCAATGGTGCTGAACCAAGAGCACAACTATTTGTGGAACATGGCAGAGCAGAATAATTATAATTTTTATTTGTTTATTAAAAAATAAAATAAAAATATTTCAACACGACCAACTACACAACTAATTGTTTAATCGTAACAGTACTATTGATACTAATTTAATGATAAAGTAATGATGCTACACGCAAACTTTATAATTACAATCAGATTGCCTATCACTAAGAGGCATTGCTTTTCATTTTACTTAAACAAGCATATGAGGGTATATAGATTTTATCCAAAATTACAAAGTTGTGAGGTAAGCTGAATCAGATGAAAAGTCATAAAAACTCAGGGTTGGAGAGCATTGTTAATCGTTTCAGGCCAAAAAATTTGTTAACTGCAAGTCTTATAGGGCTCTCGTCCCTAGGCATATTCAACCCACGATTATCCTCTGCTAGGGAAAATGAGCCAGAAAAACCCACAGGAGGTTATATGCTTTTTACTATGGGAAGAGGCGACTTAGGAGCAAGGACTGCAGGTTGGAACGGCGGTTTAGAGTTGGGGTACTCTTTTAATACAACAGAAAGTTTGCATACGACAACTTCAATAGGTGTGGGGTTCTCATATATGAAGTGTCGATTTACAGAAGAATTAGCTCAAAAGTATGAAGGATACGAGCCATTGCATTATGGTGAAATAGGTATGCAGTTAGTTAGCGGATTAGGATTACCAAGACCAAGAAATTTTTATATTATAGGAGGAATTGGGGTTTCTCGTGAAAAAATAACCCATGGAGAATCAACCCCATCTACCTCACCTCTACCTCCTTGCCCTATCGGTTGTTATAAGATTAGCAAGGCTACTGAAGTTGAAACATTAGAAGCAAGGAACCATCTTACGGGGTCAGTTGGATTAAGGTATTGTTATTTACCCAAAAATACAAAAAAAGATAGGAAAGAAGGGGTTATCTTTGGTGTGGACTATGATAACAGAAGAGGGATAGTTTTTAGTTTTGGTGGTGTTGGGTTGTAATAAACAACAAAGAATAAAGCAATTATCTATCTTTCTTAGCAGAATCAAAAGCTTTTGATAAAAATAATTAAAAAGAAAAAATTAAGGCTTTATTTTTGGAACAAAGAAAAGCTTTGCTGCAAGCCCAATCACAACCACAAGGACAGCTACACTGCCAGTAAGCAATAATACAATTCCGCCTGTTGACTGTGTAAAAGACACCTCTGTTGTTTCAGGAACTTCTTCCTCGCCTGCTTCTACAGGCAGAGTTATCTCGCCCCGCTGCTGCTGTGGAGGCTGCTGCTGCTGGACAACAACCGTTGTTGTGTCATTCTTTCTCTGCTCAATGCAGTCCTCAATAACAAGGTTTGCTGTCTTGATGTCATCAAGCAGGTCGGTGTCATAGTAGGCTTTTATAAGTATGGGATATGCGCCCGCTGCCTTCCCTTTTGCGTCAATTAAAATCTCCTGCGTATAAGTATTTTCTGAGCTGTCAGGATCCCTGTTTAGCTCAATGTCCTGCTTGTTGAAGTTTATCCCCAAATCACTGTTTGTTGCCTGCAGCCTTACTTTGTCCTCTGTCTTTGAGCCTATATTCATTATTTTTATGCTCAATACGGTATTTCTTGCGCATCTGACGCTTTCAGGCGTTAGGTACGTTTTGTGTATAATGACATCATGGCTTCTTTTTTCAAGCTCATAATAGACTTTCCAGATTACCCTGTGTGTAATGCCTTTTTCATCATCGCCTTCTGCCTCAATCTCAATTGTATGCTTTCCTTCCTGAACGTCAAGAGGCAGAATGAAAGATACTGATTCCTCAGCAGATTTCTCGTCTGCATCTAAATCACCAACATCTGCATCGGCGCTGTCAACATCATCGCCATCCTCATCTGTTATAGTTACTGTTAAGGTTATATCCCTTATCTCAATCTCTGAATCAATGCTGAATGTATTCTTGAGCTTTATTTTCAGCTCAATCTCAGAGCCCGGCTTTGCTGTTTCGCCAATCTTTTTCCCATTCTCCACATTGCTTTCCTGGTCGCCGTCAATGAAAATATCAAGGTCATCAAAATCAAGCTTTTCTTCTGGATTGACATAAACATTATAGGCTGATGTGAAGTTTTTCTGGCTGGACAGCACATCAACAAATCCTATTGAATGAGTTCCTATCTTCTCGTTATATGGGACAATGACGGTTGCGGTGATTGGCTTTTCCTCATCTATGCCTAGATTGAAAGGAGTTGTCTGGCTGAAACTAAGAGCATATTTGCTGTCCACCCTGCTTGATAAGACAATATTTGTTAAAGCAGCGTTTCCCGTATTCTTAACAACAAAAGACGTTGAAACAGTTGCATTAGGCTCAGATAAAGGAAATGCTATATTCCCTGCGTTTATGCTATAAGCAGGATCTACAACATTGACAGTTATTGATGGGCTCAATGTTTTTCCGCTGTAGGTTATTGGTATATTTCCACTGTATGTTTCCTTGGCAGCGTTTGATGGAACATTTATAGTGAGGGTTGTTGAGTTCGTTTTTTTGTAGTCAACTTTTAATGAGCCGGGTGATATTGATGCAGTTATTTTATTGGCAGGATTTGTAGTGCTTGTAAGGTCGATGCTTGCAGTCAGCGCAGCTGTTTCATCTATGTTTCCCCTGTTTACAAGGGTTAAGGCAGCGGTTTCAGTCTGCCCCTGAGCTATTTCCCAGCTGTCTATATTGCCTGCAGTTATGTTATGGTCTGCGTTTACAGCCAGCGCTATGCTTAGGCTGGCAAAATCCTCTTCTGACGCAGTTGTAAAGTTCAGCACTTCATTGTAAGATTCAGCATAAGCGTCTGAAGGAACAGTAAATGTGTAATCAATGGTCTCGGATGAAGATAAGTTGATTAGGATAGAGCTGCCGCTTACATTATAAAGGACAGGCACGCTAGAAAGCGTATGCCCTAAACCGATGAAGTTTAGAGAGCTAGGCAGCGTTACAAGCCACGAATCAGTTGAGTTTGAATTTGATAAGATGATTGTTTCAGTTATCTGCTCCCCTGCATCTGCGATTATTGAGTCAGAAACAGGATTGACTGATATATCGTTTACTGCGCAGACAAAAGGGACCAAAATTAAAAATAAGATGCTGGCTAGCAGTTTTTTCATTTTTACAAACCCCCCCATAGTGATATTATTCACAAGTGGTGTCAGTTTATATAAAAAGATTGTTGTATTACAGTATATATGTTATAATATATAAATGTTTTGGTAATTTATATGGTGTAATACAGAAAAAACCGGAGATATATGCCTCGGCATTTTGTTCGCCTGCGACACAGTTCTAATAGCGAACAAAATGCGGACTGGCAAGATTTGAATGTGAACGGGGTTGGGCGCAGCAAGATGGGTAAAAAAGGAAAAAAGATTAAGATAGCAGAATAAAATATGATAAACTGATTATAATAAAGCTATAATAAAGCCTATTCAATATCAATCCTTTCGCCTTCCTCTTCCTCTAAAATTTCTATGTCCCTCTTAAGGTTATCTTCCCTTTCCTTTATCTCTTTTATCCTGTCAGGATGCTGCTCTTTTTTCTCTCCTTCTATCTCCTTTTTCAGCTCGTCAACCTCTTTCCCAAGCTCTTCTTTTTTTCGTTCCTTTGAGCCAGCAATTTCCTCGCTGCTTATGCCTGCCTCTTCCATTATCTCATTAACTGTTTTGTTGTCATCAGAATCATAGTTCCCAAGCTTTACAGGAGCTTCGTCCTTCTTAGCAATAAGCTTTTCCCTGACTCTGCCAAATAATCCTTTTTTCTGCTGCGCATCTTTTATTTTCTCCTCAATCTCTGTCATCTCCCTGGCTTTTTCCAGCGCAATGCTCTCAGAAATAGAAAAGCCGCTTTCATACAGCGATTTAGCAAGCTTCTTTATTCTATCTTCCCGTTCTCCCATTTTAAAAATAAGAATTATTTAATAAAAAATTGGAATGAATACCTTACTTCTTGCCGAGTATCCTGAAAACCTTTGTTCCGCAGGCTGGGCATTCCCCCTTCATAGCCCTCATCTTGTTCTTCATCACTATCTCTTTTCCGTTTTTAATCTCTACCTGCTTTTTGCACTTCATGCATCTTCCTTTAACCATTAAAATCACCTCATACTTCAAAACAAATGCAAGGATTTAATCCTTTTGTCAAATAATAGCCTATCTGTATATAAATGTTTTGGAAATGTTAATGCTTTTGCGCTATTTTCAGCAGCTCCTTTATGTCATCTATCTCAAAATCAGCATCGCTTCTTTTTATTTTTGGATTGCCGTATCTTGCAAAGCACGTCTTCATTCCAAGCCGTTTTGCTCCCTTGATGTCCCTTTCAGGCCAATCGCCTACCATCAGGCATTCTCCTGGTTTCAGGTTTAATTTTCTTAATGCAGCTTCAAATGGCAGATTATCCGGTTTATGTTTCTTTGTATCTTCAAATGTAACAACAACATCAAAGAAATCGCCTATCTTCATAGCTGCCAGCCTTAACCATGCCTTAAGCCTTGGCGCATCGGTTATTATCGCAAGCTTTTTTCCCATCCCTTTAAGCTTTAGCAGGACATAACTCGTATGCGGAAATGGCTCCAGAAATCCTGTTTTAACGCGCCTGTAGGCAACAATGCCGTTTGCAAGTATCCTGAAGTCAATTTCTCCAGCAACCTTCTGCAGGAATTTCTGAAAGATTTTTGGCTCCTCCAACCCATGTTTATCATACAGCTTGAATATAATCTCCATTGCCTTTTCCTTATTGACATCAAGCCCAGCATCAATCATAGCAGAAACAGCAGCCTCGCAGCTCAGCCTTTTCATTCTCATAAAGTCTATTAATGTGTTGTCTAGGTCAAAGATTATTGCTTTGAGCATAAGCAAAGGGATATTTTATTGGTTTATATATGTTTAGTTGTTGTAGTTATTACCAATGACCCGTTAAGAAGTATAGCTTCTTGGCTTTAAGCCAGCATCCCATCCCCTGTAGATATATTCCCTTAAGACTAAAAAGAACCTATCAACAGCCTCATGGTCTGATTGGAGGTTCTGGCCTTTGTCATAAACCCTTTTCATGAAGCTCCCAAAAAATGTTTCATCTAGCAAACGAGCAATGAATGGCGCTCTCTCATGAAAAATCATGGTATATTTTTCAGCATATTCCAAACGCAATTGCTCCCGTCCCATCGCAGATAATTCCCTTGCATATCCAGCCATGTCAGGTGGAAGGCCTTCAAGAGTGGGATTTTTTGAGCCTTCCATAAATTCTTTCAGAAATTTATCCCAGAAAGACTGGTCGCGCCATAAGACAGGCTGGCTGTATAAAAAATATATCCTGTTGAAAAGATGAAAACCCATGCCAAGCTTGTCTGTGTAAATTGGCAAAGGAGAAACATTTTCAACATATCTGACAAGGGGCTTTGTGCCAGGGCGCTTCCAGACACACCTATATTCTGCTGCAGCAAAATTAAGAGGACCCTCTACAAAATCACCGTTTGGCATGATCATCTGTCTGGTTCCAGCATAGCATGTCCCATCATCTCTCCATGGCTCCACATTGTCGTATCTTGATGCATCAAGCTGTAAAAATCTTCCTGCATAGCTTGCTCCTACTGCGCGAGTTGTGTTCTCTCCAGTAACAGCATTCCAGACCTCAATAAATATGTCTTGTTCCCCAAGTAACGTTGTACCATTCTGATTAAAGGAAACATTTGGCCTGAAAAGCTCTACAGAATGCCGCAGGAATTCAATAAAACCTTCTTTGCCCATCACCCTATACAGCTTATTTACGATGTCTATGCTCACATGGAATTTTGTTTCTGGAAAATGCTCTTTTATAAACAAAGCAGCCTGCTCACTTGGCGAATCCCTAAAAACCCCTCGTGTCCTGACATATGGGTTAGGGAACAAATCATTCACATGCCCAAAATGCCTGCGAAAAACAGGGTCATAATAGTCCCGCAGAGGGTCGCTTAAGTCCATAAGCTCAAAAGATTTTTTTCCTATCCTCTCTGAATTTTGCCTTATTTCTAAAAGCCAGGGATATGGGGCCACAGATACAATAGGCGGGGCATTTGCTGAACAAAAATCACAAACATGAGAGCAACCGAAAGTTGCATTAACTCTTGTTGTTTCCCTTAGCATTTGAAGATGCTCATCCTGCCATTCGCCAATCATTGGCTCAAACCATGTTGTTTCTGGGTGTTCTAATCTGTCAACTATCCGTTCAAGTGAAGCGATAGTGGGCTTTGCTGTTGATAGTATATCCTTTGCTTCTTCGATGACGGATTTTCCTTTTTCGCTTAATGGCGCTAAATACCCATCAAAATCCTGAAGCCTTCTTTCTAATTGTTGCCTTAATTCTGCTGCCATCTTTATGTTTGGTAGTCTGCAATTATTATTAAAACTAGTGGTGATTCTGTTATCAAAGGATGTAAATTTCTTTCATAGACAATCAAGGTAATAGAATTTGCCCTAGCCAGAACATCACTAATTGTCTATAAAGTATTAAATAAAATACTTCACCAAAAAACCCCTACTCAACCCTAAACAATTGCGCCTGTATCCTCTCGCTTCTGCATCTCGGGCATCTGCCTGGCTTCTTTATTTTGCTTCTTTCCTTGAAAACAAACCCGCAATGCCTGCAGTTTGCAGGAATCTGCTTTAGTTTTCTTGGCTTTACAGACTTGGCTATATGCTCCAAATCCTCGAGGATTTCACCAATATCTACCTTAAAGAGGTTTGCCAGCTGGAATGCAGACTCAGCTTTTTGGGACAATAACCCTATTATTTCTTCCCTTCTTGTCATAACAAAACATATAAATATTTTTTCAAACACGCTTATAAAATCAAAAGCTTTAAAAATGACAACTCAAAAGGAATTAATTCACTATGGAAACTATTGAATCAATCAACTGGCTGAAGCAGAATAATGCCTATGAGCCGGCAAAAAACATCTCTGCCCAGCTAAAAAAGATATTTGTGCCGTGCCTTGCCGTGCAGAATGAGAAGATACTGATTATGGGCGACACCGGGTTTGAGAACAAAAATATTTCTGCAGTGCTCTCTGGCGGCTATTACCTTGCTGCCGAGTCATTAAACCTTAATGCAAAGCTTGTTCTGCAGGGCGTCAAGGCAGTCGGGATGAGGGCTGATGACGACCTTATAGAATCTTTGGCTGAGCTGAAGGAGAACAATATCCTTTTTATCAACATGTCTGACAAGATTGGAAGCATAGACCCCCTTGGAAAAAGCTTCAGGAAGATGTGCCAGGCAAAGAACCACAAGTTTATATCATCGCTAAGCCTTGGAGACCTTGACAACAGCCATGTAAACGAGATAATAAAGGCAATAGATGTGAACTACAAGACAATGCACGCCAAGCACGAAGAGGTCAAAAAAATCCTTGACAATGCAGAGGAGCTGCACATAAAAACAAAAGCAGGCACCGACCTGTATTACAACATAAAGGGCTCCTTGTCAAAATGCGCAGATGGAAACTACACAAAGCCGGGCGAAGGGGGCAATCTGCCGGCAGGCGAAGTGTACATACCGCCAAATGGCAAAAGGGTTGATGGCACCGTTGTCATTGATGCAAGTTCAAGGAACCACTCCCATACAACAATAATCAAAAAGCCAATAACGCTGAAAATAGAGGAAGGCATGATAACAGAGATGAATGGAGGCGATGAGGCAAAGGAGCTTGAGAAAACGCTGAACTGGGCTGCAAACAAGGCAAAGCACCCCAATACTGTGAGAAGGATCGGCGAATTCGGCATTGGCTTAAACCCAAATGCAAAAATCATAGGCTCTACAGTTATAGATGAAAAAGTCCTTGGCACAGCGCATATTGGCATAGGCTCAAACTACTGGTTTGGCGGCGACATATTCACCATAATCCACCTTGACCAGATATTTAGAGACCCGGAGATTTATGTTGACGGCAAATTGTTGAAGGTATCATAAAAATCCGCCGCAGATGTCCTACCCTACACTTTAGTACGGGGTTTACTCGGACACCTGCTTTAAAGGCGGATTTTTAGGATGCCAAAAACGGCGTATATCCAAACTTAAGTTCGGAATTTTGCCGTTTTTGTGCATAAAACCAAAAAGATTAAAAACTTCTGATAAAATATTTCTGTTATGGAATACAAGCAGGTAATTCTTGTAAGGCAGGACTTGAAACTGCCAAAAGGGAAGATGGCGGTGCAGGCCAGTCATGCATCTGTCGGCGCTTTGCTGAAATCCCACAAGGATGACATTGACAAATGGAAACAGCAGGGCATGAAAAAGATTGTCCTGAAAGTTAAGGAT
>Ga0209541_10013981_pt1 | contig 12182 bp, 13 predicted proteins | sample RifCSPlowO2_01_FD_184027 | JGI IMG/M metagenome (GOLD analysis project Ga0209541, IMG submission 184027) | Groundwater microbial communities from Rifle, Colorado - Rifle CSP2_plank lowO2_0.1 (SPAdes) (version 2) | ecosystem: Environmental > Aquatic > Deep subsurface > Groundwater | place...
CGAAAGAATACGTTGCAAATCACGAGACTCATCACGCCAAAGTTTTTGCCGTCTTATTAGGGAATCCCCGCCATTTATGGCTGGGGAGGACGTCAATTTAAGCAATAAACTATATTCTCCAGTAAGTTTTTTTCCTGAGGAGAAGCACTAACTCTGTTTTCTAAAATATCGTCAATCTTAACCCACGATCCTTTTCCTGCTAAATTTCTGTGACTATTTGCTAAACCAGAAAAATAATGTTCACCTGAGAAGTAACCTTCATCATTCAAATTTTGAGCCCACAAGCTATACTCTTTCTGTAGGTGGAGCATTACATCTCGTTTAGTTGGTTCATCAACTTCAAGAGAAGGCAACTCTAAATCAGAACTACATAAAGAAAGAACTTTCCTTTCTTTTAAGTCCGTTAGTAATATTCTACTTCCCGTGCTACTTTGTGTGCTTTCACAAAGCCCGTAAAATCTTTCGTCATAAGCTATTGCTGTGTTCATAGATTTCACCGTTGTTGTTTTTTAAACACCAAATTTAGCCACTTTTAACTATTTATCGTCATTTTTGTTAGTTGTTAACCCACCAATATTTATCTTATTGTTAGTGTTAATACTACACTTATATATAAACTTTGTGGAACATTTTGATAAATTTGGCTAAAATACTTGGTTTAATGGTTCAATCAAATTGTTGATTCCAATTAATTGATTGTGGTATCCACTCATGAGTGGTTACTTTTCCGAAAAGTTTAAATATCTGGGCTGCAAATTATCTTAATATGAACGATTTGCATCCTACAGCCACATTTGCTGACCTAACTAATCCTAAAGTTGCAAATTATACTTCAGAAGGTATTACTAAAGATTTAGAATCTATTGCAAGTGGTGGTTTTGAATATTTTTCTCCTAAAACTTTGGGTCTTCATTTCTTGGCAAATATGGCTCGCTCAACTGGCGATTCTCACTATGGGTGTAACTTGGATCTGACCCAAAAGATTATGGCCTCTGCTTTGTATTCTGGATCAGATTTGGTGCAATATTTTCAAAAAGTATCATCTAATAATAAAGAACAGGCTGAGGCCGAGAAGATTAAGTGCGATTCAAAGTTATACCAATTTACTAAATATCTAAAACTAATTCCTGAGCGCCTAAGAAGACGTTTTGGTTTTGAAAAGAATTATGGTGATTCTTACCTTAATGGTAATCAGCTAGAGGAAGAATCAATTGCTAAAAAAAATGTTCTAACTGAAGTTTATGCTCGATTGGCTTTAACTATTGATAGCCTGGTGCATGAATTTGGTAAACAAGATACTTCATCTATACTTGAATTAGTGGAATTAAATCATTTTTTTTCTGGAGAAAAAAATAAAACAGGAAGGGATATAACTTTTACTCATCCAAGATTAAAACATTATGGTGCTGAAATTCAAGAGTTAGTGGATAAAGTTTGGTACAACGGCACTAATTTTTAATATCATGTATCATCCAAATTATTAACTACTACATTAACAAATTTACATGTTTTCTCTCTATTGTTTTCCATAGTTATCATAAAACTAATTGTATGTTTTTCCACTAAAATTTATATAATCGCTATCAAAACTTCTAATTATGGCAGAACATCCTCGAAATGTTAAAGGATATGATGGTTCTCTCGAAGAACTTGCTCAATCTATTGGAAATATGGCTTACAATCAAACTGCCTTATTCATAGAAAAACTAGCTGATGGTCTTAAAAGACAAGCCGATGCCGATTTAGCTCGAGGCCGAGATCAATTAGCTTCAGAATTATACGCTACTGCTAATCGGCTTTACGAAGCAAAAGAAAGTATGGGTTCTGCCTGGAAAATTTGCGAACCATATATGAAATGAACTAAGCACAATTTTATTTCATGATCTCTAATTATATTTTTAAAACAACTCAATTCTTTCTCTTGAACCAATACAACTCTGCCGGACGATGCAGTCCTTCTCTTCTTTTTTTCTTCAAAGCTTTAATAAAATTATTTTCTAAAATCTTTTTACGGAAATTGCGTTTATCTAATTCTTCTCCCAGAATGGTTTCGTAAGCTTTCTGTAATTCGCTTAAAGTAAATTCTTCTGGTAACAACTGGAAAGCAAAATCACTCTCTAATACTTTTTTTCTTAAACTTTTGACTGCCGAGTCTATAATCAACTTGTGGTCAAAAGCTAGTTCCGGAAGATCATAAACCGAAAACCAATGAAACTTATTCCCCTGCAGAATATCAATTTTGCCAGAATCAATCAAGCCATAATAAACCACGGATATTGTCCTGATACGTGTATCTCTATTTAGGTCTTGTCCAAAAGTATAGAGCTGTTCTAGAAAAACTGCTTCTGGATTTATATTCCCTTTTGATTTCAGAGCTATCTTGGCGGTTTCTTCTATGGGCTCATCGTATCTTACAAATCTACCCGGAAGGGCATAATGGTTCAAATAAGGCGCTTCCTCTCGACGGATTAAACCTATTTTGAGAATATTATTTTTTATAGTAAACAGTATAACATCTACAGCCACAGCCGGGTGCTTATATTGCGATAAATCATTCTTTTCTTCTAACATAAGTGTAGATATTACACAAAAGTATATAAGTTTTTGGTTGTGGTTTTGTAAGTTAAGATTTTACTTATAATTAGGGTTTGATTACTACTATCAAGTGATTATTTTCCGAAAAGTTTAAATAGTAAAGCCTGTATTTACTATCAAAAAGGTCAATAAAAAGGAGGCTTAACTATCAAATGGCATTAAAACTATCAAAAAAAGCAACTGAAGCTCAACCTACTAATCGTTTTCAAGAATTATTAGAATACTTACCTCTTCTTCGTCAAGGTATTTATTCAACTTTGACTGAAGCAAAACCGGAAGAAAAAGGCTCTCTAGAAAATGTTCTGGGAGTCTTGGGTCAATATCACCAATTGAAAGATGGCCTAAATCCTGAAATTTCAAGACAACTAGGAAACGAAGCTGCTGAAAAAGAAATTTATGCGAAAGCTATTAACTTTTTAATGAACTATGTTGAACATCGTTTTAAAACTACAAACAACCCCGGTATCTGGTTATCTGATTCATTCTTGAAAGAATATGACCTAGTGCATGGAACATTGCAAGAGTTATCACGAAGACACAGCCCGACTAAAGCTTTTCCTTTAGTATATCAATTTTTGACTAGGCATGATCATCTATTAGAACAATACCTTATAGAAGTAAAACCACAAATCGAACGGATGGATGAAAAACTTTTTCGTGAAGTTCATATTTTAACAACTCTTTCTGTATTAAATGATGAAACTAGTAAAGTTGAGAATAAATTAAAAGAATATCGCGCTTTTACAACAACTTATTCTTTAGTGCTAGGCGAAACTCTTGATGATTTTATCGATGTTGAAAGAAGCGTTAAAGAAGAATTAGGATTTTATCACCGCAATCCTAGCTTAGTTGAAGAATTAAGACAACATATCGCTAGCTCTTCTTCCACTTCTCCAGAATTTTTAAACAAGAAAGTGGAGGCTTTACTGGGCTCTCGAAGTTATACCGAAGGTCCTATAGATTTTGAACTATTTATAAGATATACCACTATGCTTCCACAACAATTACGTCTAATTGATGAAGAAGAGAAAGATAAACAATTAAACTCAGAAGCAGCAGCCCAAAATTTAGAAATAGCTCTTGCTTAAATAATTAATAATTATAATTAAATCATCAAACTTATAATTAAATTATCAATAATAATAGTTAATCTTTCTATTTAAATTATATTTTAACTAATAATTTAACTTCAATTATCTGGTTTAAAGACATTTTCTCTTCCAAAGCTTTTTATACCCTAATTATATTCTTACCAATATTAATCAGAAGTAATTGATAAAGTTTAATTAACTAATAAAAATTAATAAAAACTAATTAACACTAATCTCTGGTAGTAATAAATAAAAGAGGATTAAAAGAAGGTTTAACGATGATAGAAATTTGTGCCATAGGCGGTTATTCAGAAACAGGTAAGAATTCTGTAGCTATTAAAATCGATGAAGAAGTATTCATTATAGATATGGGTCTACAGATGGAGAACTATATCCAAAATACTGAAGATAGAGAAGATTCAAGCAGCAAGAGCTATAGAGAATTATTGAAAGTTGGAGCCGTACCGGATTATAGTTTTATAGATAAATGGAAAGATCAAGTTAAAGCCATTATTCCTTCGCACGGTCATTTAGATCATATGGGGGCTGTGCCCTTTGCCGCAGGGTTATTTCCTAAAGCACCTGTATATTGTGTACCTTATACTCGGGAAATATTAAGAAGCACTTTGATGGATGATCATATCAGTATGCCTAATAAAATAATTTCTCTTAATCAAAACTTAGTTCATAAACTAACAAAGCACGTTTCTTTGGAATTTGTGCATGTCACTCATTCTATTCCTCAAACATCTATTGTTGTTTTGCACACCCCTTATGGTAAGATTGCTTATGCCTGTGATTATAAGTTTGACCCACATCCTGCTTTGGGAAAAAATCCTAATCTCGATCGTTTAAAAGAGCTAGGAAAAGAAGGTGTCAAATTATTGATAGTAGAATGTCTTTATGCTCATGACGCAAAAAAAACTCCTTCTGAAGCCATGGCTCAGCAAATGTTAAAAGACGTCTTAGATGGTACAAACTCAGAAGGAAAAGCCGTATTGGTAACAACTTTCTCTTCTCATTTAGCCCGTTTAAAAAGTATTGTAGAGCAGGGACATCATCTTAAAAGAGAAGTCTTGTTGCTGGGTCGTTCTTTGGTAAAGTACATCAAAGCTGGAGAGCGAATTAATTTAGTACATTTAAGCAAAAAAGCTAGATTGATTGGTCAGAGGGATAAAGTAGCTCAAGCTTTGAAAAGAGTAATGAAAGAAGGCCCCGAGAAATTTTTGTTAGTAGTAACTGGTCACCAAGGTGAACCCAAAGCAATTCTTACCAGGATGGTAAAAGAGGAATTTCCTTTCCGTTTTAAAAAAGGAGATTTGGTTGTTTTTAGTTGCTCTGTAATTCCTGTAGAATTAAATCAGAAAAACCGCGAATCATTAGAAAGTCAATTGCAAGCTAAGGGAGTTAGAATATTTAGAGATATACATGTCTCAGGCCATGCCTCTAGAGAAGATCATCGTGACTTATTGACTTTTTTACATCCTCAATTTGTCCTTCCTGCACATTCTACTTTAGATAGAGCAAAGCACATTGCCAGTCTAGCGTTTGAAGAAGGTTATACCACTGATCAGGTTTTAATGATGGAAGATGGAATGTTTAGAACTTTGAAGTAAAAATCGAAGTAATTCTAGGGCTATTTTTTTTAATCTATTTTAAATTCTATTCAAACAATTCTATATTCTTGAGGTGTTGTTTTTGGTTGATACTAATTTAAAACAACAATTCTTATAAACTGTCAATGTACCGAGTTATCTTAAATTACTCTAAACTTAGAAGAATCAACATAAAACAAACGGTGCCACTATGAAACTTGTCCTTGCTGAACCAAAATATTTTAAAGAAAGTATCTCTATAATCTCAGATTTAGTTTCTGAAGCTAAATTTAAAGCAACCAAAGATGGTTTAGAACTGGTTGCTATGGATCAAGCTAATGTGGCTATGGTCATATTTAAGTTATTAAGCAGTTCTTTTACACAATATGACTTAAAACAAGATGAAGAATTGGCTATCAATCTAAATAGTTTAAAACAAATTTTAAGACGTGCTAAAGCTGACGATGTCCTTTCTCTTGAAACAACTGAAGATAACAAATTAAATGTGCAAATGAAAGGTACAACTACACGTTCATTTTCCTTGCCCACTTTAGAAATTGAAGACAAAGAACAGAAAGTTCCTGCTCTAAAGTTTCCTGTAACTATTTTAATGAATTCCAGTCTTCTTACTGAAGCTATGGATGATGTTAGTGTAGTGGCTGAATCAGTAACTCTCCTTGCTGAAAAAGACTTGCTTTTAGTTAAAGCTGAAGGAGATTTATCTAAAGCTTTTATCGAAATAAAAGGTGATGATAACACCATCATTAAAACAGAAACTGCAGAGAAATATAAAGCTAAATATTCTTTGGAATATCTAAAAAAAATGGTTAGTGGTGGTAAGCTGCATGAGAAAGTTTCTTTATACTTTAATACGGATTATCCATTAAAATTAGAATATAAAGTCACAGATAGGCTCTTGTTAAGTTTTATCTTAGCTCCTCGAGTAGATAATGATTAATTTATCTCAATTTTATTATTTTTCATTTCTTTTGGCATAGCTTTTTAAATAATGCTTATTTTTAGTAGATATAAGCAATATTGTTGCTTAATAAGCAAAAGGAAGTCTAAAACAACGGACTAAGTTTTGTATCGGAGGAAAATGAATATGGGAGACTTTGGTAATCGTGGTGGCGGCCGAGATGGTGGTCGCGGTGGTAGTCGTGGCGGTAGTGGCGGCGGCGGATTTAGAAATAATTTCGGACCAAGAGAAATGCATAAAGCAACATGTGGTGACTGTGGTAACGAATGTGAAGTTCCATTTAAGCCAAGAGAAGGCAAGCCAGTATTTTGCCGAGATTGTTATTCCAAAAGAAAAACTTACTAATCTTTTGGACTGATAAATAAGGTTAATAGTTAAAATTTGTTTATTTTTTATAATTAATTTTTTTTTTGTTAAAATTTCTTATTTATTTTTGAATACAATTAGACATAATCTTTATATTTGAGCCATTTATCTAATTTAATTATGGTCATCTATATAGAAGGATTAATCTGGTATCTTTTTTTATTAGATGTTATTATTTATAATTTTATGAGCTGGAAAGGCAGTTGTAATGGTAGTTGTAAAAGCGTTACTAAATCCCATTGGCTATCTGTACATTGGCCATTAAATCGTTTTTTCGGTTTGTTTTATTTTATTCTAGTTCTGTGGCTGGGATATGCTTTGTATAGGATGCAGTTACTGGGATTTTAGAATATTTTTTTATCTCTAAACCAAAATCTTTCTTTTAATTATGGAAGACTTAAACTTCTCAACCTTGAATGGCTTCATTCTTTTTACTTTAACAATCAGCCCTCTCTCTTCAAGTTTTTTCTCTAATTCTTTCTCAGAAATCTGATGATCATAGCCTAAACAGATAACTTGCGGTTTTTTCTCTAATATCACTTTGAAATGATCATCAACATTACCTAGTACTGCTTCATCAACAACTTTTAAACTTTTGATGATTATAAGACGGTTATTCTCTGAAAATAAGGTCTTTTTATTCTGTTTTATTTTAGTCTCATCACGAGCTATAACAACTATCAAATAATCACCTTGTTTTTTTGCTTGTTCTAAGTAATTCAAATGTCCTGGATGTAGTAAATCAAACGTGCCAAAGCACATTACTCTATTTAGTTTTATTTTTTTAGAAGAGTTATTTTCAGACGAATTAATTATCATTTTCATGGTTTACTTCTTCTCCAAATGTGCTTTCTTAATTAATAGATGAGCAGTATTTTTACCTTCTTCTTTAATCTCTACATTATCAATTACGATCTTTTGTTTAAACAATGGACCGTCTAAAACTACTGATTCAAATTCTCCACCTTCACCGGCAACATTCAATCCATTTTTTAAGCTGATTGTCTTAAGCTTCTCTAAATCATTCATAGTCATAATGCGATTGAGCCAAGTTTTATCTAAACCATCTGCTGCAATGGCCGTAAGAATGAATTTAAAGCCGTGTTGAATCAACTCATACATCTCCTGCTCTTGTGGTTTATGCCAAAGTGGAGAAAATATTTTCAAACCTAATTCTTCACAAGCTTGTTCTATACGTTCACGTTGATAAGTAGAAGCTAAAGCTCCGGTTATTATTCCTTCAACATGATACTTCTCTTTAGCTTTTTGCAAGGCTAACTTTAAATCCTGCAATTCTATCTCTTTTTCACCTAAAGTAGTTTGAGTGATTAATGGTAGTTTCATTGCTTTGGCCTGCAATTCCACCATCTCTGTGCCTGCGGTTTGAAACATATAAGAATTAGGATTTTTAGATTTGAGCGTAATTAAACAGCTTAGCTGATAATTTTGCCGCTGCATGACGTAAGCTGCATATGTAGAATCCTTACCGGAAGAGAAGAGTACCCCGAGACGTAGATTTTGACGCGGATAAAACTGAAACGTATAAGCAGATTTTATAGGTAGATTATTTTGTTTAGTGTACTTTTCCAAAGCATAATCAATCCGCGATCCATATTGTGCTGCTACTTTCTTACGGAAAGCTAATTCGTGAGATAAGCCTTGCTCTTGCGCTAGTGAGCGAAGGATATATTTGCTTTGCCCATCTTTAATTTTATATTTAAATGGTATTTTAATGGCGTATTCTACCAAATCTTTATCTAAATAGGGCAAGCGTAATTCCAATCCATGGTGCATGGTAACAACATCATCACGGTATAAATCTCGTTCAAATAATTTCCGCAAACCAGAGACACATTCTTGATTGAGATCGAGAGACAGTTTATGCCTTTCATAACCGGCAAAGATCTCTTCGCTGCCAAGACCAGAAAAAATAACTTTACAACCATCTTTTTTAGCCATTTCACAAGCAGCATAAAAAGTTAGCGCAACTCCTGCTTTAGTGACATTATTATCCTCAATTAGAGGAACAACTTTTTTTAAGTAGGCCGGAATTTTAGATAGCGGTATTTTCTTTACTTTTAATTTCAAACCGATAGATTTAGCTGCTTTAAGTGCATATACTAGGTCTTGGGCTGTATTTTCTTTCATTTCTAGTGCGGTAGTATAACAAGTGAATTTTACTTTTTTTTGCTTCAAGTAATAAGCCAAATAAGTGGAGTCTAAACCACCTGAAAACAATAAACCAAATTTCTTTTTTGGAATTCTTTTATCAATAGCTTTAGCTAGCAATCGAGCAGTTTCTTTGAAAATGGCGTTATAATCTTCTTTATTTTCCTGCTGACAGCTAAAGAAAGTACGTGGAGTAAATTGCAAGGTGTTTTTGTCTACATTGTAGGTGAGTATTTGCCGAGGATGTAATTCTTTGATGTAAGTGTAGTTCAGTTTTTCTAAAACTTTCTTTTCAGAAGCAAAAGCAAAACTATTGTTTTCGTGAGCATACCACAAAGGCTTTTCTCCTAATAGATCGCGGATTAGTGTTACGGTTTGAGTATTTTTCGTGGTGCTATCTTTTTCATTAACGATAGTTTTCTTCCAGTAAGCTAAGGCATAAACTCCATCTAAATCGTTTAGTTTATCTAAACTTCCTTTTTCTAACCAAAAATTGTCTAAAAATTGCAACAGCATTTCAGAATCGTTGCGTGCTGTGAAATTATGCTTTTTGGCTAGTTCCTGCCAATTATAAATCTCTCCATTAACAGCTAATACACCGCTGCTTTTTTCTTTATTTTTTATATTTTTTAAGGGCTGCGGCACTTTACTAACAACGGCGTGGAGAGTATGCCCTATAATATTCTTGCCAGATAAACTTGCCAATTTAGAAACAGTTTTAGCATGAATCACTTTGTTAAAATTAGATAGTCCAACTCCATCCTGGCCACGAGAACTCAATAGCTCTAACGCTTTCTTAGCCTCTTTACAGGCTTGAGGATAGTTAAATATTCCGATTATGCCGCACATAAAGCTTATATTTGAGTATGTATTTTATAAGACTTATGATGAAGAAAAATAGAGTGGTTATAGTAAATAAAAATCAAAAAAAACAGATAAGTTATTTTCAAAAGTCAATCTTAAGCAAAAAAGAAATGATTAACGCCGGTTTGATAGGATTTATAATTGGTTGCCCGGTCTTTTTCCTATTTTGGTTTGTGGGAATGCTTTTTCTAGATTCTAAATATGGGCTCTTAATTTTTCTGTTATCACCAATTATCTTTCCATTTTTCAATTTGATAGAAAAAGTGTTTCATTCAGGCAATTTTATCTTTTCTGCATTTCTTCAGGGTGTAATCTATAGCATTCTTTCAATACTTATTTACTATCTCTACAAAAGATTTCTAAAGAGAAGTTTGCATAATTGATATTCTCTTGGCAAACTTCTCTAAGAGGATTTGCAATGGCGCAATTTTGAGCTTATTTTTGCATCTATCGGTGTAGACTAATGTTGCAAATTGCTTTTTGCAAACTCCTCTAAAGAAAAACTAATTAAAACCTTAATACCGATGTCACTCTAGGCATAAGATAAGTTTGCCCTTCCATTACTGGCTCTTGAAGTAATACCTTAGCTTGATTTCTATTTTCCTCTGAAAGACTGCGATAAAAATCTTTCAAATTAAATTGTTCTGGATGTTCTTTAATGTAACTTATTAAAGCTCGAGTAAATCTACCACCATAATTAGCCGGCTGGGAATTACTTTCTCTCGCAAAATTATCAGAATTACTAGCAGTTAGAACTAAAACTCCTTCTGGGATCTTATCTTTATTTTCTTCTTCTACAAAAATACCAGCGTGACAAGCTTCTAAAACTACTGCAGTAGGTGCACGTATATTTTTTAATTTTTTGTATAGCTCCCGAGGATTTAGAGTTTGCTCGCCTAATTTTAAACCATCACAAGAACCATGCCCGTGGAAATAGAGAAAAAACTTGCTTTCTGGAACTGTCAAACAGCTAATCTCATCTAATTTATCCCTGACTGCTTGTTTGGTGGCGTTAGTCCCTTCTAACAGATGAACAGCATATTTTCTCTGAATTAATTCCTGGGCTAATTGCTCTGCATCATTTTGCGCAGCAAGAGGATTATCACTGTCTGCTGCAATTAATAAAGCATAATTCATAAATTCAGTCAACTTTACTTCTAAATCAACTGCTCCTGGAAGCCTAATGGTATCACCTTGATGTAAAAGTTTCGGTTGTGGATTTCTTTTCTCAGGATTAATATTAACTCCGTTTAGATAAGTACCATTTAGACTGTTTAAATCCAGAACATAATAATCTTCGTTATCTCTAGCAATACCTAAATGATTTCTAGAAATCTGTCCATCACCAGATAGATAAAGAAAAGCTTCTAAGCCAGCAAATTCGGGAGGTTGTTCTCTCTCTGGTACAGCCCAAGAATGACGATGATCAGGATTCAAGCGGCCAACTTGCAGAGAACTGCTTACAGCGATATTTCTATTGCTCCCTTTTTGATGCAGGATTAATATTTTGGCCATTGTTTTAGTTTGATTCTATATTTAAAACAGACAAAACACCATCAAACTAAGACCTCTAGAATATTAGAGGGATAAAAGCACCCTAAATTAGATTAAAAGTAATATTTTTTATAAATGTTATGTGGGAAAAATGATTCTGTTAGGAAAATCACAAACAGAAGTTAATTTGTAGCTGACAACCAACTTTGTCTATCGATTATTTATGCAAGACAGTACATTTGAAATCAAATAATATCAAGAGGAAATAAGACCTAGATATAGCGAAGAACGCAAATGATCAAACAACTATTTGCTCAGAAGATTACGGCTGGAATTTTGTTAAATTCACGGCTATGGCGGTATTGTGTAATTTCAGGATGCTAAACAAATACAAAAAATTAAAGAAAAAAAATAGACTTAGTCACACCAGGTGGTACAAAACTCAGTTGTACACGTATCCCAAGTCTCAGAACACTTGCCAATACATTCTGAAGATCTGCAATGATCAACACAGATATCAAAATCCTCCCTACACTGTGCTATACACTGGTCACATTTTTCCTGATCCACACGACGCCCCCCAGTACTACCACCAGCACCGCCCTTTATAATAGCTTCAGCAGCAGCTATACTCTCAGCAACCCAATCCACGGTAGTCACCTTAACGTCAGAAGGAGTAAGCAAAGGCGTCTTTGAACCTGAACTTAACTTCTGTGGGTTAGGAGCAGGTGTTCTTGAAACCGTGGCAGTGCCTCTATCGGTCAACGCCTTTCCTCGTGCTGCTTCTCCAACTAAATTTCCTTGTTCATCAACAACCAATACATCATCAGAAATACTAGAACTATTACCACTAAAATTCATCACTAAAATCACGATAGCAACAATTGCAACTATTCCTACTATTGCCAAATAGGGCCAAGAATTACATCTTTTGGTAGATCTTTGTTCATCTTTCATCATCACACCTCACTGAGATTATTCTAGAAAAGAAGTTCTTTCTATTTAAAAAGAAGCGTGACCCCCCCCCCC
>Ga0209541_10013982_pt1 | contig 12181 bp, 15 predicted proteins | sample RifCSPlowO2_01_FD_184027 | JGI IMG/M metagenome (GOLD analysis project Ga0209541, IMG submission 184027) | Groundwater microbial communities from Rifle, Colorado - Rifle CSP2_plank lowO2_0.1 (SPAdes) (version 2) | ecosystem: Environmental > Aquatic > Deep subsurface > Groundwater | place...
AGCGGAATTTTGCATTTCGTGTTGCGGGGGCAGGACGACATTGGCCAAGAGCTCATTTTGCCGCCGTCACGCCAAAACTCCTCTCGGCCCTGATTTTGCTACCCATTCTACTGAATGGGAACCCCGCAAAATCTTGCAAGTCCGCACGCGAGACAAGTCATTGTCTCGCTCCCCGCACAATCCGAATTCTGAAAAAGCTCCCACACGGGGAGCCTTTTCAGAATTTGTTGCACTGGTAGGACGGGATTGGCACCGCCTTACGGCGTGGTTTGTGGACAGCCAGCGCTTTCATTCCTCTATGAATGTTTGAATCCTACGAAGTATGAGAGATGATTATATGGCGGGTGTTGGACGCAAGAGAAGATTAGCAGCGAAAAACGCGGAGGCTACCCCTACCCCATAGAGGGGGGTGGGGTGTCAAATCTAGAAGTTGAGGCTCATGGACTTAAACGCTGAGGATTTACAAATCGAGAGAGGGGAGCTTGATCCTCCGGAGGAGAATCTTTTTTATCCGAAGGGCGTTTTGAACGTGCTCTCACTGATATTTAAGAACAAGAAATATGCAAGACCACGGGGTAAACAATCGCCGAAGTTCTCGCGTGAGGAGATATATGCGATTGGCGATTTCCTTTTCCTTCGTTCGCCCTACGTTGAGATACGAATTCGCAAGCGCTTACCTAAAGTTAGGGAGATGCCCTTAAAACGCAAAATGTTCGTGAAGCATCTAGTGGGAGATGCCAAGTTCAACGGAGCAAAGGCAGCTCGGATGGCAGGATATAGTCCTCGCTCAGCGAAGCAGATAGCGTATAAGATAAAGCAGACGTAGTTCCTTACGCGGTTTACTTTTTATGACTTTGAGCGCTCGTAGGTAAATGGGGCGCGTGATAGGATTTCACTCAATGAACAAAGAAAATGCGGAGTCCGACATACTTCCAGATCACCATGACTTGCGCGAGATAACGAGGGAGGCAAGGGTGATTTACGAGAAGCAGGAAACCATTCACTGCCCGTACTTCGAGGGTCCGGTTACGCTCAATGCCGATGGCTTTGTTCATCTGACCCACAAATCTAACCGCCAGCCTAGAAACGTCAACGAACAAAAACTCAAATTACGCCTGCTCAAGAAAGCGCTTCGCATCATCAGAAAGGCGGGAACCGTTCAGGAGTATCGGCGTGGTATGGAGAAATTCGGGCAACCTGGTCCTGACGGCTTTACCAAAATGAAGCAGATTGAGTATTGGGCTTTTCACGATATTGTCGGAGAAAAGAAGCGGTTCCTGCTACGCGTGATAGTACGACGAATCGGAGATGGGAAGGCGCATTTTTGGAGCGTAATGCCACACGGGAAAATAGATCGACAGAAGCTGTATCAAGATGGCATAGACATTGATTAGCATCAAAAAAAGCCGAATTAACGGCTTTCTTTGATGTGCCTGCCTTCAGCTTTGGAAAATCCTTAGCCGAGAAGGGGCTTGCGCCCACAGGCACATTTCCGATGATATAGGCATACCCATGAATCGTCAATGAACGGGATTGGATAAACTTTTAGGCCCTCAGGGGAATCAAGGCTCTAATACTGAAGCCATTGTCTGATATCGTCCCTATACCGAGCAGCTGCCTGCTGCAGCGAACTCATCGTGTTACTGTCAAGAAGGGTATACATTTTTTCCTTCCGACTCATTACCGCCTGCTCGTTTAAAAAGTCCTCTACGCGCATTGTCTGGGCAGCGCTTTTTATGCCTTCCCCATTACTGATTTGGTCTGCTACAGTATTTTTTGATGAAATAAGAAAGTCCCTATATAAAATAGAAATTTGGCGAAGAATATTAGTGGACTCATCATTATGCCCAGTCAGTTTATTAATTGTTTCGTTCACGAAAGATAATTCGTAAATTATTAATTCTTCTATTTCCTTTTGTACATTAATTAATTTATTCGCGAGTTCGATCATCTCCGCTTTATTATTTGCTGCTCGACTCAAGTCCGCAGAGCTAATAGGCGGGACGCACGTGGCATTGCCTGAGGCCGGACATCTGAATTCCTGCCCCGCCGGACACTGGGCCCAATATTTGCCATTGCAGTAAACGCCCTGATTTGCCTCTTTCCCTCTTGCTGCCTGAGCAGCAGCCGCTGCTTGAGTTGTAGCTGCAGCCTCTGCTTTTAGCCTGTCATTTTCTGCTTGTAGCTGTTGCCGCTCCGTCTGCAATCGTTGCTGTTCCGATTCCGCTCGCGCCGCCGCGGCATCAGCTTTAGCTTTTTCGGTCTTTAAGCGTTCTGCCGCCGCTTCCGTCCGAGCCTGCTCTGCCTCCTTTTTCAGACTCTCTACTTCAGAAACAAGTTCGGTAGTAGTGGCACTTTCTTCTTGTATCTCTATCTGGGCCACCGGTTCTGTAGAGGTCGCCTGCGTTTGGACTGTCGGCGGAGACACTAGTCCAGTTGCCATAATTACTCCCACAACAAATGAGGCCACTTTTGCAAATACTGCCTGGAAGAAGTCGAACATATCTTGATCTTTATCTACACTTCTAAACTACTACATCAACACAAAGCCCGCCACCAGGAGGCCTTGCGGCCCTATAGGAGTTTCCCCCTATAACGTTACGTACGCCCTGAATGACGGGTTTTCTGTACGTAACGATTTCAGACCATGCTACCGCCGGAGCAGTAGTTTAGGTCCCGCCCTCTCGGGCCAATATTCAGTTGTGATTTAACGGTAGCACAGCTATGACACCATCGCCAGATTCGGGGCAAAGAGCTTGAAAATGCCGAAAAATATGCGAAAATTGCAATGAGATTGAGATAGATATGGATAATTCAAGACGCTTACTTGAGCTATATGGAATAAGGAATGAGCTGCTGCATAAGTATTTTGATTTAGGTTTAGGCAGATATGGAGATCAAATACGGGAGCTTGATGAAGACATTGCACTTTTGGGAGGAGCCCAGAAAAGCAGTTTTGTGCTTGACCCTCTGCTTGTCCCACCTGATGCTGTAAAAACGGAGGAGCGCAAGACCATTATTCATATAAACAAAGAGAAAGGCATCTACATTGATAAAACCCGAAAATATGAAATCAGCCGCAAACGCCTCGACTGTGTGCTAAAGCTTCTTGAATCCGACTCGCTTACGGCAGAAGATTTAGAGGAATTTTGGAGCACGAGTTCACAAATAACCAACGAGATAAAGAAGATAAATGCTCTGACGCGAAATAATCTCGGAATCGAACACGACCTCATCACGCACTCAAAATCTGCACGCTCTTACTCACTAAATCGGGAGGAATTGAATATAGAGCCGAGTTGATGTTTGGCTGATGTTGATAACTCGCTGACCGCTATCGCAATTGGGCGGTTTTTTTGTTTGTAAAGATAAGGCGAACATAAGGTGAACGTCTAGTGCAGAAAACGTATTGTTTCTGCATGAATGAAGATAGAGATAGATTTCGTACTACGTCGTTAGCTTTGGCTACCTTTCTCTACGCCAAAGGGCTACGGATTGCGGGTATATATCAGACCGAGACCGCGGCAAAGAAAGAATTTGCGTTTGAACCAGACTCACATCTCGATGAGTTGGTGAACGCATACAAATTCGGCGAGCGCGATAGCGAGGACTTACTTGTGCCGGTGCATCTCTACGAGCACGCACGCAATGAATTACTCGACAGGCTCAACGAATGATTATGCTGACTATTCAAGAATGTCGCCAGTTTCTCGATACCGAGACAAACCAGTCCCTAGACGACAAAGGGGTAGAAAGAATAAGGAACGATTTTTATAAACTAGCGAGAATAATTTTATCAGCGAAACGAGATGAAGATAGAAAGGAAAATGACTATGAAAAATGAAGACGAGATGGACAAAATGATGCGCGAAAACAATCCGTTTGGTAGTGATTCCTTGGTTGAGGGATTAGTTCAAGACGCGCAGGCGCGGACACGAAGAAATTCTTGGCAGAGACCTCCGAGTGTACCTAAGAGAAAGGCGCGAGCTGTACTGGAAAGCTTCGCTAACATCGAACCTGAACCGATAGCTTGGTTATGGCACGGGCGCATCGCGCTCGGGAAGCTCACCCTTATTGCAGGCGATCCAGGACTTGGGAAAAGCCTTCTTACGACCACTTTAGCCGCATGTGTCTCGCGAGGATACCCGTGGCCGGTAGACGGCACGGACGCACCGCTTGGCGATGTAATACTGCTCTCAGCCGAGGACGATGCTGCCGATACAATCAGACCGCGGCTCGATGCGGCAGAGGCAGATGTAACCCGCGTGCAGATTCTGAAAGCGGTATACGACGAAGACGATTCGGCACGCATTTTCTCTCTCAAGCGCGATATTGAGGCGCTTGAAGAAGCACTATCATCTATACCCGAGTGTCGTTTGCTGATAGTTGATCCAGTGTCGGCGTATTTGGATGGAACCGACAGCCACAATAACTCGGACGTGCGCGGATTGCTCGCGCCTTTGGCTGAACTAGCAGGGCGCTACAAGATTGCAGTCGTTTTGATACACCATCTCAATAAAAATGCTGGCGGTAATGCACTCTATCGCAACATCGGCTCTATAGCGTTCACCGCAGCAGTACGTGCCGCTTACGTCGTTGCAAAGGATAAGGATAACCCCGAACGGCGATTATTGCTTCCGACAAAAAACAACCTTGCGAAAGACAGCACCGGACTTGCATATTCCATCAAAAGCGACGAGAAGAACCGGCCTATTATCCATTGGGAATTAGAGCCAGTAGAGATTACCGCGAATGAGGCGCTCGCGCTTCCTGAGACGGGAGCGGAGAACGCGGATACCGATTGGGCAGTTGAGGTGTTACACGACATCTTGGCTGCGGGACCAGTGCACTCGATAGAGGCAATAAAACAGGCAAAACAGGCCGGACTCACAGAGAAGCAAATTCGGAGAGCGAGAGAGAAAATGGGTGTCGAGCCGCGGCGGACGGCATACAAGGGTATCTGGGAATGGGCGCTACCGACCGAAGATGCCCAAGATGCCCACCCCAAATCGGAGGGCACCTTGGAAGATAAAGGGCATCTTGGGGACGCTTCTAATGACCTCGATAATTTTTAACCACTATGAGGGTGCTTGACAACAGTGAGCAACTAGGAGTATCATCTAAATATGGCATTTCTTACTAGGGAGGAAGTAGCAAAGTATTTCAGAGTGCATGCGCGGACTGTCGATCGCTGGCTCAAAAATGGTAGCTTGAGAGGGTATAAACTAGGCAAGGGTAAGACTGCTTTGTGGCGAGTGTCGGAAGATGACGTTAAAAACTTCTTGACGAGACACGCAAATAAAAAAATAAAATGAATAATCCTATGAGTAAAGCCATCGTATATTGCAGGGTGTCCTCACAGGATCAAACTCATGGAACTAGCCTTGATAATCAGCAGCGTGCCTGTTTGGAGTACGCAGAGAATAAGGGCATCAAGATTGCCAGAGTATTCGTAGAGAAGGGAGAATCAGCTACTGCCGCAAATAGAACGGAACTAATCAAGGCGCTCGACTACTGCAAAGAGAACAAGGGCGAGATTTCTGCTTTCATTGTTTGGAAATTGGACCGTTTCGCCCGAAACATGACCGACCATTACGGCCTGCAAGCGCAATTGCTCAAGTACGGTACATCGCTTCACTCCGTTACAGAAGAAATTATCAGTGAGGGTCCCGTAGGCAAAATGCTTGAGGCGATGTTGGCGGGCTATGCGCAATTTGAGAATGACATCCGCAAGCAGCGCTGTCAGGGCGGCATGCGTGCTCGTTTGCGCGACGGGATTTCCCCGTGGATGCCTCCTATCGGCTACACCAACTCAAAGAATCGAATGGAGCGCCGAAAGCTAACGCCGGACCAGCCGGACACCGAGCGTTTTCTTTTGGTGCAGAAAGGGCTACGTCTGTACATGACCGGCGAATACACAATCAACCAACTGACGGCAGAGAGTAATAAATGGGGTTTGACCACGCGCACTAACAAGCCGATGCGGAAACAACTTTGGGAAAAGATGCTCACGGATAAATTCTATGCCGGTATTCTCACCGATCCGTGGAGTGGCGAGGAGTTTCGAGGACTGCATAAGCCGATGATAAGCGTGGAGGAGCACGAGCGCGTACAGGCGGTGAAGCGCGGGCTTTCAAACAATGCGACCAGTCATCGTCTGCTCTATCATCCCGACTTTCCCCTGCGAGGCACGGTACGTTGTGCATGTGGCTCTCTTTTGACCGCGAGCTGGCAAACTGGGCGCAATAAGAAGTACCCGCGTTATCGTTGCCACAATCCGGCCTGTACTCAAAAGGTAGGAATCAGTAAGAAAGACCTCGAAAAGAAGTTTGCGGCGTTTCTGGAGCGCATTACGCCCGACGAACGGTTCCTGAAAATGTTTGAGCGAATCGTGCTCGACGAATGGAAAGGCCAGCACATGACCGCCGCGCTCGAAAAAGACAGGTATTCAAAAATGGTAACCAAACTGGAGGAGCGGAAGCAACAGCTTATGCAGATGCGAATGGACCGCGAGATTTCAAAGGAGGAGTACGCGGAGATGCGAGATGCGGTAGAAAACCAACTCACGGGGCTTGGAATCGCCCGAAATGAGGCACAGACGGACGAGTCAGGATTGGAGGCAACTATCGCGTACGGCACGCAATTCGCGCGGAATGTGGCGCGACAGTGGCAGGATATGACCGACCCCGCGCAACTCTCACACTTGCAAAAATTGGTGCTACCGGAGGGAATCACATATGACAAAAACACCGGAACCTTTGGCACCGCTGTTTTGTCGCCTGTATTCAAGCTATATCAAGAATACAAAACTTCTAAGTCTGACCTTGTTGCGGGGGCAGGACTTGCACCTGCGACCTCAAGGTTATGCATACTACTTCGACTTTCGCCGCTTCATCTACTATCGGTAGACTAATTTGTAGTCTGGACTATGCCTTCATCCTTTTCTCCACAGAGAAGTCGGATGCCTGCCGTCTAGTCTCTACACCTTTTCCGACCATTGTCGGAGCTTGGCTCGGTATTGCCACTCCATACGAGAGGTTTCACCGAATTTGACAGGAGTTCCACTCACAATTACTTGCGAGTGAGCCCTTTTGAGCCTTGCGAGCTACTACTGCTCCACCCCGCTGATTGAAAGAGTACCATTTTTCGCGTACGAATCAAATTTTCTACGCGAGTTTAGAAGCTAGAAGCTCAAAGCGAGAAGCTGCCAGCTATTCAATGTAGCGGAATTCTTTGAAGACGCGATTATATAGGCCGATGACTCGGCGCACTTCGCGCGGCGTAAGATCAATGATATCGCCTTCGTGCGCGACGCGGTTGCGCACCTTGTGCGCATCCCACGCGGCATCGATCGAATTGAACTGCGCGCGATCCACCTGCTTCATTTTGTCGGCTATCGTCTCGCCCTTGTAGCCCTGCAGATCCAAAAGTTCACTGAGCATGATGTCGGCTTCGAGTATGGCAAGTCTCCAACTCTCCGGATTCGAGCTTCCCGCCTGCTCCTCGATGCGATTCCACCGGAGCTGTGTCCTCGGGATATCCACCTCCGCAACGGTACGCTGCGCCGCGCGAAACGCGAGCTCCTCGCGCCGCCGGATTTGAAAGATACGAATCCAGCAGTAGAGGACAACGGCCAAAAAAGGAATCGAAATTGCAATCGAGATGAGTGCAAAGACAAACCACCCCTTTATGAGCACCTCGTACCCTGCCTGCCCGGAAGCCTGCGCGAGAAGCGCAGGAACATTCCATGCCGCGACTGGTTCTTGGAGATTCGCAAAGGGAGAGCTCGGGCTCGTGTTGAGAATCGCGATGACAGTCGCAGGCACCCACCGAAAAATAAGCTCGCCGAAAAGCCAGAACGTGCCGGGAAAAGCGCCTGTAAAACTGCCATCCGCTCCGTCCATCCCGTTAGAGGCAGGTCGCGGCCGCGCCGCGCACCGTGCAATTAGCTGCCCGTGTAATAACTCGACCTCTTAGCATGAATCGGAACCCGCAAGAAGCGACCGCGGCCTCTAACGGGACCATCCTGTACAGTATACCCCGCAGTACAATTCTCACCGCTATCTTAACCACACGTGGACAATGGCAGTGGTCACACAATGATACTGACTACATCGAGTTTGCTGAATTGACTACGGGGCAAGCCCCCGTCAACTCGCGGATTTCTCCACGTCTTCCCCAATTGAGAAAAGTACCTCTTCCCCACCGTGCGGCGCGAAAATCTGAAACCCGACAGGCAGATTCTTGCCCTCACGCGCAACGGTGCCGGAAGGCACCGAAATCGCGGGCACGCCTGCGAGATTCACCGGTACGGTGAAAATATCAGCGGCATACATTGCCAAAGGATCGCTTGATTTTTCCCCGATTTTAAAGGCTGGCGTCGGAGAGGTGGGTGTTGCTATCGCATCTACTCCGTCAGCTGACGGATCGAAAGCACGCACGAAATCCCCCCGAATGAGCTCGCGCACAGAGCGTGCCTTTCGATAGTAGGCATCTGCGTAGCCGGCAGAGAGCACGAATGTCCCGACAAGAATTCGACGGCGTGTTTCCGGACCAAATCCTTGCGCGCGCGTCTTTGCGTACACGCTCTGTATATCATCGGCCGGGACGGAGAGTCCATACCGAATACCGTCAAAGCGTGCAAGATTGGTAGAAACCTCCGCAGGATTGATGATGTAGTACACGGCGAGCGAGTACGGTACGTTGGGAAGTTCGACATCTTTTATCTCGTATCCGGCTGTCTTCAGTGCATCTAGCGTCTGCTGGAACCGCTCAAGTACATCGGGGTCTGTTCCCTCTTTCAGGAACGTACGTGGCACTCCTATTGTTCTCGAATGTCGCTGTTTGCTGTTCACTGTGCGCTGTTCGCTGGCGTCTGTCAGTGACGTGCTGTCATTCTTGTCGTATCCTCGTATTTCGTCGAATATCGCGCGCGCGTCTGCGACTGTTTTCCCGATAGAGCCGATTTGATCGAGAGAAGACGCCGCGGCAATGAGACCGAAGCGGGACACAGCGCCGTAAGTGGGCTTCAAGCCGACGACACCACAGAAAGCAGAGGGCTGGCGGATGGAGCCACCGGTATCAGAGCCCAGTGCACCAAGTGCAAGCCCCGCAGCGACGGCAGCAGCCGATCCGCCTGAGGTGCCGCCCGGCACGCGAGATGTGTCATGAGGATTTTTGGTCGGGCCGAACGCAGAGTTCTCTGTTGAAGCACCGAGGGCGAATTCATCCATGTTGGTGCGGCCGAGAAAAACGGCGCCGTGGTCTTTCAGTTTCTCGACGACAGTCGCGTCGTACGAAGCGCGATAGTTTTCGAGGATTTTAGATGCGGCACTCGCGATGCGACCCTCAATGAGAATATTGTCTTTGATAGCAAGCGGGATGCCGGTCAAAGGTTTCGACTCGCCGCGCGCGATCACCGCATCAGCGGCCTTCGCTTCTTCCCGCGCTGAGTCGGCCCACACTTCCAAGTAGGCATGAATCTCGCCATCTTTCTTCGCTATGACATCTAGGTACGTGTTTGTGAGCTCGAGCGCGGAATATTCTCCAGCGTCGAGCGCCCTCCGCGCCTCTGCAATTGTGAGTTTGGAAAGATCCATGCTACTTTTTGCGCGAAATGACCTGTTTTACGGCGATTCGGTCACCCTCACGCGTTGGAGCCGCGCTCAAAAGCTTTTCGGTATGCACGCCACTCTCGTGGGGATTTTCGTCCGCGCGCATGACGTTCTGAAGTGCAGGCTCGTGCTTGGGTGCCTCGGCTGCCGCCTTCTGAATGGTCGCAACGAACGCGAGAATATCCGGAATCTCCTTCTCAAGCTTCGCAAGTTCCTCTCCAGAAACCTCAAGCCTTGCGAGCTTCGCCAACGCCGCGACATCTACCTTGTCACTCATCGGAATACTATACCGCGAGACTATCGGCCGTAGAAGTGCGATGAAGAGCCGCTTGTGCTACACTGGACGCGTTATGACCAACGCCGTCATACAAAAACGTCTTTCAAGGCTTGAGGCCGAGGTCAGGTTAATCAAGCGAGCGGTTTCAAAGCGCCCGGATTTTTCAGCTGATGAAAAAATTTGGAACGAATTCAAGCCGATTATAAAGGCAATCCGTGCGCAAAGAATTTCCGGAGCGCCAAAGAAAGGAAAGAGGCTTCCAAAATGGCTGCAGGCGAGTTTGAAGGATATCGAAGAAGGACGTGTCTATGGGCCATTCGATACCGTGGAAGAACTTCGGACATCTCTTGAAGCGAAGGGATCATGAGACTTGAACACACGCTGCAAATTCGGCGTGAAGTTCAAAAGTTTCCTAAGGAAATTCGAGAGACTTTTTACAAGCAAGCCGAGTTTCTCAAGGACAATATTCGGCACCCGTCGCTACGAGCGAAAAAATACGACGAAGCACGGGATATTTGGCAGGCACGCGTTACAGGAGGCATCCGGTTTTATTTCCGCATCGAGAACGATACGTATCTCCTGTTGAATATTAGAAAACATCCGAAGTAGAGTATGCGTAAACGGCACAAACTAAAGAAACACTCGTGTACTCTTTGTAAGCCGCATAAAATGAACGGCGATTGCCGTCGGAACTCGAGTGATCTTTCGCAGTTGAAAGAATGGGAACATGAGCAGAAATTACTCCTTGAATCGCAATATCACCCACCGCGCGAGCTTCGCAAGCGCGGCAACATCCACCTTATCCGTCATATCCACATACTATACGGGGGAAAGAGTAGATCGTTAAGCGTGTTACGATTACAGTATGGCAGAGAGTGGGGAGAGAAAGCTGAAAGATATTATTCAGCGACCAGCTAACCCGAAGCTAGATGCAGCTGAGGCACGGGCCGCACAAATTGTTGAACGTGCTCAACTTAACGAAGCAATACGTGTTATCGAGGAATTGGAAGAGGAAGTGGTCACAATGAAGATTTCAGAGCGCTTCAAAAGAGATAAGGTCCCGAGCGAAAGCCCGTACATTAGGGGCAAAACACCCGAAGGTAAACCAACACATCCTCTAGTGGGAGGTAACCCAATGAGCAGGGCATTCATCGGCTTGACGGAAGATCAATATAAGCAACAAAGTTTATTGAGGGTTTTACAGGATATAAAAACTAAAATAACAGTGGCCGTTAGCGAACTTAATGCTGTGGTGGTTGATATCGAGGCAACAAAATCGGATTACTAAAGAAGATCAAGAAACTCTTTCTCATTTAGCACATTTATTTCCAGCTTATTCGCTTTGGCGAGTTTGGAGCCCGCTTCTCCGCCCGCGACGACATAATCGGTTTTCTTGGAGACTGAGCTCGAGATATCGCCTCCCAAAGCACGGATCTTTTCTTTGGCTTCATCGCGTGACATCGATTCGAGAGAGCCGGTGAGAACGAATGTCTTCCCTGCGAGCGGTTGAATGGCAAGGTGAGACCTTGCCATTTCATTGGAAATCGTGAGCACTTTTTTGAGGTTCTCAACGAGTTTTTGATGACGCTTGAGAGCGAACCACCCAACGATCTCTTGAGCGACGACTGGACCGATGCCTTCTATCTCTTCAAGTTCTTCAAGGCTCGCTTTTGCAAGCGCATCTATGGTGCGGAACTTTTTTGCGAGAAGAACGGCGGTCTCCTCTCCTACCTGTGGAATGGAAAGGCCGACAAGCAGTCGTGCGAGCTCTACGTGCCGGGCCTTTTGGACAGCCGCAATGAGTTTCTTCGCGGAAACTTCCGCGAACCCCTCGAGATTCAGTACATCTCCTTCGGTGAGCGTAAATATCTCATCGTAGTGTTGCACGAGGCCTTTTTCCAAAAGCATATCCACGCGCTCTTTACCTAGGCCCTCGATGTCGAGAGCGTGCTTGCCAGCGAAATTGTGGAATCGCCGGCGAATGACCGCGAACGAATTCTTATTCACACAGCGCCACGCAGCTTCCCCGGGAATCCTCTCAATGCGCCCGTCGCCGCCGCACTCCGGCACGCGTGTTGGCCACTTGTACGGTTTCGCACCTCTCGGTCGTAGCTTTGTAACGACGCTCACGATGTCGGGAATCACGTCTCCCGCTTTCTGGAGCACGACCGTATCGCCGATACGCACGTCGAGACGTTTTATCTCATCTTCATTGTGGAGCGTGGCGCGGGAGACCGTCGAGCCCGCTACCAAAACAGGCCGCAAGTGTGCAACGGGCGTAAGCACACCA
>Ga0209541_10013983_pt1 | contig 12181 bp, 9 predicted proteins | sample RifCSPlowO2_01_FD_184027 | JGI IMG/M metagenome (GOLD analysis project Ga0209541, IMG submission 184027) | Groundwater microbial communities from Rifle, Colorado - Rifle CSP2_plank lowO2_0.1 (SPAdes) (version 2) | ecosystem: Environmental > Aquatic > Deep subsurface > Groundwater | place: Rifle...
ATCCGCAGGATGGCCGCCATAGTCAACCGGAATAATGGCTTTTGCCTTTCGGGTAATCTTTCTCTCTAAATCCCCCGGGTCCATGCAGAGAGTTTCTTCATCAATATCAACAAAGACTGGTTTTGCCCCAACATAAAGTACAGCATGAGATGTAGATACAAAAGTGAGTGAGGGAACTAAAACTTCATCACCCTTGCCGATTCCTAATGCAAGTAAACTTAAGTGCAGAGCGGCCGTTGCAGAAGAAAGAGCAATTGCATTACCGCTGTTAACAAAAGCAGCAAATTTTTTCTCAAACTCCTCTGTTTTTGGCCCCAAACCTATCCAGCCGCTTTTAATAACCTCGGCAATAGCATCTATTTCTTCTTGTCCCATTGATGGTCTAAAAACCGGCAGAACAGAAAGATTTGCAACAGGGTACTTATTCTTTTGAGGCATGTTTTGAATTGTACTGCACTAATAACTAAACCGCTACTTTCATGATTCTTTCTTTTTAATCATAAACGTCACTTTTTTACCATTTACTAAAATATCTTTTTGCTTAATAAATCCCGTTTTTTTATAAAAGTTGACTGCCGTCTTATTCCCAGTTAAAACTTCAAGGTATAAACTTTCCAGGCCCAGCCGGCTAAAAGCAAGTTCTTCAATTTTTTTAAGTAAGATTTTGCCGTGTCCATGACCTTGGAATTTTTGGTCAATAATAAAACGGCCGATTTCGGCATTCCTTTTTTTCTCATTAATGTTATAAATTGCACCGATACCGATCTTTGTATCATTTTTAGTCAGAATGAAAGTGTAATCATCATGTTTTTTTGTATATTCCTCAAACCAACCTGCTTGTTTTTCGCTTGTGGAAATTGCATCACTATGGATAAAAAAATTGCGATTTTGATTACGCAAATTGCGCATAAATTCAAGGTCGGGTTTTTTAATCGGTTTCAGTCTTAAATCGTCTGTGGTGAATTTAATAGTTTTTGCGACGGATCGAGCATAATTTTTAGTGCTGTAGCGTACGGCCAACGTTTTGGTGTTTCTGATTAGTTTAGTTCGCAACTGATTATTTTTGAGCAGTTTTAAAATTGCGTTTTTAAGAAGTTGGGGATTTTCGGGGGCAACCTTTATGACATTGACATTATTCTTAAGAGGATAATGACTAACTCCGACCACATCACTTATAATGATCGGCTTTGAACACTGGATACAATCCGTAAGAGTCATCTGTCCGCTGGAACGATGCATTTCTCTAATAGGGATAACAATCAGAGAGGCTTGTTTATATAATTTAGCTACCTCTATATAAGGCAGATCGAAATAAACTTTAACGTTATTTGGAATATTTAGTCCGGCTATATTGATCTTTCGGCAAACAAGCTTGAAGGATATATATGGAATTTTTTTCGCACATTCAAGAAGAGTTTTGTAATCCCTGGCCCGATCTTTACCAACAGAGACTACGATATTTTCTAGCTTTTTCAATTTTTGAAATTTATTCAAGTTAAAAAAAGCTGAATCTGAACCCATAGGTACAAATGTACAAACGGCAGGATTATAAACTCCCATTTTTACGAGCTTATCTTTTTCAATCTGCGCATGAAAAAGAATTTGATCTGCAGCTCCAAGAAGCCATTGATAAAAATGAAAAAAAAGACTTTTTTTTTCATTGTCGATCGCAGCTTTTAAATTGCCCTGAATATAAAATAAACCGACAGCATAGATAAGAGGTTTGTTAACAAGCCTCAAACGTTTTAAAAGGCAAATTGCAAGAGCAATACCGTCGGTATTGGCAACAATACAATCGGCTTTATTTAGCCAAGGCAGTAATAAAAGAGCCCTTCCCAACTTAAAATCGAAATCAATTTGGGAAAAAAATAATTTGTGCAAAGGCAAAAATAAAAAATCTAAAAGCTTTTCAAGTTTTGATGAAACGTCTTTAAATTGCGCATTGATACCATAAAGATGCATATGGTTTAACCCATATAAGGCATTATCAGGCGTAAGCTTTTTGCTGACGCTATTAAATAGCTTTCGGCGGTTTGCGGGATATACGAAAAAGACTCTGGTCATGTATTAATATTTTTTATGGCCTCAATTTCCAATTTTATTAAAAACTTTAGGTTATGATATCCTTTTACAAAGACACGGGCTTCCTCTGCTAATTTTTCTTTCAGCTTTCTATCACCAATTAGTCGTTTGATTGCCAGATTAATATTGTGATTGTCATTTTCAACTAGAAGCCCGTTCTTCCCGTCTAAGATAATGTTTTTAATACCATCAACTTTTGTACCGATAACCGGGAGCTTACAGCTCATCGCTTCAAGGAGTGCTTTTGGAGATCCTTCAATAACAGAAGGTAAAATAAAAATATCTGCTCTATTATAAATATGAGGCATTTTGGTATTTTCTATGCGCTCTATGATTTTGAGATTTATATCTTCTTTTTTCGCAATTTTTATTAATTTATTTTTTAAGCTGCCGCTTCCTACTAACAATAAATTTGCCCTTAATCCTTTTAAGGCTCTAATTAAATTTTCATAATTTTTCTGTCTTTCCAATCTTCCAACAGATAAGATTAAGGGTGTTTTGTTTTTTTTAACCTTCATCGGTTTAAAAAAGTTAGTATCAACCCCATTCGGAAGATAAATGTCTTTGTCTTTTGCACAATATTGTCGGTCTACTCTGAAAATTTTCGAGGCAAAAGTTTCAGCAACCGGTTTTAAAAAAAATATCAAAATGAACTGAAGAAATTTTTTTTCTATTTGTGCAAATTTTTTGTAATCATATGCCCAGTTGAAAATAAAGGGTTTTTGAAAAAATATTCTGGAAATTATTGCCGGGACTGTTCCATAAAGGTGATAAGCCCTGAAAACATCACATTTTGAAATGTATGAGCTGTTTATAAGGGGAATAAGTAAACTATAAATATATCGATGGAGTTTATATCTATTGGGAATCAAATAGACATTTTTGGGCAGATCTCTTTCCTTTTCATTCTCGTAGGAAAAAATGTAAACTTTATCAAAATTTTCGGCAAAATAACTTAAATAAAACTTTTTGAAAAGTTCATCTTGACCTGCTTCGGCCATGTCCTTAAAACTGCCTCCCATTGATAAAAAAATGCCTAAAGTCATCAAACTAAACTACGGTAAATTTTTGCGTATGCATCGTAAATTCTGTCAGAAAAAATTCTTTTAATTTCTTTTTTGTCGTCGATTACATTTTGTTGTAATTTGTCGATATTTGCCAGCGCCCAATTAATGGCGCCGGTTAAATCAGAAGTTTCTGGACTGATAATTTTTCCCCAAAGTCTATCTTTTATCGATTCGGCAGCTCCTGCGTGACTGCTGACCACAACAGGGGTTTTAACAATTAATGATTCGACAATGATCCTTCCAAACGGTTCCGGCCAGACAGATGGCACAATTGCTAATCGAGATTTTTTAATTTCTACGAGTAATTTTTTATGATTAATATAGCCTGGAAACTTTATTTTGGCCGAAACTCCGAGTTTTTCTGCTCTATTTTTTAGATATGATTTTAAAAAACCTTCGCCATAGAAGATAAAAGATAGTTTAGGGTATTTTTTTAGAACTTCCGGCACTGCTTCGATCAATAGATCAACTCCCTTACCGGGTGTCAGTCTACCTGCGTAAATTATCTGGTGTTTTCTGGCAAAAGACCCCCCGATTTTGGTTTCAAAAGGATTGCCGATGATTTGGACTCCTTTTAGCCCGGCTTTTTCATAAACATTTTTCTGAGCTTGGCTAAGTGCAATCTTAATATCTATAAAAGTCAGAAGGAATCTAAGTACGTAACTAATAATTCTGGCGCGAACTGAGCTTAAAATAATGGCCAATTTAAATAAAATACTTTTCTCTTTGTGGTATATCCTTAAAAATTCCGGCAGATCAAAAATAAAATATTTAAGGAATCCGCAAATTTTTTGGTTCTTGAGCAGACACATCCCTAAAGGGCAAAGAACAATATAATCCCGAAGAGTTATTATGACTTTTTTCTGAAAAATTATTTTGGCTACGATTGCTGCCGGTAAAAAATATTTACCCTGAACATGGATGATGTCTATTTTTTCCTTGAAGCAATATTTTATGGTAAAGAAGCTGCTCCAGAGAATCCAGAGTATATTTGACTGCCAAAATGGTGAAAGTTGTTTGTTTTGTTTGAGTTTTTTGTAAAACGGGAAACGGACGATATTTATACCATCGTTTTTTTCTGAATTAGGTGCTTTACCATAGTTTGGGGTAAGTGCTGTGATATCAAATCCTTTTTTTGCCAAACCTTTAGCTAAGTAATAGGTACTCCATTCTGATCCGCCAAAATCAAATGGCGTAAAATATTCAGTAAGCATCAAAATTCTCATAATCTTCCGGCAACTATTTCAAAACCGCTTGCCTCTTGTGGGTTTTGCTGGGCTTTTTGTCTTCTCCATAGGGAAAGCTTTTTATAGGTGCAGAGAGAAAATCCACCAACAATATCAAATAATCCTCTAAGTGGAGTATCAAAATAGCCATATCCAAAATGTTGAATCGAAAAACCATGTTTTTTAAGAAGGGTTCTTATATGGTCTTGTGAGAATTCAGTCTTATGATCTGGATCAGAAAATGAGTTAATGCCGACGTTGCGTTGGAGCTTTTTCCAAGAAGTTTGGCTATTAGGAACACCGATAAAAAGAATTCCTTTAGGTTTTAGTATTCGCCTGATCTCCTCCAATATTTGATCACGATTATGAAGGTGCTCCAACACATCTAAAAAAATTATCTTGTCAAAGGAGCCATTCTTAAATTTTAATATTTTCTCCAAATCTGCTGTTTCAAATTCGACATTTTTAATCTTGAGTCTACTGGTAGACTTTTTAGCAATATCAAGTAAAATCTTATCTTTGTCTACCCCAACTACCCTTTTGGCTACTCTGGATGCTTTAATCAAACTTTGGCCGTTGCCGCAACCAAGGTCAAGTACGATATCGTTCTTTTTAATGTATTGGGTAAACCAAGGTGTTTGAGTCAGAAAGTGTTTGGGATGTATGGGTATCTTTGATTTACCAGTTAACTTAGTCAAACGTACGGCAAGAGCGCTACCAAGATCCAGCTTTTTAAAACTTGATACTAAGAATTTATTAAGAACCTGCATACTGTAAATTTTTAAATACTTCTTTATGTGTGGTGACTGCAAATTTCCATTGAAATTCTTTCTTTACTTTCATAAGCGAAGAGTTCCCCATTCTTATACGAAGTTTACTATCATCTATTAATTCACTTAATTTATCACTCCATTGATCTAGATCATTAGAGTGACATAAAAAACCATTAACGCCGTTTTCGACTGCTTCCTGAGCTGAATAGCCCCGGGTTATGACAACTGGTTTACCACAGGCCATGGCTTCCAAGGGTGACAGGGCAAAACCTTCGTCAAGAGACGGATGAACAAAAATGTCGCAAAGATTGTGAATTTTATTTTTCTCAGAACCAAAGACGGGGGCAATAATTCTAATTTTATCCTCGACCTTCAACTCTTTGGCTTTTTGGACAATTCGTGACTGGAGAGGACCATCCCCCCATAAAACCAGAACAACGTCGGATCTAGTCTGAGAAAGGTTTGATAACACGTCAATTAAAAAAAGCGGATTTTTTCTTTCTATAAAAAGTCCCATGAATAAAAGGACTGTTTCGTCTTCAAGCCTTAATTTTTTGACTAGAGTTGGATCCTTTTTTGTTGGCTTAAGATAGTTCGGTACCCCATTGTGGACGACCGTGATTTTTGACGGTTTGATTTGATAAGTCGCAATAAGTTTGTCCTTGACATACTGACTGTCACAAATAATGTGATCCCAGTAATTATTAATACTCTTTGAAAACGGCCCAAAGTTTGATTCTTCAAATTTATGATAAGTAGCAACTAATTTGACTTTCTTATTGAATAATCTAAAAAAAATACATCCTAATCCCAAAAACTTGGGCGAGTGAATTCTTAAAATACTGAATTGCCGTCTTTTATAAACAGCAAACAAGTATGGAATAATCAGGAAATTTCCGAAAAACGCGGGGAATTTTGACACAGGAAGATAGGTAACATTCCAGTTTTTGATTTTTTTGTCATAGGGCTTACCCTTGGGTAAAATAATTTCTACTTTTATTCCTCTTTTAGCAAGGCCTAGTAGAATTTCCCGATCAAAAACCTCACCTCCGAGGATTGAATTTGGAGTAAGACCTAATTGAGGAGAACAGATGATCATCGGATGTTTCGAGTTTATTGTTTATTGTTTATTGTTCTTAATATTCCTTCTTCGAAATCAACTTTAGGCGTAAACCCTAATTCTTTTTTTATTTTAGATATATCGCTGATATAGCTGCCGGTTTCGACATCCTTTGCGTCGGTTGGCCATTCAACGAACCGTACTTTACCTTTCCCAACCATTTTAATTATAAGTTTTGCCATTTCGATAAATTTAATTCCCTTGCCATAACCAAGATTGTAAATTTGACCCGCAGATTTTAGCCTTAAGGTGAGCAAAAAAGCTTCAATTAAATCGTCCACGTATAAATAATCACGTTCCTGTTCTCCTTGACCGTAAATAGTCAATGTTTTATTTTGTGTGACCAAATCTATAAAATGATTAATTACATTGTACCCGGAAAATGTCGGTGTTTGATGCGGACCGTAAACATTAGAAGTCCTAAAAATTGTGACATCAAGATTATTGGTTCTATAATAAATTTGAGCCATTTGGGTCGCAATAAGCTTTGAGAGCCCGTATGCAGAAGTCGGAATGGTGGGATGGTTTTCGTCAACCGGGAGATACTGAGGATTTCCGTATTCCAGCCTTGAACTGGACAACATCAGTTTTGTCTTCGAAGAGTAGTTGCAAATCAGCTCGCAAAGGTTAACTGTTGCCAGACTGTTTATTTTAAAACTTTTAACTTGGTCCTTATTGCTCATGGCGCTTCCGGAGAAACCCGCCAGATGAAAAACCACATCATATTCTTTTTTAATATACGTTTTAAGTTGTTTTGAATTTTGGATGTCGAAACCAAGACTTAAGTCGAAATTATCGATTTCAGCCTGAAGGTTTTGTAATTTTTTGATTAAATGGGATCCGATAAAGCCCGAACCGCCAGTGATTAGTATTTTCTTACCTTTTAAGTTCATGCCAGCTTAACCTTTTTAGCTATCGCTTTTTTAATAAAGTAAGGAGTCACAAATGTTACCAAGAATTTCAAAAAAACTATTATTAAATAACTTTTGCCAAAATATCCTCTCTCAAAGGCCGTCCATTTAACTTTGAAATCTGCCTGATCTATTTTTTCCATCTGGGCCCTTGATCTTCTTTCATCCCACAGTCTCCATTGAAAAAGTTTTTGTGTGATATTTTCAAATCTAAATTTTTCTTTAGCTCTTAATAAAAACTCGTAATCTTCAGCATATTCAAATCGCGGATTATAACCTTTTAGTTCTTTAAAAACTTCCGATTTTGCAAAAAAAGTGGGGTGAATTATCGGTGAAAGCAGCAATAGGGCTCTAATAATTGCCAGATGTCTTTTAGGAAACTTCTTTTCTCCTATAATTTTGCCATTTTCATCGATCAAATCCGCCCAAGTTCCGCAAAGATCTATTGACGGATTTTTTAAAAGAAATTCAATTTGTTTTTCAAAACGCTTAGGCAGGCTAATATCATCTGCATCCATGCGGGCGACGTAGTCGCCCTGAGCTTGTCGAAGGGCTACATTTAAAGACGATGCCAAACCTAGATTATTTTTATTTTTCAGAAGCCTGACTCTTCTGTCTTTAAGGCTTTTGAGATATTGCCAAGTATCATCAGTTGAAGCATCGTCAACAATGATAAACTCAAAATTTTCGTAAGTCTGGTTTAAGATGCTTTCAACGGCATCTTTCAAAAATGGCATGCCGTTATAAACGGACATAATGACACTAACTCTTGCCTGCCTGCCGGCAGGCAGGGCTTTAGATGACACTCTTATAAACCTCCATTGTCAAATTGGCAGATTTGTCCCAGGAAAAGTTTTTCCTGATCAGATTGTAGCCGTTTTCGCCTAGTTTTGATAAATTCTTGTTTTGAAGGGCACGTTTAATTACTAGCGCTATTTGTTGCGGACTATCAGGATCAGTAATTAAGTAACCATTTACACCATTCTTTACCAAGTACTGACAATCTCCGGTTTTTGTGGCAACAACCGGTAGTTTGGCAGCCCAAGCCTCAAGAAGAGTTAAGGGTTGCCCTTCATAAATCGAGGGGAGAATAAATAAATGGCTAGACTTATAAAGTCTAATTAGTTGTCGGCCAGTAATTTCCCCAAGCAATTTGATGTTTTTTGTCAGGCGGAGTTCTTTAATTAGAGTTACAAGCATGCCCTTTTCTTCGCCGTTCCCAACAACCAATAATTGGATCTGGGGAAACTCTTGTCTTAATGTATCGATACATCGAAACAAGGTGGGCAGGTTTTTCTGCGGATGTAGACGACCTACAAAAATTAAGGTTTGATCCTTAAATTTGGAAACTTTAATTCTATCAAAATCCTTAACATTAACTCCATTGGCAATATAGAAAATTTTTTGGTTGACGTTTTTTAGTTTTAAAAAATCTCTAGAGACACTAATTTGCGCACTGTAAAGAATTTGGGTAAGAATGAATTTTTCCAACCATCTTATGTAGAAGTTATTCAGTTTGGTATCTATGGACGTTCCATGAACTGTTAGAACAGTTGGTGTTCCTTTAAAAACCATTAGAAGTCGTGCGGTTAATCCCGGTAAAAAGGCGTGTACATGGACAAGATCATAATCCCGCCGATAAATATAAAAAAAAGCTCTAATTAAAAATGTTAACTTTGAGATTACATCTTTTCCTTTGGTATATGGACCTAACTTGATGACTTTAAGGTTTTTGAGGTACTTTAAGTCTTCTCTACCGTTGTTACGAGTGATGATCTCAATTGAGATCCCTTTTTGTGCAATTCTTCTGGAAATCTCCCAAGCATTAATTTGCCCGCCTCCAATAAAAGGGAACCAGGTGTCAATTAATACCGCCACTTTCATTGGCAAATTATATGCCGATACTTACCACTGGGGCAATTTTCTTAGGGAGTGTAGCGGAAAGACTGGGAAATTTGGTCAAGGCTTTTATAAAAATTTAATGGAGTTGACGATTTCTTCAAATTCTTTTTCAAATTGAGATGGGTCGGGGTGTTTTTCAATCTGGAGAATTCTACCCGCTTTTTCAAGCAAGTAATATGTAAATTTTTTGTTGGGGGTTTCTATTATGTATTTATAAAAAGTGCCCCCTTCTGTCTGGTGCATCTCCTTTGAGGATATCTTATTCTTTGGCACGGATGGGCCGCCTTCCCCGCAAGCGGGATCCATTAGGTTTTCTTCTATGGTGTCATGACAACCCTTAAAATTACTAATCAAAATTTCGACTTGATTATTCACTGGTGTATCGTCTCTATTTAGGTTGGTTTCATAATTCGTTAACAAGATCATTAGATAACGATCATCTAGATACCAGTCTTTTGGATACTGAAATGAAATTTTTAGGTCCTTACTCGTGTAGTTTTTTAAATTAAGGTTATCCACATTGCTTACAGGGGTGGATTTCATTGTCTGTGGGAATATCTTTGTTGTATTTGGAGTAGTTTTGAAGTAAAGAACTGCACCTACACTTAATAGTGCCAAGAAAAAAGCGCCTACTAAGGCGAGAATCAAGATATTTCCTTTTGGGGCAGTTCTGTCCATATTAGTAACTATATTCCAGATTACCTTGATTTGTTTTTAGTTGCAATAGAATTAGGCCATCTTTAACCTCTTTAAGTTTTTCCTCACCAGTTTCTCTCGTGGTAATTTCGCTCTGATTCCTTTTGGGATCATATTTTATTCTAATTTGGACTTCTCTTTTAACCTCAAATTTTTGTTCTTTTACGTTAGACTTATCTTTCTTGGTTTGATAGTCGACATTAAAGTCATTGTCAGGTTGGATTACTGACGAACTGTCATTATATTGAAGCGAGTATATTTTGAAGCTGTCGCGATTTTCCTTGTCGCGATCTCTGACATCTAATTTTAAGGTGTTCCCTGCTAAATCGCTGATTGTATAAATGGCGTCGTCTTTTTTATTAGTTGCCGGGTTTCCCGTTTCTCCAATTGTTGCCAAGTTTTCATCGATTCCCTCAACGACTAAATCAAGAATATTCGGATCAATGAAAATTTTTGCTTCGGGTGGAGTTGTATCTATATGAAATTCGATTGTTTTGCGCTCTTCGGTATTTTCTGCTTTATCAAATGACTGATAAGTGATTGTATGTCGTCCTTCCTCTGTAAAAACAAGCGGTTCTTGATATTCGAACCAGTCATTGCCGTTGGTGGTGTAGAGAGTATATAGCAGACCGATTCCCCCACCGTTGTCTCTGCCTCCTAATTCAACCGAAACATCTGACCTGTACCAGTTATCCTGGCCTTTTTCGCCGGAAATGATTATTTCCGTCTCGGGAGCAATAAGATCCTTGATGTCCCCCATCAGAGCGAACTGAGAAAAGTGGAGAGTTTCGCCTAAAGCGATTTTGTTGATTTTGTCTAAGATCGTAGGAATCGAATCCCACTCATTAGTTTCCTCATTGAAAGAATATAGCTTGAGACTATCCTCGTTAACATTAGATAAATCGGCATCTGAGTAGTCATAGGAGATCTGTACCGGTTTGGAGAATTGGGTAACATTCTGACCAAGACTGTTGACGGCATTAAGAAAGAATGAGGGCACTACACTGGTTACAAAGTTTGAGATTGATTCAAAAGGGCCATTTTTGAATACTAAGTTAAATTGTTGATTTGATGCTCCGATTGGAACAGAAACGTCTAGTTGATCTGTATTTAAAGAACCGCCAGTGGTTGGAATTGAAGCGGATTGAGGTTGTGCTCTTGCTGTAAATAAATTAAAACTTAAAGCGCCACCCTTGTCAGCTGGCCAGGGGTCAGGGCTCACACCTTCCCAACCCAAGGGGTCTGTAACGCTGTGACCATCGCCATCGGTGTCTTTGAAAACGGAAAGATGGATATGCGGACCGGTTGTGTTACCGGTCATGCCTACCTCACCAATTTTCTGTCCTTTATTTACATAAATTCTCCCTTCTTCATTATTGATGAATAAATTTGTACCGCTAAGATGCTCATACCATGTTTGATAGCCATTTTCGTGGTCAATTTTTATAATATTGCCCGCACCACCGCTGTTTTGCCAAGAGACAAAAGTAGCCCAGCCCGACGCTGCTGCAAGCACAGATGTATTTAGAACCACACCATGTCGCCAACCATAATCATAACCATTATGAGAACGATAAGGTTTATTTATCGTTTTTCCTGTGTAAGCAGTAATTGGTCCATCGCAACAACTGAAATTTTGCATTGGATATTTATGATCGAACCATGAATTTGGATCGAACGCTATTTGTTCAAAACTTAAGCCTTTGCCTTGATAATCCCATGGGAGGTCGAGAAATGGGGTGGGGGCATTAATTTCTAAAACCAGCTCCAACTTTCCCATACCTCCCCAGATGCACCATTCGCCGGCGACGATATCGATAATGTTTTCGCCAGATTGCAGAAAAGGCACAGGTATTGTGCTTAAATCACCGTTTGCAATCCATCCGTCGGTTTCATTAGCATAAGGGGCGGTCCCGCGCATACCTACATTAGTTGTTCCATAGCTGGTACCAAGCCTCTTAACAAAGTTACCGTTGAAGTAGACGTAGGCGTTGTCGTTGATGGGAAAAGTATTACCCACGTAATAGGGACTTTTAAATCTGACTTTGGCAATACTTGAGGAATTAATGCTAGCAGGCAAATTGAATTTTGCCTGAAAATGTCTCAGTTCAAAAACAGAACCGCAAGTGCTGGGATTTGGAGAAGAATATTGAATCCATGAAGCCCAATTAATTCCACCGGCAACTGCATTTTTGTTGACTTGAGGGGTAGAAACACCGTTATCAAAAACTGTCTGTGCAGGATCAAGCGGCAGAGCTAATGCTTCGTTTACTTTTGATCCGATTGACGTTTCGGTAACGATCTTATTCTGTGCTTCTGTGCTTCTTTGCCAAAAAAGTTGAGGTTTAAATTCGCTATTTGCTTTGGCTAAATGAGGGAGAGATAAAGAAAGAAATACAAATAA
>Ga0209541_10013985_pt1 | contig 12180 bp, 17 predicted proteins | sample RifCSPlowO2_01_FD_184027 | JGI IMG/M metagenome (GOLD analysis project Ga0209541, IMG submission 184027) | Groundwater microbial communities from Rifle, Colorado - Rifle CSP2_plank lowO2_0.1 (SPAdes) (version 2) | ecosystem: Environmental > Aquatic > Deep subsurface > Groundwater | place...
TAGAAAGTTTCATAAAGGATTTGGAAATTTTAGATTTTGACAGCACATCTGCCAGGAAGGCATCTGAAGTGAGAAAAGCGCTTAAAAGCGAAGGCAAGGAGATTGAAATCAGAGACCTGTTCATAGCTTCAACATCAATTGCTAACGACTGCACTTTAGCTACATTAAATATTAAGGACTTCAAAAACATAAAAGATTTAAAACTGCTGGAATTTTAATAAGATTTTCAGGGTATACAATATGCAAGACAAAATATCCGAAATTTTGCTAAAACTTAATGCCGTAATGCTCCGCACAAAGCCGCCTTTCAGGTGGGCTTCAGGCATTTTGTCGCCTATCTACACAGACAACAGGATTCTGATGAGCTACCCGAAACAGAGAAATATAATTGTGAATTCACTTATCAAGCTGATAAAACAAAATAAAATACAGTTTGACGGCTTTGCCGCAACAGCAACAGCAGGCATCCCATGGGCTGCATGGCTCAGCCAGAAGCTGGAAAAGCCAATGGTTTATGTCAGAAGCGAGTCAAAGGACCATGGCAGGGAAAATTTGGTTGAGGGCAAAATAGAGGAAAGCAAAATTTATATTGTAGTCGAGGACTTGGTGAGCACCGGAAGCAGCTCATTAAATACAATAAATGCTGTGAGGGAAAAAGGCGGAATTGTTGAATGCTGCATTGCCATATTTACGTACGAGCTTGAAAAAGCAAAAAACAATTTTGAAAGCGCAAATGTAAAATTGATTACACTTACAGATTTCACAAGCTTTGTCAAAACTGCATTGAAGAATAAATATATTTCAAAAGAGCAGCTAAATCATATAATGGACTGGAAAAAGCATCCTGAAGGATGGGTTGCTGTTTAGGAAAAATTTGATTTAATAACAAATAAAATAAAACAATTAAAACAATGCCAATAAAACAATTTGCAAATGACTTTTGGGCTTTGCTTGTCTTAATTGGAGTATTATTGACAGCATTTATTTACAGAGTGATTTAAAATGCCGATAATCAAACTAAAAAAGTCAATAATACCAAGCTGTGATGTTGACAGCCTGGAGAAATTGTCAAAATTAGTCAAAGCTACCTGCTCTGTGAAAGGAGTCGGAGCCTACAAGATTGGCTTCGAGCTTGTCATTCCATTTGGAATGGAAAAGGTTGTCAAGGCAATAAGGAATATTACACGATTGCCCATAATCTATGACCATCAAAAAGCAGGCACAGACATTCCTGAGATGGGTGAAAAGTTCATGAGAGCCTGCAGGCTTGCTGATGCCGTTATTCTGTTCCCTCAGGCAGGCCCTGAAACAGAGGCAGCATGGATTAAGGCTGCGCAGAACGCAAAAATGAAGGTTATTATTGGAGGGGAGATGACGCATCAGGCTTATCTTAAAGAAGCAGGTGGCTTTATTGACGACAATGCGCCGAAAAGAATGTACGAGATTGCTGCTTCAATGGGGGTTACTGATTTTGTGATTCCAGGCAACAAGCCTGAAAAGGCAATGCAATATGTTAATATAATAAAAAATAAAATCAAAAACCCCGTATTTTACTCTCCTGGATTAATAAGCCAAGGCGGCTCAATAAGCGATTTGACAATAAAATTGGATTCGTGGCACGCAATAATTGGAAGGGCGATTTACGAAGCAAAGGATATGAAGAAAGTTGTCAGGGAATTGGCGAAAGAATTATAAGGTTTGAAAATATTAAATTGTTATGAAGATATTATTTTTTATTTTGATATTAATTTTTGTTATTGGTTGCATTAAACAAAATCAAATTGAAACGGGGGTGGTTGATATGAAGCTTACAAGCACTGCATTTGCACATAATTCAACAATGCCCTCAGAATTTACTTGCGATGGGCAAGATTTATCGCCTCCATTAACAATAAGCGACGTTCCTTCTAATGCAAAAAGCCTTGTCTTGATCATGGATGACCCTGATGCGCCTGTCGGCATTTGGGACCATTGGGTTGTTTTTAACATCCCGCCATCAACAAAAGAGATACCGAAAGGCACTGAGCCAAAAGGAACAGCAGGCAAAAACAGCTGGGGCAGAACAGGATATGGAGGGCCTTGCCCGCCTTCTGGAACACATAGGTATTTCTTCAAGCTGTATGCGCTAGATTCAGAGCTTAATCTGCCGGAAGGCTCGGCTAAAAAAGAATTGGAAATGACAATGCAGGGGCATATATTGGCAAAGGCGGAATTGATGGGGAATTATAAGAGAAAGTAAATATTTATTCTTAAGTAGTAAAAATAAAAAGATTTAAAAACCATCAATCATTGTTAGGCATTATGGGAGATATAATTCCATATAAAGGGCATGAACTGGAAATAATCAAACCTCAAGAGTTAATAACATCAGAGCTATTAAAAACAAGTTTACCTAGATTTTTCTTAGTAGGCGGAATTCACGTAGGCAAGTATAACCAAGCAGGTTTTGTTGTTGTGGATAGAGTACCTGATGGGAGACCATGCTGGATTGGTTCAGATATAATGAGGTACCACCCTGAAGCTATAGAAAGAGAAATTGAAGATTATAAAAAATATGGAGAGGGAGTAGGGATACCTGAAGAAAAAAGATTTTTTTATGACACAAGAGGTGGAATGGCTGCTCTGCGATACTTTGCAATTTCTGAAGAATTAATGGATATATTTAACAGAGATGAGTTTCTTGGTGAACCATTGATAAGAAAAATCTGTGAAAAAGATGTTGTTCCTAAAGATTTTGAAGAGCTTCCTGTTTTTCCGCCAAATGCGCAATCAATAGACGAATATAATATAAGAATTGATTTTACTGATAGTAGTGATTTAGGAAGGTTGGTAAATGCTTTACTTATTCCATTAAAAGAAAGAGTAGGAAGAAACTACACACATTTTCCTTATGTTACTTACTTTCCAACAGCGGCTTATTCTTTAATTGTCCCGACATTAGAAGAAAGCGTCAAAGAAGTAGTTATTAGATTTGATAAATTAGGAGATGGACATAGACTAAAGGAAACCTATAAGGAAATAAAAACTAATCCTCTTCTCTTAAAATAGTTCAAATTTTGTAAATATTTATATAAGATGTATATTTCTTTCTAGTTTATGCAAATCTCAATTTGCGGCGCTTCACTGCCGCCTTTTGACAGGGAAATAGTAAAGAAAGCCTATGAAATCGGGAAAGAAATTGCAATAAACAAACACATTTTAAGGTTTGGCGGCTGCTGGGGCTATCCTTACGAGGCTGCAAAAGGCGCTTTTGAAAATAACGGGAAAGTGATTGCGATTTCGCCTGCAAAAAGCAAAGACGGGCACATAAACCAATACAGATTTCCGCATGACAATTTTACAGAAATTGAGCATACTGGCTTGGGAATACCAGGAAGGAACATTCCTCTTGTTGCTAATTCTGACGCAATCGTTATAATTTCGGGGCAGATAGGAACATTGAATGAATTCACGCTTGCATTCCATCTTAAAAAGCCGATTGGAGTTCTTGAACGCAGCGGCGGCATAACGAACTCCGGCATTATTGAAAAAATCGCTGAAATATGCAACAAGGTCGGGGAAAAGGACAAGGTAATCTATGGGAAAGAGCCTAAAATGCTGGTTAATAAATTAAATGACTTAAACAATCAATAAGCATAAAAATAAAGCAAAAATCTTATTCCCGGGCTCGTGGTCTAACGGCTATGACGCTTCCTTCGCAGGGAAGAGGCTGTGGGTTCAAATCCCGCCGAGTCCATATTTTAGAAAAGGTTAGACCATCAAATAAATGATCTAATATGGGGTTTTAACCCTATCCAACAGTTCTTTTCTGTAGATTGTAACCTCTTTGGGCGCAGTAATTCCAATTTTAGCAAATTGCTGCCTTCTTGACAGATATTCAAAGCTTATGCCGGAGTTATAGCCATAAACCACTTTCTGTTTTAATTTTGCAATTTTGCTTATGTTTCCTTCTATTATGGAAATCCATAATACCGGGACAATTTCGCCAGATTCCGTATCATTCCCAAACCTAGTGACAACTACTTCAATATTATCCCCAATAACCAACCCTTGACCAAGTTTTCGCTCTAATACCAGCATTTCAAATTGTAGCATAAATAAAACATTTTTAAATCTTTGGAGTACTCCTTATCTTATGTCAAGCTGCAAATCAGTCTATGAGCCTAGAGAAGATAGCACTATGCTCGAGACATGGGTTAAGAAGCATACTTTCGGAAAAGTGCTTGACATGGGCACAGGCTCAGGAATACAGGCAATCGCCGCTGCGCACAAGCAAAATGTAAGCTTTGTCTTGGCAGCTGATGCCCAAAAAGGCGTTATCGGCTATTGCAAAAAAAATATTAAAAACAGAAAGATAAAATTTGTTCAGTCGGACTTGTTCAAAAACATAAAGGGAAAGTTTGATACCATCGTATTTAATCCGCCTTACTTGCCTCAAGAATTGAAATTAAAAGACTTGACAATTGAAGGCGGCAAAAGGGGCTATGAAGTGATTGAAAGGTTTTTGGATGATGTTAATAATTTTCTAAATCCAAATGGAGTTATTTTAATGGTTTTTTCATCATTGACGAAAAAGGAAAAAGTTGAGGAATCCGTCAAGAATAACCTGCTTGAATTTGAAGAGCTTGAAAAGCAGCACGTCTTTTTCGAAGACATTTATGTTTATTTATTGAGGAAACGTGAATTTTTAAGAAGATTGGAAAATAGGGGAATTGTCAATGTAAAATATTTAGCCAAAGGTCATCGCGGATTGTTGTTTACCGGACTTTATAAATCCAAAAAAATTGCAATAAAGACAAAAAATCCGCAAAGCACTGCAGTCGGCAGGATAGAAAACGAGGCAAAATGGCTGGAAAGGCTGAATAAACTCGGGATAGGCCCAAAATTGCTGATTCAGGATAAAGGCTATCTTGCTTATGAATATATTGACGGCGATTTTATCATTGATTACCTTAAGAAATCCAACAATAGCAAAATTAAAAAAACAATAAAAAATATTTTTAATCAATTATTTAATTTAGACAAGTTAAAAATTGACAAGGAGGAGATGCACCATCCATTAAAACATATAATAATCAGCAAAAACAAGCCTTATCTGATTGATTTTGAAAGGGTGCGCCATTCACAAAATCCAAAAAATGTAACCCAGTTCTGCCAGTTTTTGATGAGTTGGCATCTAATCAATATCCTTGATAAAAAGAATATTAAAATTGACAAAAGCAGGCTGATGATGCTGGCAAAGATTTATAAAAACAGCCCAACCCAATCAAATTTCAAAAAAATAGCCGGTATAATATGAAAATAAAAAGGAATTATTTTTACAGCGGCATAATTGTGGTTGCTGTGCTGTTAGCTGCAGCGGCGTTTTACTTGCTGCCTTCTGTGAAGCAGGCAGAGAAGCCAACAGAAAAACAGGAAAAGGAGTGGCATGTTGATGGAGGGGGTTATCTTTCTTACCCTTTGGACAGGAGCGATGTGAAATTCAGGAGAGAAGATTATGGAGTTGAAGGCAATCTTTCAATTCATAAGATAATTTATCAAAGCAGGAACAGCAATATTTACGGCTTGCTGGTTCTGCCGACATCAGTAGAAGAACTGCTGCCCGGCATTGTCCTGCTTCCGGGCGCAGGCGTTTCAAAGGAAAGCGAGCTTGAGCTGGCAAAGAAGATTGCAGGGCTTGGGGCAGCTGTGTTGACTATTGACCAAAGGGGCATAGGAGAAACTGGTGGCTCGTTTCCAACTTTAGATGAGGACTATTCAGGATTCACTGTGGGAAAAGAGCCTGCGCAGCACCTTATGGTTTATGACGCATTGAGGGCTTACGACTTGATGAAAAGCGCGCCCTTCACTGATTCAGGCAGGGTAATCATTGCAGGGGAAAGCCTCGGCGGCAGGGTTGCCGTTATTGCTGCAGCGATTGAAAGGGATATAAGGGGGGTTTTGGTTATAAGCTCTGCAGGGCTTGGCTTTGAGCCAAAAGGGGACAAAAGCAAGGACAATTTCCTTCTGTCAATAGACTCAGAGCATTATATCAGCATGATAACTCCAAGAAAATTGGTTATGATGCATAATGCAAACGACAGCAATATTCCCCTGAGTTCTGCAATAAGGGCTTTCTCAAAGGCAGAGGAGCCCAAGCAGTTTGTTTTGGTGAATGACACAACATGCAATCACGGCTATTGCGACAGCATGTATGGTGGATTGGTTGAAGCCTTGGATTATTTGGTTGGAATAAAGGCGAGGACTTTGGTTAGTGTGCCTGTGAAATAAGCAATTACCAAATCACAATATTTAAATAGTTTGCAAGCACATTCAATAATATGCCAAACACAACTCAATATGTGATAGCTGGAATCTTGGCTTTGGTTGGCTTGTTTTATGCAGCTCTGCCGCATTCTGTACATACAAGCTCCGGCATAGGACTTGGCTTGAGCCATACAGTGCACGTAATAATAGGCGCTGTATTTATTATTGCGGCAATTGTTGTTTTTATGGCTGCTAAAAAGGCTTGAGAAATCAAAGTCCAAAAACCGTACATTGTAAAGTCTTCGGGGTTAATTTTATTATGATTCTAAAATTTCCATTTTTCTTAAGAATTTTTAATAATCACGAGAATGTCAAAAAATGGTCTTAAAAAGCCAAAATGTACCAAAATTACCCTAAAATGAATTGTTTTCAGTATGGTAAATAATAAAAATAGGTATATTATGGGAAGTTTCATTTAAATAAAATCAAAACAATTAAATACTTCAACCTTCCGTTAAATTAACATTAGAAATATTTATAACTATAAAGTAGAAAAAAGAGGAACTCGTTTGGCGATGAGGTGAAGACAAATGGAAAAAACAAAAGATATTTACAAAACAATAAAATATTTTAAGGCAAGTCAGCTTAGTGATATCTCTAAGAGTGAAGAAGCTAACAAAATAATACAAAATAGCGACCCAAATGATAATGTAGCAGTATTATTAAGCATCAATTCACCAATAAAAGCAGAAAAGGCAGTTAATATTACCAAAGATGGCTTTGAAAAGGTTAGGGAGTTGGTAATATAAATCAAGAGTTCTTACAATGGTTAAATTAATTTGTGATTTTAGCTTTTGCTCCCATTACGTTGAAAATTTCTTTTCTGACGATAATCGTGCATCAGCAAATATCATAAACAAAGCGATTAGTTTTCATTTAGACAATAACAAAATTTTATTGATACCTCATTACGTTCTTGATAGATTAGAAGCAGTTTATCCTGGCAGGAGACTTGTTTTAGAAACCTTAATTGATGTTTGCGAGATTGTGAATATTGACGGAAAAGAACCAACAGATACTTTAATGAAAATTGCAACAATATCCAAAATATTTGATAAAGAAACTTATATTGTTACAGAAGATAGTTCTGTAGTAAAAACATTAAAAGAGAGAAAGTGTGATACTGAAGCAATATCAATTGAAAATGCCTTAAGTAAAATATCTTAATTATGAATTTAATTTCAAATTAATTAATTCTACCCAACTTCCGCCTTTTAGTCCAACCATTTCTGCTGGAGTGCAACCTAAAGTCATATGAGGTCGCACAAAGTTATACCATATGAAAAATCCGTCTATAAGTAACTTTGCCGACCACGAAGCTTTGAAACTTCGCATTATTTTTATTCTCTCTCGTAGAGTATTCCAAACCCTTTCCATTATATAATTAAATCTTCCAGTCTTTTGATGATTAATTTGTTCATATTCAACTCTTCCCTCTTTATACCTTGTATAAAATACTTGATTGAATGCTTCTTGATAAGTCCTATGTGCGTCGCTTGTTAATTTTTTAGGTCTTTGAATATCTCTTGCTTTGCTCCATAATTCAATGCTATGCTCTGGGCTGATGTATTCATTTTCAGAATATCTCGTCGCTACAATATATCTGCTTCTCTTGTCCATAACTAAACCAAAATTATGGTTTTGTCCCTTGCACTTTATAATTGCTTCATCTGTTAAATAATGCCCAAATAAAGATGGTTTAGCACTTTCTAATTTTTTTCTGATTAAATAAACATATTTTCTTATCCAATTTAAGACAGATTGATGGCTTATTCTTGTGTTGCCATATTTGTAAAAATTTCTCCTCACTTTTCTCAAAGACAATCCTTCATAATAAGTGTCTAATGCTTGGCATATTTTCTGTTCGTTGTTTTTCATCTTCCAAAATCCATTATCAATCGTGAAAGAAGTCTTGCATTTGTTACAAATATACCTCTGTTGTAATCCTCTTTGAGAGGTTTTTCTAAATCCTTTTTTCCTTACTTTCTCGCTTTTGCACTTAACACATTTCGTTGCCGAAAGATTTTTATGTTCAGAAGTCCCACACTCTCTATAGGGACTGATTTGGTCTTCGCAGGTCATTTTGGTCTCTCCAGTCCCGAAGCCACAAACTTCGGGGCTATTTTCTACTTCAATCTTTATTTTTGATATACTTACTGATGAGTTTGGATAATACTTCCCAAACTTCTTTTCTGTCTTTCTTGACTTTTGAAACAAAATCTATCCATACATTTCTGTCCCCTCTGAATGTTAAAATGTCTTTTTCCATAGTATTACTGTAATACTAACTACTATATAAATGTTTCGTCGGTAGTCGGTAAATGTCGAGTGGAAAGTAATTTATAATACATATAAAACTAGACATATATGGTTAAAGAACATCATATTGAATATTTTCCGCTTGGCAAAAAGAGAATAAGATTTCTAAAAAGAAGGTGGAAAAAAGGCAATCTTCCAGCTTTATTAGACTACCAAAATTCTAATGAAACTGTACCGCAGGAGATTAATATGGATTTAATTAAAGAACTTCGTTTAAGAGGAAAACATGATGAAGCTAAGAAATTACTTGAAGCCCATAAGAATAACCTTAAACAGTTAAAAGACGAGATTTTGAAAGAAAGAAAGAGGGATTACCATAAAGTAGGTCGTTATAGGAAGAAATTCTTAGAAAAAAAGAAGTCTTAACCCCGAAGACTTTACAATGTTAAAAACCGATACCTTTATATATAACCTATTTTACCTATATAGTGGTACATCGGAATTGCTATTTCTAGTAAATTTCGGGTAACTAACAAGAAGGAGTCGTGGGAAAAATGCGTTATGGAAGTTTTGAAAGAACCATGCATAAGATAAAGTGCTCAGAATGTGGAGCAGATGCAGAAGTGCCTTTCGAGCCGAAAGAAGGCAGGCCTGTATATTGCAGGGACTGCTACAGTAAGAAAAGAACAAGATACTAGGATTACAATCCTTAGTTCATAGGTTCGAGTTATAGATTTATTTTTTCTTTTTTTTGATTTTTTATAGTAAATTATTTAAACCCATAATATTCTGGGTATTTTATGTGGATATTAAAATTAAAAATTAAGCATGACTGCACCATAGGCAATAAGTGCAAAAAGTTTAAGTGCATTTCATATTCTTTGCCATTAGGCAACTGGAAAGAAGAAGGGCATTATTTTACATCGGAAAGGCATACAATTGAAGGAGACATTAAATCTGTGAAAGATTTTTTAACAGATATTAAAAAAGACAAAAGAATTACAAATCTTGAAATTTCAGCAAATACGCTTTTCTTTATTGGAAAAAGCAGGGACAGAATACCGAGCAGCTTTTACAACCAAAAAATGTTTTTTACAAAGCCTGTATTTGTGGATAAGCAAGGATACGAGTACTGGGAAATGGCGTCCTATGACAGGGATGTTTTAAGCGAATTTCTGAATGGTGTTAAGAAACAGAATTATGAGCATTTGGAAATCTTGCAATTTAAAAATATCCAATTGAACAATGTATATTTTCCAGCAATAGCTCCTGATTTGACTGACAAGCAAAAAAGAGCATTTGAGTTAGCTGTTTGGGAGGGATATTATGACATTCCAAAGAGGATTGACTTGAAAAAATTAGCACAATTGATGAAAATTTCGTTGGCAACATTTCAGGAGCATTTGAAGAGGGCTGAGGCGAAGATAGTGCCGAAGTTAAGGGTTTTTTAAATCAAGATTTATACCAAAAGTTGAGCCACTCTCCTTGAATAATCTTTTCAAGTTCTTTAATAAACATTTGTCTAAGTTTTCCCAAATCGCCTATCCCCTTTAATATTTCTTTGATCTCTGCGAAGTTTCCATTAGGATTTTCTTCGTCAATAAATACCACATGTGATTTATGCTCATACGAAGAGGCAATGTCTTTTACATTATTTATATAATTAGAGTATAATCCTATCAATCTTTTAAAATCTTGAGGTGCAACTAGCTCTTCTGGATCTTTGTGATACGGTTTCATACCGAGATAACTATCAATTCCTATTCTATATTCAATAATTTTTTTATCGTCATGCGTTACAAATGGCCCCCCCTCTACCGAGATTTTGGTCGGGATGTCATTAACTAAAATATAAGTGCTATCGAGACCTTCCCCATCAGCAAATCGTTGCGGAAGATTTTGATAATTTGATGTATTAAATTCCTTGATATCTGGCATTAGTGGACTCCAAAATGCATCTTTTACCTCCCTGCCATAGTTTCCCTCATAACTACCCCTATCTTTTAAATACTGGACTAATGCGGTATAGATAGTTCGTGCATTCGTCTCGCGTTTTTCTTTTTGATTTATAGGGTAATCTTTTCTCATTTTTATCAACCTCCATAATCATTATACCTACTAAGAAATAGTAACAAACTTCTATATTTAATTTTACCCAGAATATTCTGGTATATTAACATAGTAGATTTTAATTCAAAACAGCCAAACCAATAATTTTAAATAAAAATTAAAATCTATAAATTATATGCAATGGCGCCTTATTAAGCAACAAGCTTATTCTGCACCTATGAACATGGCAATAGACCATGCCATTTACGAAAGCGTTGCCAATGGAAGAGAGCAACCGACAATACGTTTTTACAAGTGGCAGAATAATTCTGTGTCCATTGGCGCATACCAAAATCCGAAAGACATAAACTTTGATGCGTGCAAAAAGCACAGCATTGATGTTGTAAGGAGAATGACTGGGGGAAGGGCTGTATTCCATGACAAAAGAGACTTCACCTACAGCGTGATTGCGCCGATAAGGGTTTTTGGCTACAGCATAAAAAATGCCTATACTGAAATATGCCAATGCATTATAAAAACTTTGAGCGATTTTGGCATAAAATCGTCATTGGAAAACAAGAATGATATTATTGTAGATGGCAAAAAAATATCAGGCAATGCGTCCAAGGCAATGGAGAAAGGAGTGTACCTCCAGCATGGCACATTAATTTATGATATTAATTATGAAGCAATGCCGATAGTTTTGAATGTTTCAGAAGAGCTGGTCAGGGAAAAAGTAACATCGCTGCTGCAATACAGTAAAGTCAGTCAGCAAAAAGCCTATGAATCATTAAGGAATAATTTTACTGCCAACAAACAAGTGAAAATCGGGGAATTGTCAAAATACGAGCTTATGCGCGCAGAGGACTTGGCAAATGCGAAATACAACACGATAACGCCCCCAGCAGACACTTTGTTGAAGAACAAAGGGGCTTGCTATATTGAGAGGGGCGGATAATTCTAGTAAATTGTCTGGAATTTTAGCGAAGCGGTACATCAAGGACAAGAATCTAGGGGCACGCTCATGTTAAAAGTGCAGTAATCTTAGGCTTAAAATCGCAAGGTTTATATATTATGTATGTTTTTAGAATACATATGGCTGTTAATAACATACAATTCACTAGGATTGAAATTCGGATAGCTAAATACCTGTTTAAGCATTACAATGATAGGTATAACGCCAGGCAGTTGGCCAGGATATTAAATATCAACCATGCTCACGCCAATAAGTTATGTAATATTTTAGCAGATAAACATTTGTTGGCAAAGGAGGAAATTGGCAACTCTGTCTTTTTTTCTTATGAATATGGCAACAAGCTGGCCATAAAATTCATGGAATATATGCTAAGTTTGGAAGAGAAGGAGTTTCCTAAATGGCTAAGTGTCTTATCTCACAGTGTGAAAAAATTTAAGGATTGCATTGAGATGGGATTGGTTTTTGGCTCATCCATAAAAATTAAGGATTTTAACGATATAGATGTTTTGCTTATGTACAATGCTGAAAAATCCAAAGACGTAAAAAAAATAAAGGATGAAATAAGAAAATCTGAATTAGTTGAAACACCT
>Ga0209541_10013986_pt1 | contig 12180 bp, 12 predicted proteins | sample RifCSPlowO2_01_FD_184027 | JGI IMG/M metagenome (GOLD analysis project Ga0209541, IMG submission 184027) | Groundwater microbial communities from Rifle, Colorado - Rifle CSP2_plank lowO2_0.1 (SPAdes) (version 2) | ecosystem: Environmental > Aquatic > Deep subsurface > Groundwater | place...
CCGGATCCCAACATTTCCATCCATTGTCCGTTTATCTCCGCCTCCATCTCAAAACTTGGATCAGTGTATGGAAAATTGTGTTCATAGAAACGGAAATTAACATCACCAAAAACACTTTTAGCTATTTCCGAAAGTGTATTTTTTAAATCATCCGGAGTAATTTTTACTTTATCATCAGGGCCAATATAGAGTCCGCCAAATTGATGAAAGACATTCATGTGCTTTCTGTCTATCTCGTCTTTGCGGTAAACCTTTCCATAACATAGTACTCCCAAAGTTTCTTTATTCTCAATTCTCTTCTTAATCGTCTCGTCATTTAAATAATAGTACCAAAAGACTGTGTCATGAGTCCTAAGAACATGATTTTCGTCAAGATAATAAGTATCTGATTTACTGCGAGCTGGATGCCCTTCAGGCATGTTGAAAAGGTCGAATAAAATATGCGTGGAAACAATCTCGGGTATTTCAATAATATCAAAGCCTTCCAAGCTTTTGACTTTAGATGCCCGGTCAACGATTTCTTTTAAGGGACTGCCCGGTGTCCGAGACAAATCAGGCATATTCAAAAAACGCTTCAAACGAAGCCCCTCGGCATCTTGCCTATTCTCTAACTCTTTTTTTACTTTTTTCTCTTCTTCCGAATTTATAGTGATTGTTTTCATGCTCATAGTAAATACCTCCTACCAAAAAATAATCCAAAAATTAAAATTGTAGTCAACAAACCCCACCAAAAAGACGATCTAAAAACTTCGTTAAAAGTTATTCTTTTTGACCAAAGACGGCGGATAGATAAAAATACAAAGCTCAAAACTCCCCACAAAGCTATAAAAAAAGCAACAAAGAAAACGGCTTTTTCTAACCCACCTATCTCAAAAGGGTCTATCTTAAAAATTATTATGCCAAGCGCCACTACGGCAAAAATTGTAGCAGTAACTACACCGCCAAATAAAGACCTGTCTCCAAAGACCATGCAAAGATTCTAGCAATAAAAGTTATAGAAAGAAATCCCCCTGCCAGATTTTAATTCAGCGCTAAAAGAAAAAATTATTGTTTGAGTAAATAAAAAAGTGCGGAATTATCGCACTTGGTTCAGTTTATCTCTTTCTGATTTCCGTAGGTTCAAAATGGCGATTCACCGTGTGGCCATGTTGCCGAACAATTTCTTTTGCATGCTCTGCATCACGAGCATTTACGCGGACATCGGGTCCCATGTAGGCTATCCCTTCTCGAGTAACCGAGGTAGGAACTACAAATTCTCTGGTTCCCGGACGGAGGTCAATCTCTTTCATCTGTTTATCCCTTTCTGCAAATAAAAGATTAAGTACATGGTATTAAATTATAAACAAAAAAGCAATATTTGTTGTTGCAAAATATTCGGAAGGTTTATAATTTTGCTTAGGCTCAAAACAAATATCACTTAATATTCTCTTCAATGGGTTGAGGTAATTCTTTCTTGCCGCGTTCTTTGCCTTCTGCTGTTAAGCTAAGGTGGCCACTCTCATTAAGACTTACAGCCCCCCTCTCAACGGCCTTTTCTATTATTACTCGTTTCTCATTATCATGTTGATTGAGGTCAACGAACCCACACAAAAACTCTGCATCTACTTCGGCTTGAGCTAGAATCTTGAAAACATCACCTGATGTTAGGCTTTTGTTTGGTAGTAATTTGAGTACTCTCGCCACAGCATCAATCTGTCGCCCCAAAACAACTTCCTCAAATATTTTTTCCATTGAACCCAACTCCCAAATTTCAACTTGCTGACAGCAAAATAGCACAACAGGTCCCAACCCACAAGACTGTCACAAAAAATAACCTAGATTTCTCTAGGTTATTTTTTGTGTACCCGCCGTCTACTAGCGCTAGGTACTGCGCTCCTCTTCAGTCACTTTGTTGCGGGGGGAGGATTTGAACCTCCAATCTTTTGGTTATGAGCCAAACGAGATACCGGATTTCTCTACCCCGCGATATTTAAACCTATTTTAAAATAGGTTTTGAAATTATAACAGTATTGAAAAAACAAGTAAAGTCATATAAAATTTAACTTGACTAAAACGCCGGCGTAGTTCAACGGTTAGAACGGGTCACTCATAACGACCAGAAGAAAGTTCAACTCTTTCCGCCGGCACAATCACAAGCAAACACTCCCCGCTTTTTAAGCGGGGAGTGTTTGCTTGTGGCAACTAAATTATGTAAAATCATTCGTCACTTCGCACTTTAAAAATGAGGACAGAAAAATATGCAATTTCATGTTGAAGATATCTTTGTCGGCAAAACATTTGACGATTTCTCCATAGAGCCACAGTTGGGGGCAGTAGAACACAGAGAAAACGTTTATTTAAAAACTCTCTTGTCAAAAAATATTGAATTAAATTTTCCTTTGGTCGCAGCAAATATGGACACGGTAACTGGCCCCAAAATGTGCATCGCCATGGCCCAGTATGGAGGAATGGGAATTCTGCCCAGAAGTGGAGCTATTTCAATCAGTCTTCAATCGGAATGGACAAAAGAAGTAAAGAGAGCCGAAAATTTTATCATCAGAGATCCTTACACAATACCGGAAAGCCAGAGCATCGGCGAAGCCCGCAAAAAAATGAAAGAAAAAGGAGTCGGCACGCTGCTAGTTGTCGGAGAAAAACAAGAGTTGGTCGGAATGATTACAGAGAGAGACATAATACTTTGCCTCAACGAAGCAGAACCAATAAACGACTGGATGCAAAAAAGAATGGGCGGCGGACTTAAGTTCTCTAAAAAACCGATTCTTTCCATAGAGGAAGCTGTCAATGAGTTAAGAAAGCATGGAGTAAACAAATTGCCCATGATCAACGGTTTTGACTTTCAAATTGTTGGCTTAATAACAGCCAAAGACATAGCCAGCTTACTTAGACACAGCTGGGTAAACAAAGACAAAGAAGGCCAGCTTAGAGTCGGTGCGGCTATTGGCGTAACCGGAGACTATCTGGAAAGAGCAAGCGAACTCATAAAAGCCGGCGTGGACGTAATAGTGATGGATACGGCCCATGCCCACAATAAAGCAGTAACACCACAAGCCATAGATAACTTCAGAAAAAGTTTTGGAGATTTTGAGTTAATATGCGGCAATGTGGCGACATTTGAAGGCGCAGAGTTTCTAAAGAATTTGGGAGTTCAGGGCGTTAAAATCGGTGTTGGTTCCGGACATGGATGTTTGACTAGGATAAAAACCGGAGCCGGGGTTCCACAAATACAAGCTGTGAGAGCCGCTTGGCAGGCTCTGAAAGATTCCGATATTCCAATTATTTCCGATGGCGGAGTAAGACAGACCGGCCACATCTCCATGGCTTTGGCACTTGGAGCATCAAGCGTCATGGTTGGCAGTGTTCTTGCCGGCACCGATGAAGCTCCAGGACAGCTCTTCAGAAATCCTCTGACCGGCGTGCAAAACAAAGAGTACAGAGGCATGACCTCTCCCCAAGCCAAATATGAAGCGAGCGGATCAGAAGACTTACCAAGTAACATAGAAGGTAAATCAGAAAATATTCCCTACCGAGGAAGTGTGGTGGGAATTCTTAAAGCAATTCAACAGGATTTGCAAAGCATGGTCAGCTACTGCGGAGAAATAGACTTAGAAAAAACAAGACTAAAATTGGCCAAAGATCCTACAAAATTTCTAATCCCGCTTTCAGCGGCGGCAATTCAAGAATCTTACCACCGATAATCCCGAATTTGACGGGATTATTTTTTAATGATATAAACTTAAAGCTTTTTCTTATAAAAATTGGAGAAAGCAAATGGCAAGAGAACGAGTCCTTTTAAAAATTTCTGGCGAAGCGTTAAGCGGAGAAGGTGTCTCAGGTCTTAGAAGAGATAAAATGAACCTTATGGCCAAGGAAATCGTCTCCGTAGAAGATCTTTTTGAATTGGCAATTGTAGTTGGCGGCGGCAACATAATTCGTGGCACCCAGCTTATAGAAGAGGTTCACCTGCAAGATCCGGTGGTTGCCCATTATGCCGGTATGGTAGGAACAATTATTAATGCTATAGTTTTTCAGTCTGTTCTGGAAGATGACTTTGGCTTAGAAACAAGGGTACAAAGCGCGATAGAGGTGAGGGACGTTGCTGAAATATTTTGCAGAAGAAAAGCGCTTAGTCATTTGCGAAAAGGCAGAATAGTCATTTTTGCCAGTGGCACGGGCAGTCCTTATTTCTCTACAGACACAGCCATGGTTTTAAGGGCTTGTGAAATTGGAGCTAAGACAGCTTTTAAAGGGACTAAGGTTGATGGAATTTTTGATAGGGATCCCAAAAAAGACGACGCTGCTGTTTTGATACCGAAAATAAGTTATATGGACTATTTAAGTCGGGTGCCCAAACTTAACATTATTGATGGACCAGCTGTTGCCGTAGCTCGCGATCGCTCCCTAGTCTTAAAAGTTTTTAACATCTTTAAAGAAGGAAACCTGAAAAGAATTTTGACAGGAGAAAATATTGGATCGGAAATCAGTTAGAAAGACCTTTCCTAAAAAGCCCTAAAGGGCTTTTATTTTTTAGAAAATGTGCTAAATTTAAGGGTAAATTAAATTTGCGGGCGTGGTCCAGCCTGGTCCAAGACGTCTCCCTGTCACGGAGAAGATCGTGGGTTCAAATCCCATCGCCCGCGCAAATAAAAAAGTCTTCTTTTAAGAAGACTTGGATTTTTTCTTTTTTTTCTTGGGATAAACTAGGCAAGAATACTGACCCGTCTTAAGATAGATACATTCCTCCCCTATTACCGAGGCTATCTTTGCCAGTTTTTTAATCAGGCTCGGAATTCTGTCTTTACCAAGAAATGAAACCTCATATTCACGACACTCGTCAGAAATGGTGGCCTTTTTGTTATCTTTCCAAAAACCAAAACTGGGAATAGTTGAAGTAGTATAAGCACCAAATCTACTGACAAGAAATTCATGCAAATCGTTTTCTATACTTTTACCGTCAATCTTTTTCTTGAGCTTGCTGGTTGGCAAAAGGAAAATTGCCGGACGACCTAGGTCTTTCAGTTTATAGTACTGACTGCAAAGATTCCTCCACTTACTTTTCTTCACTTTGCTCCTTGTTTACCCGCGATTACCGGCAAAGATACCGAAAAGTAACACATCAAGTTGACAATGTCAATGTTTTGCTGTTAATGTTGGATTCTGTTAGTAATAATTAAAGGAATCCGAACTTTGAAAAAGAGCTGGTGTTATGTTTGGTTCTGAAGATTTTATTCCATCTGTTACTTCCGGTTTTGAACAGGCCGAAAAAGAAAGGGTTAAATTCAGAAGAAAACGCAGGCAAGCCGCTTTAGTTTCGTTTTTTTTGCATGTTTCCTTGGTTGTTCTGATGGTTTCAATACTGCTTAAGCCAAGAGAACAGACGAACGACAGAGTTATTGTTTTGATAAGCAACGGTCCTATGTATCTGCCTCCGGGCGACAGCGAAAAGGGCGGCGGAGGCGGTGGCGGCGGCAAAAAAGAAAAACTGCCACCGGAAAAAGGACGGTTGCCTGAAGTTGTTCAAACAAAACTGGTGATACCCGACCCAAAAGAACCACAACCCCTGATTCCTCCGGAAAACAAAGAAGACCCCAGTCAGAAAATCATAGCTCCCGTAGAAATTCCACAAGACGAAGCATTACCCATCGGCGATATTCAAGCACCGCCCGGCGAACAAAAATCCGCCGGTTCAGGAAGTGGCGGCGGCATCGGCACCGGCCAAGGCAGTGGATCAGGTTCCGGCTCTGGCGCCGGCGGAGGAATCGGCAGTGGTGGCGGAGTTGGCTCTGGCACCGGCGAAGGAGTCGGCGACGGCACCGGTCCATATTCAGCCGGCAGTGGTGTTGTTTTACCGATACCCATCCTGCAACCCAAACCTCCCTACACCGAAGATGCTCGGAAACAAAATATACAAGGAAATTTATTGCTTCAGGTCATCATCAGAAAAAACGGCAGAGTTGAAGATATCAAAATCATAAAAAGCCTTGGCCACGGTTTAGACGAGTCAGCGATTGAGACCATAGCAAACAAATGGCTTTTTAAGCCAGCCACACTCAAAGGAAGGCCTGTTGATGTACAGGTGCAAATTGAGGTTACTTTTAATCTTTTGTGAAAAATGTGAGGCGGTTAGCTTATTTGACAAGCACCGCCTTTTAATTTAAAATAATATAAACGTTCTTTGACTTTTGGTTAGGAGAGACCTGGTGGTTGATACAAAAACCTTAGCTTCTCAATATTACGAAGATTTCAACCGGTTCGCTGATAGTTTGTACCCCAACCGGTACAGCCTAGATTTTTGCCTGCAATTGGCGTGGCAGACTCTTGAAATCAAGCGTTTAGCCCAAGAAAAAAATTCTAAAATCGTCGTTCACTATTATCTTTATCCTGAATTCCATGAAATAGCCGACAAACTGGGCGACTCTCTGGCTTTGAGCAGATACATAAATGAAGTAAAAACATCGAGGGTTGACTTTCAGGCAGTATTTTTCATGGCCGCCACAGCCAAAATGCTAGCCGGCGACGCCACCAGAGTCTTTGTTTCCGGAGGCCCGGAAGAGTTAGGCTGTTCTCTGGTCTTCGGCACCAATCATCTCTGGCTTGAAAGTTGGAAAAGAAAAAATCCTGAAGGGCTTTTGGTAACTTACATAAATAGCGATGCTTACACCAAGTCAATCAGCGACTTTATCTCAACCTCGCGCAACACCGCTCAAATCGTAGCCCATGCCGCTACGACCTATCCGGGAAGAAAAATATTAATCTTGCCTGATAAATTTCTGGGTTATGTTATGAAAGCAAAAACCATAGACATCTTGAAGCAAAAAGGCCTTGCTATAGATCCCGAATTGATTGAAATCTATGAACAACCCTTCGGCGGTTTCAACGCCTGTTGTTATGTTCATGAACAATTTGGGCATGATGCGATTGAAGTGGCTATGATTGAGCATCCGGAAGCCAAATTAATGGTTCACCCGGAGTGCGGCTGCGCTTCCCAATGCATGTATAAACTGCAAAAGGGCATCATCCCCAACGACAAAGCCTTCATCATGTCCACCGAGCAGATGATTCAGTACGCGATGTCTTCGGAATCGGAAGAGTTTATCGTTTCCACCGAGCCGGGCTTGTTGTATGCTTTACGCAAACGACTGCCTGATAAAAAATTTATCCCGGTTTCAGCGGGAGCCCATTGCCAGTATATGAAAGCTAACACCTTTGATAAACTCCTCTGGTCTTTGAGAGAAGACCGCCTAGAAGTCGTTCTTTGCGACAACTGCAAATTCTGCACTGATCCCAAAGTAACTTATCGGGACGAAAGAACAATCCACATCCCGAGAGAAATAGCCAATCTGGTCAAACCGAAAATAGAAACAATGAACTCCATTCAGTAAACTAAGCGGTTGTCAGACTTCTCTGGTTGTCCAACCTCGGTTTGCAATATCGGCAGATAAGAGACTCCAGACTTCGCCAGCTTACTTCAGCACTCCCAATTCGCGGAGTGCTTTTTCATAGTCGTGAATAGCTTCACGAGCATCATTGTACCTAATCTGATAATCAGGGTCGTGAACAATAAGATTTCTTAATTTATGAGCCGACCAGAGAGAATCAATTGAGGCCAGTTGGGTTTTGTTTATCTGCTTCAGCTTCTCGCCGAGAGTTTCTCCCGGGTAGCCGGCTTGGGTCAAAATATCCTCAATTATGTTATCAGCTTCTACGACCGCAAACTTCCACTCCGCGTCGCGAAGCGACTGGAGATGCTCCAAAACTTCTTTCCACTTAGCATCGTGCTTGCTCTCTCCGACAGCCGGGGGGTTGACTTGGGTTTTAAGTTCAATGACCTTTTCTGTATATTTGTTTCTCATTTTAACTACTAGCCAGATGAGCAAAACACCAAAAAATAACGACAAGCTAATACCGATTATTTTTAAAACTGAAACCGTCTGGGAAATATCAAAATCCCTGACAGTTTGTAGTGTGTTTGCCGCAAGTTTTTCAAGCCCAGTCTGACTGCCGTCGCCTGGGCCACCAAGAGCCGACCCAACGCCGCTGTAAATATTGCCCAAAGCTTGGTTTGTTATTTTATCTATGTTGTTTAAATCAAGAGCCATTGTATTGATAAGCTAACCTTAAAATTGTTTCTTCATCAAACTTTCTGCCAATAATTTGGAGGCCAACCGGCAAATCACCGACCTTACCACAAGGCACTGAAATTGCAGGCAGTCCCGCCAGATTGACCGACACCGTGTAAATATCTGATAGATACATGGACAAGGGGTCTACTTTCTCCCCTATTTTAAAAGCTGTGGTCGGCGTGGTTGGACCGACAATAACATCAAATCTTTCAAAAACTTTTTCAAAATCCTGTCGTATTAAAGTCCTCACCTTTTGAGCCCTTAAGTAGTAAGCCTCATAATATCCTGAAGACAAAGCATAAGTTCCTAAAATTATTCTTCGTCTGACCTCCTCCCCAAAACCTTCCGAACGGCTCTTCAGATAAGTGTCCAGTAAATTTTCCCCTTCTTTGCGCAGACCATACCTAATACCGTCATAGCGGGCCAAATTTGAAGAAACCTCCGAAGGAACAATCAAGTAGTAAGTCGCCAAAGCATAGTCAGCATGAGGCATATTGACCTGGTCAATATGCGCTCCCAAAGCCTCAAGTTTAGAAATGGCCTGTTCAATTTTGTTGTTCACTTCGGAGTCCAAACCCTCGCCAAAATACTCCTTAGGCATAGCAATTTTCAAACCCTTAATTGACTTGCCTAAGTTTTCTGTAAAGTCCGGAACTCTCTCGTTGACAGTGGTGGAGTCCATTGAGTCTTTTCCGGCCAAAAAATTAAGAAGCAGAGCCGAATCATAAACATTTTTGGTCAATGGTCCGACCTGATCTAAACTTGAAGCCATAGCAATTAAACCATAGCGAGAAACACGGCCATAAGTTGGCTTGAGTCCGACTATGCCGCAAAACGCCGCCGGCTGTCTGATTGAACCGCCGGTGTCTGAACCCAAAGCCGCCACCGCTAAGCCTGCCGCTACAGCCGCCGCCGATCCCCCGCTTGACCCGCCCGAAACCCGGCTGTGGTCATGCGGATTTTTGGTTACACCAAAAGCGGAATTTTCCGTGGAAGCGCCCATAGCAAACTCGTCCAGATTTGTTTTACCCAAAAAAGTTGCTCCGGCAGACCTCAACTTACTGATTACCGTAGCGTCATAAACAGCTTTGTGATTTTTCAAAATTTTAGAGCCGGCAGTAGTTATAGTATCTTTTATGCAAATATTATCTTTTACCGCCAAAGACACTCCGACAAGTTCTCCGTCAGCTGGTTCTTGAAATTCTGCCACACTAAGATAGGCATTGAGTTTGCCATTTTCTTTTTCTATCAAATCTAAAAACTCGCTATGCAGTTCTTTAGCTGAAAAATCTCTTTTTTTCATGCCATCCTGAACATCTTTAATTGTAAATTTCTTTAAATCCATCACTATTTTAAAATTGCTTTAACCTTAAGAAAGCCGTCCTTTTTATCCGGTACCTGCTCTAAAATCTTTACCACCGTTTCCGGGCTGTAAGCGCTGTTGCCAAAATCGGAACGCATTACATTTGCAGAACCACTGCCACTAGTTGTCGGTTCAACTTGGCCGATATCAAGCTCTTTAAGCTTGTCAACGTAATCCAAAACCAAAGAAAGTTCCTTTTGGAACTTAGCTTTCTCCTTTTCGCTCAATTCAAGCCTGGCAAGTTGAGCAATATGCTCAACCTCCTTTTCGGTTAACATGCCTTGATTATATGTTTTTTTAGTTTTTCAGCAAATATTTTTCACGGTTGCGCTGATGTTCTGCGGCTGTTTTGCTGAAAATTGTCCGACCGTCTTCTTTTGCCGAAAGATAATAAAGATAGTCGCTGGTAATAGGATTTAAAGCGGCATTTAGAGCTTTTAATCCGGGGTTAGAAATAGACCCGACAGGCAGACCCTTCCGCATGTAAGAATTGTAAGACGAGTCAATTTTAATGTTTTCAATCAAATTAACCTGCACAACATCGCAAATTCTTTGGCTTAACCACTTGGACAGACACGCCCCGTAAGCAACCGTCGCATCAATCTGCAAAGGCATTCCCAATTCCAACCTTTTATAAATAATTCCGGCCACTAGGCGCATATCATTTTCTGTCTTTACCTCTTTTTCCAAGAGAGAAGCGATAATCACGGCTTCATGGAGTTTGGAAACTGAAATTTCAGTTACCAACCCCCTGGTTTTGACCTCAAAATTATCAGTCATTTTTTTGATAATTTCTCCTCCAGTTTCACCTTCCTTAAACCAGTAAGTATCGGGAAACAGATAGCCTTCGTTTTTTTGAAAGTCAGAGTTTTTCAGACCATTGAAATTTTTACCCAATACTTGAGCTATTTCCCCCGAATTCAGACCTTCGGGAATAGTTACCATAATTCCTTCGGGTTCGGCTCTGCCTTCGGAAAAAATTTTTACAATTTCCGAAATACTCATAGCCGGCGAAATTAGATAACGGCCGGCTTTGAATTCTTTTTCTTTGCCAACAAACAGAGTATAGCCGATAAAAAGATACCGGCTTCTAACTAAGGACTGTTCAGCTAAAAGACGGGCCACTTTAGCCGAGCTGTCTCCTTTCTGAATCACAAACTCTTTTGAAACACCGCCCGGTTTGGCGAGAGGCAGAAAAGTAAGAAGAAATAAAACCAAAGACAGAGATAACGGAATAATTAGAACCAGATATTTTTTTAACATCATCTGGGTTGTGCCGTTTGAGGCTCTAGAGGCTTCTTGCTTGTTATTTTACCGGGAGGAAACTCTCTCTTGCCCTTTCCCAGTGCAGCCATTTTTTCCAGAACCACCTGATTGTCTTTGTTGGCTTCAAGCTTTAAAATTTCCTGAAGCTGGGCAATAGCCAAATCAATCTCCCCTTTTTCTTCAAGCATCAGGGCCAGATACCATCTGGCATTGGAATAGTCCTTAAACAAATTCACTGCCCGAGCCATTTCGACTAAAGCTTTGTCTTTCTGGTTGTCGCGATAGTAAAGCAAGCCAAGTTCAAAAGCCAGACCCGGATTGTTCTGGTCAAGAAGCCTGGTCAGCTCAAGTTGTTTGACCGCTTCCTTCAGTCTGGCTTCTCTTTCGTAAACTGTGCCAAGATTGTACAGAGCGGTTGCCAAATCGCCTTTCAGTTCAATGGCTTTTTTAAAGTTATCTTCCGCATTTTTATAATCTTTGGTAATTGCGGCTTTTATATCCTCCTCGTTTTTAATTTCCTGACCTTTTGACTTTGCGTTACGCAAAGCTGTGCCGGTTTCGTCTGCCCGCAGAAGATAAATGTTGCCAACCCTAACAAAGCCGCTAGGGTCTTTGGGCGCTCTCTTCAAAAACTCCTGATAAGCGGTGAGAGCGGCTTCATCTGCCCCACCGACAAAACCCATCAGATTTTCATAAATCAAACCGGCATTGAACCAGCTGGCCGAATTATTTTTCTGGCTTATTGTAATCTGGTTGGCTATCTGAATAACTGTCTTAGTGTTATCCTCAATTCTTTTTTTAAGTTCTTCCGGTTTCCCCTCTTTGTCGTTTATATCCAAACCAACATGTCTTAGAAGCAAGTTCGCCAAAGCATTTAGGTAAGCTGTATTGTTTTTATCAGCGCTGACGGCTTTGCTGACCAGAGAAACCATCTGATTAAGTTCTTCTCTGCCATTACCGCTAATTCTGGCCGCCTGGGCAAAATATACCTCTCCTCTATATTTTTGGATTAAGAGATAGCCGCCAATCAATCCCAAAACCAAAACTAAAACAAAAATCAGAGAAGCAAAAATAGAGGAAAAAGAAGCATCATCCATTTTAACTTTTAGCGTCCCCGTGCCGAAGTTGCTTTTTATTGAAACTGACGAGCTCGACGTTGTCGGCGGTCCCAAAGAAGTTATCCGACTTCCTTGGCGTGAAAACTCGGCATTTTCAATATCGGCAGTTAAGAGGTTACTATTATACCCCATGCCTTCTCTGCCGGAACTGGCATGAACGGCGGTCAAAGAAACTAACAACCAAAAACCGAAAAGTGTAGCCAAATTGAAAGGAAAGAAAAAGAATAAAGCCAAAACTGCCATAAAAGCCGAAGTCATTTCACCGGTATGCCGCCAGATGGAACGCAAAATGAGAAAAAACAAAAATGTTAAA
>Ga0209541_10013989_pt1 | contig 12179 bp, 14 predicted proteins | sample RifCSPlowO2_01_FD_184027 | JGI IMG/M metagenome (GOLD analysis project Ga0209541, IMG submission 184027) | Groundwater microbial communities from Rifle, Colorado - Rifle CSP2_plank lowO2_0.1 (SPAdes) (version 2) | ecosystem: Environmental > Aquatic > Deep subsurface > Groundwater | place...
TTGTTTAAGAAGTCCAAGATGTTCAACAAACGAATCATTAGTAAGATTTAACTCCTCAATGCATTTTACGATTTTCATATTATTATCTCCTATTATTAATCTCATTTCAATAGTCCCCTATTTAAACCTTTCTTTTTTAATCACTTTAAAGTTACTATAATAAACCGAAATATATATATATATATCAAATAAACACATAATTCAAGAAAGAGGTGGTTAATTTGAAAAACAAAATCTTAATTCCAATATTATTAATCTTTATTCTAATCTTTAGCAGTATAGTTACAGCAGAAGAGAAGCAATATACCTCTCTTATTGACCAAATTTATTCCAAAAAACTAATGAAGAATGATAGAAATTATATCCCCCTTTATGATAAAGAACTAATAACCTCAAAGGAACTTAATACTATAGGAATTATGGCAAAAAAAGGTATTTTAGGCCCAACAAAAATTGAAAGGGGAAACCTCGAAGTTAGTGCTACAAAAGATATTTTAGGAGATATAAAATTTCAAATAGTTAGTCCAGAAAAAAAGGATAAAGAAGGGGCAACTATTTCAATCGATAATAAACTATTTGATAATATTATAAAACAAATAGAACTCGTAAACCAGGGTACCTCATTAAAAATAACCTACAATCCAACAGGAATACCTTACCTTCCTGAAGAAAGTACACCTATAAAAGAAATTTTTATTCCGTTCCCAATTGAAGGTCTCGACATAAAATTAGAAAAATTCGGAAAAGATAATATAAGGGTAAGATATGAATCCAGTATTGAAAAACAAATACCTGTAAAAGGTGTAAAAGGAGTTGTATCAAAAAGAAAAGTACTTAATATTTCTTCAGCAGGTAAATTACTATCTACTTTTAGTGAAAAAAATGAGTTAGGTAACAAAGATTATAACAAGCTATTATCATCCGAAAATTTAGAAACTGCAACTATAAATGCAATAGAATATGTTATTTCACCAGAAGGAGCAGCAGAAATAATTGACGTAGGCCCAGTAGTCTCAAAAGAAGAAAAAGAATATCACATTAAAAATCTTAGAGGCAATACTGTATTTATAACCTCAAAAGAAACAATAGGAAGATTCTTCAAAAGAGAAATACCAATTTTAAAACCATTAATAGTTACACCCGGCGCAGTCATTGGGATTTCCACTGCAACACCAGGAGTAACAACAAAACGATCACTTGAAGAACAAGAAATACTACAAGGAAAAATACTACAAGGAATAGAACTAAAAAGAATAGAACAAGAAAAACAAAGAGAAGCAGAAGAAGCTGCAAAAGCAGAAAGAGCAAAAAGAATAAAAGAACTAGAAGCAGAAACAACAGCTGCAGAAAAAAAAGAAGAGGGTGTTACACAACGCAGATGGTGGGAACCCACTTTTTTTAGAAGGATTGGAAATTGGCTTTATAAATAAATCATCACAAGTTTCCAACTTTATGGACATAATCTTTAAGTAGTTAAGCAACAAAACAAATAGGTAAACAAGTCTTAATCATGAAAAGCCCAAAATCCAATTTGGGTAATAATCTTTAAATACTCCAAAATCCAAAAAAAGAATATGCAAAAAAGAGGCCAGGCAACAACATTAATTGTAGTTGGAATTTTAATAATAATTATTTTAGCTATCTTCACTTATTATTCTAGGATCTTAGCTAGAGCCCCTGCTGTAAAAGAAGAATTAGCTATTCCCCAAACAGTAGAACAAATAAAATCCTTAATAAAAGAATGTCTAGGTGATTCAGTTTCTTACTCAACATATTTAGTTGTTTCACATGGAGGTTCTTTAAAAATTCAAAATTCAATGGAAGTTCCAGAATTAGGAAGAATTCAGGTTGGCTATAATAAAGCAAGTAGTTTAGCAGCATTACCCTCACAAAATATAATCTCTAATGAAATCTCATCTTCTATAGCCTCAGAAGTTGAAACTTGCTCTGACTTAAGAATAAATTTCCCAGGTTTAATATCACAGATTAATCCACCTATAGTTTCCACAATAATTCAGGAAGGTAAAATTAGTGTTTCCATGCAATATCCAATAATAGCCAAAAAAGGTGCTACTGAAACAAGAATCCTAGACACATTTGAATCATCCTTAAAGGTGAATATTCCAAAATTATTAAAAGTAGGAAATGATTTACTAGACACAATAAAAAAAGATCCTGATTATCTAGATTTATACTTCATCAGTAATGCCCCAGTTTCAATTACATTCCTACCATTAGAAGAAAATAAAGCAGTTTTTATCTTAACTGATGAAGATTCTTTAATAAAAGGAATTCCATTATCATTGGTATTTGGATCAGTATACAAATGAAAAAAGAGTTGTAAGTTTCTTTTCACTTCAATAGAAAGCTTTATAAATTAGTTTTATATTATAAACATATGGATTTAAAAAGCATAATTAAGGAGCAAAAAGAAGAGCTAAAAAAGATAGAAACAGAAGAAAGGATAATCGAAAGAGAAACCAAAGAAAAAGCAGAAATTTCATTAAAATACCCTAATGTTCTAGCTATTTTAGGCGTAAGAAGATGTGGCAAGTCTATTTTTTCATATCTATTAGTAAAATCAAAAAACTTTGGTTATATTAACTTTGATGATGAAAGACTTGTCGGATTAAAGACAGAGGACTTAAATAGGATAATTGAATCATTTTATGAACTTTATGGAGATGTGGATTACATAGTTCTAGATGAAATTCAAAATATAAACAATTGGGAATTTTTTGTTAATAGACTAAGAAGAACAAAAAGGGTTATATTAACCGGAAGCAATTCTAAACTTCTCTCAGGAGAATTAGCAACGCATTTGACTGGTAGATACCTTGATAGAATTCTATTTCCATTTTCATTTAGAGAATTTGTAAGATTAAAAGAATTCAAAAAAAGTATTATATATACAACAAAAGAAAAAATAGAAATTATAAAGTTATTGCAAGAATATTTAGAAATTGGTGGTTTTCCTGAAGCATATAAATTTGGAAAAGCTATAGTTATGCATATTTATGAAGATATAATAACCAAAGATCTACTACTAAAATATAATATAAATAAAAAAGAGGAATTGAAAAAACTTGCAAAATATTTGATAACCAATGCTTCAGAAGAGATTACTTATAGCCGATTAGCAAGAATGCTCAATATTAAACATGTTGCTACAATATCTAATTGGATTTCTTATCTTGAAAATACCTTTTTAATATTTAAGATAGAAAGATTCAATTTCAAATTAAAAGAACAGTTTATAGCCCCAAAGAAGGTATACTGCATTGATCCTGGAATAATAAACTCAATAGGATTTAAATTTTCTGAAAATAAAGGGAAAATAATCGAAAATGAAGTTGCTTTAGAATTACAAAGATCAAGAAACAACTCCTTTGAAATTTACTATTGGAAAGACCATCAACATAACGAAGTCGATTTTGTAATAAAAAAAGAAAAAAGTATATGGCAACTTATACAAGTCAGTTATATAAGCTCAAGAGAAGATATTAAAGAAAGAGAAATTAAAAGTCTATTAAAAGCGAGCAGAGAATTAAAATGTAAAAATCTATTGATCATAACATGGGATTATGAAACTGAAGAAAAAATAGACTCTAATATTATTAAATTTATTCCCTTATGGAAATATCTATTAGAAAACCACAATAACACTTATAAATACCATCAATAACTGTTTTTAAATGGATCCTACTCAAGAAAAATCTGACCCAAATCTACTAGAAAAAAGAAAAGAAGTAGTTCTTCCCTAAAAACTAAAAAGAATTTGCTTATTAGTGGCTTAATTCCCTTAAATAGTGTAAGAAAGAAACCTTTATAAATACGTTATAACATTATTATAACATGATAAAAAAGATAATCAAGGTTGGGAACAGTGCAGGAGTTATTTTACCCAAAAGCTGGTATGGTGGAGAAGCAAAAGTTGAATTAATTAAAAAACCATTAAACATACAAGAAGAAATATTCAAGATATTAGAACCAAACCTCACTGATATAATCGGCATATACTTAACAGGGAGTTATGCAAGAAATGAACAAACTAAAGATTCTGATGTGGATATAATCGCAATTACAGAAAATGAAGAAAAAGAAATCATAAAGGGCAAGTTTCATATCTCAATTTACCCATTAGAAAAAATAAAAAATACTTTAAATAATAATCCAATATTAATATTGCCAAGGTTAATAGAAGCAAGACCTATATTAAACCAACCTTTGCTTGAAGAATTAAAATCTATAAAAATAAAAAAAGAAAATTTTATTGAATTCATTAAAGAAATAAAAAGCATTATAACTATAAATGAAGAACTTTTAAATCTCTATAAAGAAAGTATACCCCCCAGTATAACATATTCATTAGTTTTAAGATCAAGAGCTATTTATCTTATAAAAAATATAATTAATAAAAAAATAGCATCAAATAAATTATTTAAAGAATATATTTCTAAAAATATTAATAAAAAAGAAATTGAAGATGTTTATGAAGTCTATAAATCAATTAGAGATAATAAAAAACCTAAAAAACAAATTAATAAAAATATCGCAAAAATACTTTTAAATTTTCTTAAAAAAGAAATCATAAACTTAGAAAAAGAATTAAAAAATGCCAAATAGAAAAAATAGATTGAAAAAAGGAATTGAATCAATAGAAAAGCAAATGAAATTACATGAACAAAAAATAAAAAAAGCAAAAGAACAAGGGAATATCGAACTCGAAGGTTACTATGAAAAAGAAATTCGCCACTTAAAAGAAACTATAGAAAAGAAGAAAAACTTCCTGAATAAATAAAGGATTGCGTAAAAGAAAGGCATGCGAAACCCTAAAAATGACCCATATACTACTTAAATACGGCCTCGGTGAAATCCTTTAAAATAGAGAACTTTATATAATAGTCCTCATAGATTGACATTATGTATCAAACTAAAAAATTAGCAAGACTTCTTAATGGAATCTCAAAACCCTAAGTAAGATTATTGAAGTTTTAATAGAAAACCTCTATTGAATATGCTTTCACACTATATTTCTTTAATAACTTAAATAAATAATCCTTATATTTAATTGGGATTAGAATACAACTTTTTCCAACCCTTTTACCATTAATTTCCTCTAAAATTCCTTTATAATATTTTTTATAGAGATTAAAGCCGTATAATTTATTTAAAAAAGCACCTCTATTTTTTCCAATTTTTTCCCAAAATATAATAATCCCATGTTGCATATCACCAGGAACTTTTTTTGCTGTATATCTGCCATATAATATAATGCCGGTAGAAATAATACTTCTGTATAAATCTTCCCAATCAGCTAATCTTCCTATCTTAATATTAAATTTATTTTCAATACCCTGGGCTTTAAATAAAGAAGCTTCTCTGCTTTCATAAAATTTATCTTCTAAATCTTTAATTTCTTTTTTAAATCTTTTTTCTATTTTATTAACTGCAATAAAAATATCAACATCACTATTTTTTGTATAATCTCCTTTAGCAACAGAGCCATAAAGTATTATTTCCTCTATAAGTTCAATAGTTTTAAAATTTTTTAATAAATAAGCAATAAAATAACTAGCATAAGCAATCATTTTAAAAACTCCTTTAATTTGAAAAATAAATTTATTTTTTGTTGTAAAATTTCTTCAGTAGATTTTGCACCATATGCTAAATCCTCTCTTTTTTCTTCAATTTGAATAAGAATTTCTAAAATTTCATCAATATTCTTAATAGAATATATAGGGAATGTAATCTGATTTTGTAAATACTCATTAATAGTTTGTCTTTTTCTCTTAAACCAAATATGATTTAATTTAACCCCTTCCTTAATAACATTCAAATTATGAAAGTAAAACTCAAGAATATTTAAAGCCCCTAGTGATAAAATGAAGGCCAATCTTCTTTGGTGGAAAACTAAACCTCGTTTATCATTTAAAGCAGAATCTATCTCATCCAAAACTTCTTTTAAAACCTCTTCATGCCTTTCAATTTTCATTTTTCAAGTCACGTATCTTAATTCAAATAAGTCAATTGTCTTTATAAAGATTTCTATTTAAGACATTTATCTTAATTCAAATAAGTCAATTGTCTTTAAGAAAAAATTCTTAATATTTTCATAATTAAAACCACAATAACTCTTATAAACCCTTTTAATTAAAATTGATTAATGGAATCTAATGACCCAAAACCAGATATACTAGAAAAAAGAAAAGAAATAGTTTTAAACTTTTTAAAAACAAAGAAAAACTGGATCTTCATACTACTATTATTAATTGTTTTATATATTGGCATAGATATCAGGATTCAAAATCTAAATCTCTTAAAAGATTCAACAACAAATGACTACATCCCAGCAGATTTAGATGCAATGTTATTTGAAAGATACGCAAAAATAATCCTAAATGAAGGCTCCCTGCCAGATATAGACTATAAAAGAAATTATCCATTAGGCGTAGATTTATCATTTATTGATTCAGGAACAGCCTATTTCTCAGCCTACCTATACAAAATCGCAAATTTTCTAAACCCAAAAATAACCTTAGCTTTCACACATTCTGTTTTATACCCAGTTATAGCAACCACAATAGGTGCAATATTTTTCTTCCTATTACTAAGATTGATTTTTGGTCCTTTAACAGCCTTATTATCAACAGCATTTTTACTAACAATTCCGCAATACTTATCAAGAACAGTCTCAGGTTTCTCAGACAAAGAACCATTAGGCATGCTGTTAATTTTTTCAGCACTATATTTTTACGTTAAATCCTTAAAAACAGAAAAATCAAATCTAAAAATAATTTTTGCTTTAACCTCAGGAATTTTAACAGCCTTATTATCACTATCATGGGGAGGAGTAATCTTCGTTTTAACAATCCTGCCTTTCACATATCTAATAATGCTTTTAATAAAAGATTATAATAAAAACGATCTTTTCACGTATGCAACCTGGTTCATCCCGGTTTTTATTACTATGAGCTTCTTAACAACAAAATACGGCGGCGTTAAATCTTTTTTTTCAAATTATGTTTTTATGATCCCTTTAGGAATTTTAATCTATTCATTGATAATTTTATTAATAAAGAAAAATAAGGCTTTAGAAGAGAAAATACAAAAAAAGCTTCCAATTAATTTCGGAGCTTTAATCATAACAATAATCCTAACTTCTTTAATTTTAATCTTCACATTAGGATTCACTAGGTTTACAACTGAAATAATGGGTTTTATCTCAAAATTATCAACCCAGATGACAAATAGATGGGCAGTTACAGTAGCAGAAAACAATCAGCCATTTTTTGTAGACTTTATTTCCAATTTTACACAAAATTATATTTATCTAGCCTTAATAGGTGCCATTTTACTATTCTGGGATACTTTAAAACACATTAAAAAAACCAAATTATTAATTATCTTAACAATTATCTTCACTTTATTCCTTTTAACATTTACAATGTCAAGCTACTCAGAATCCTCAACATTAAATGGAGAAACTAACATTTCAAAGTTAGTCTATTTTGGAGGCATAATATTCTTGATAATTTCATTCCTATACTTTTACCTAAAAACCTATAAAAGTGACCAGGAAACATTCAAAAATCTAAATCAGGTAAAAGATGAATATGTCTTAGCAATTATTTTCTTTCTTGTAATGATAGTTGCAGCACGAACATCAGTAAGATTCCTTTTCACCCTAGTTCCGCCAGTAACAATAATGGCCTCTTATGTAATTTCAAGGGTTTATGATCTAATATCAAATATAAAATACATTCCAAATATTAAATTTAGAAAAGGCTTAGCAGTAGCATTCTTAATAATCATAATTTTCATTCCAGTATTAAAAGGAAGTTTTATTTTTTTCGCTAAATCATCTTATGGAATGGCAAGAGGTGTAGGCCCAATCTATAACATGCAATGGCAGCAAGCAATGAAATGGGTTAGAGACAACCTGCCAAAAGATGCTGTCTTCGCTCATTGGTGGGATTATGGTTACTTAGTTCAGGATGGAGCTGACAGGGCAACAATAACAGACGGTGGTAATGTGATTATCTACTGGAATCATCTATTAGGAAGACATGTTTTACTGGGGCAAAATGAAACAGAAGCTTTGGAATTTTTATACGCCCACAATGCAACCCATTTATTAATTGTAGATGAAGAACTAGGAAAATTCCCAGCTTACTCTAGCATAGGTTCAGATGAAAAATATGACAGGTATTCTATTTTAGGAACCTTCGCATTAGATGAAAGTCAATCAAAAGAAACAAGAAATGGTAAATTATTAGTCTACAAAGGCCAGTCAATAATAGACCAGGATTTCATATTAAATGGAAAATTAATCCCGGAAATGCAGGGGGCAATTATTGGATTTGTACTGGAAACTCAAGATACAAATCAAACAAATACAACTCAAAAAGTAGTATCCTTTGAACAGCCTAAAGCAGTTGTTTATTATCAGGGAAAACAATTTGAAGTGCCAGTTAATTGCATTTACCTGCAGGACCAATTACAAACATATCCTAAAACAGAAAACAGCTTTGATGGTTGTATAAGGTTCATACCGGTAATTCAGCAATCTCAAGGGGGAATAGCTACAAATGAAGTTGGTGCTTTCATCTACTTATCACCAAAAGTACGTAAAACCCTATTCTCACAATTATACTTATTAAACAATAAAAAAGATTGGTCGCATTTCAAATTAGTTTATGATCCTTCAAAAACACCAAATGACTACAATCTATGGTCACCTTTTGGAATTTTCAGCGGTAGGTTTATAGGTCCATTAAGAATATGGGAAATTGAATACCCTAAAGACATCAAATTCAAGCCAGAATACCTAGGAAAAAAATACCCAAATTTAGAACTCCAAATAGCCAGAAGATAACAGTTTAGTCTAGAAAATTCTAAGAAACAAAAGTTTAAATATTTATAATAGGCTATAATAAACTATAATGTCAAAAACAATTCAAATTTTAGATACTGTAAAAGAAACCCTCGAAAGAATGATAGAAGACAATCTAGAAATAAATGAAAGAACAAAGAAAGAAATAGAAGAAGTTAGAAAAAGAATAAAAGCTGGAAAGTTTTTAACTTAAAAAGAAGTTGAAAAGAGGTTAGGGCTTTAATGCAATTCAAAATAATATGGGATGAAAAAGTTTATGAAGAATTAAACAAATTTGATACAATAAGTTCTCGAAGAATAGCAAAAAAAGTTTCAGAATAGATGCATTTAGATTAAGAGTAGGAGATTATAGGGTATTATTTCAGATAGAAAAAGACACTATCATGATATTAAAATCGGTCATAGAAGAAATATTTATGATTAAATACCCAAATATAGAGCTTGAAATAGCTAGAAGGTAGTGGTTAAATTAAATTTACGCATGTCAAAAATATTTAACAATTCACAAACAAAGGATTTAAAAATGGATAAAACAATTAAAATCTATGGAAAAGAAATACTTCACTGAAATTGTAATTAATAAAGAAAAATTAAGTGATGGTAGTGATATCTTTGTTGCTCACTGTTCAAGTTTAGGGATTGCTAGTCAAGGTAAAAATACAGAAGAAGCTATGAAAAATATTAAAGAAGCTATTAATCTATATCTAGAAGAACAGCCGGAAAGATATGAAAATCTACAAAATAAAGAACCATTATTCTCCATCATCGAGGTAAGCAAAAGTGCCAAAGCTACCAATAGTATCAGGCATAGAAGTGATTAAAGCGCTTTCTAAAATAGGTTTTCAGCATATTAGAACGTCAGGGAGCCATGCAATTTTAAACAAACAGTCAGAAAATGGTAAAATAACAATTCCAGTGCCATTGCATAAGGAACTCGCTAAAGGAACTTTAAAAAGTATAATGCGCCAAACAGGATTAAGTTTAGAAGATTTACTTAATTTACTATAAACAATGAAATTTTCAATCATAATTGCTTTAGCACCGGAAAGAAAGATTTTAGTTTTAGATAGTATAAAAAAGTTAAATTATCCAAAAAAAGATTATGAAGTTATAATTAAAATCAGTAAAAATGCATCTAAAAACAGAAACGAAGGAACAGAAGAAGCAAAAGGAGAAATTCTAGCATTTATAGATGATGATTGTGAAGTCCCGAAAGATCTTCTAAAAAATGCAGAAAAAATCTTTAATTCTTATCCAGAAATTTCAGCCCTAGGAGGTCCGCAATTAACCCCAAAAAATGATTCTTTTTTCGGAAAATCAGTTGGCCTAGTAATGCAAACCTTTCTAGCATCTGCACATATGGCAAAAAGATATAAAAAATCAAAATTCTCATTAAATGCAACTGAAAATTACGTTACAACAGCAAATTTCTTTATTAAAAAAGATGTTTTCAAAAAATTTTATTTTGACGAGAAAATATGGCCAGGAGAAGATACGAAGTTCTTTTTGCAATTAATCCAAAATAACTACAAAATTGCTTATTCCCCAGATATTTATATTTACCATAAAAGAAGACAAAACTTTAAAGACCTAGCAAAACAACACTATAAATATGGTTATGTTATGAAATATTTAAATAAAAGATTAGGATTTAATTTTAAAACTTTAATTTTCTTATCCCCTTCAATCTGGTTTATTTATACTTTATTATCCCCTTTACTTTATATTTTAAATAAGATTTTTATACTACCTTTAATAATCTACTTAGCCTTAATAGTTATAAATTCCATATACTTATCAATTAAAAAACCATTAGCTTTGCTATTATTCCCTTTAATATTCCTAACAATTCACTATTCTTACGGTTTAGGATTTTTAATAGGAAAATTTAAGAAATAAAAAAATTTAAATATCAAAACAGAATTAGAAGAACAAATATTTCCTGGTTGTCACATAATTTTAAAACTAAACAGGAGGGCTTAATTCCTCCAACTATTAAAATAGTTAGCTTCCTTAAGCATTTTTTAAAAAGTAATCAACTATGCTCTTGAAAAAGCAGCCATTTCCATATAGAAATAACTTTTATTATCTTGTCTTTCACTACAAATTTATCATCTTGATTATAAGTTAGTATTAAGCCTTCTTTAAGCTTAAACTTGTTCATTGCCTCTACTAATCCGTTTAGTTCTCTTTCCTGATTGTCCTTGTTAATTTGGTAGCATACCTGTATTGCCTGTGTAATCTTGGAACCATTTTTAATAACAAAATCACATTCATTGTTCTCATGAAAATAATATATTTCCTTATGCTTCTTTCTAAGATTAATAAAGCTCATATTTTCCAACAATCTTCCCCTATCATCAAAAAATGATGTTGAATTTTTTATAGAAAATCCATTGTCGATGGAATAAACCTTCTTAGGGCTTACAGTCATCTTCTTTAGAGAATAGTCAAATCTAGGAATAGTAAAAACCATATAAGTATCTTCAAAATAAGAAATAAAGGAAATTATAGTATGAATTGAACCTAACTTGAAATTTTTCTTTAGAGAATTGTAAGTAATCTGCTTACCAATATTTGTCAAAAGATAAATTGCTAATTCTTTTAATACATTTTGATTTCTTATTTTATATCTTGCAGTAATATCCCTTGCTATAATATCCTTTAATAATTCTTGTAATATATCTGGCCTTTCTAATTTCAAATATTCTGGAAAACCGCCAGTAACAAGATACTTTTCAAATGAATTAATTCCTTGTTTTTCCTTCTTTATGCTTAAAAATTCTTTAAAAGAAAATGGAAAAACTTCATGGGTGAGATGCCTGCCAGTGAGCCTTGTTCCCAATTCTTTGCTCAAAAGAGAAGCATTCGAACCAGTTATTATAACATGTTTCTTAATGTCCACCAATCTCCTCACGAAAAGCTCCCATTTTTGAACATTCTGTATCTCATCAAAAAAATAATAGCTATAATCCCCATAATCTTCATGAAATATTTCCTCTAACTTCTCAAAATCCTCAATTCCAAAACCAGTCGCTCTGGAATCTTCAAAATTAAAATAGTAAAATCCTTTAACCTTTTTCATTAACTGCCTTAACAAAGTGCTCTTGCCCGTTCTCCTTATACCTGAAAGTATGACTGCAAATGGCACATTCATATCTATTTGATTAACATCTTCTCTCTCAATGCCTTGCTCGAACATTTCCAATTCATCTCTCTGCAAATTAACGATTTTTCTTAGCGTTTCTTTATTTATCATGCTTTCTTGTATAGCCACTCATTT
>Ga0209541_10013990_pt1 | contig 12178 bp, 12 predicted proteins | sample RifCSPlowO2_01_FD_184027 | JGI IMG/M metagenome (GOLD analysis project Ga0209541, IMG submission 184027) | Groundwater microbial communities from Rifle, Colorado - Rifle CSP2_plank lowO2_0.1 (SPAdes) (version 2) | ecosystem: Environmental > Aquatic > Deep subsurface > Groundwater | place...
AGAAAGTTCTTAAATAAAAAGGAAACCATCTTATGAAAAACTCAATGTCTCAACCGATTATTCAGGGCGGCATGGGGTTTAATATCTCAAGCTGGCCTTTGGCTCGTATTGTCTCAATACTTGGTCAACGCGGCACAATAGCCGGCACGGCTTTGGAAAGAGTTATGGCGGAGATTTTGCGGCGGGGCGATTTAGACGGACACTTCCGGCGCGCTCTTTCGCATTTCCCTTTTCCGCATATTGTCAATCAAGTAATGGACGCATTTTATGCCGAAGGCGGTGTTGGCAAAAATGCTTCTAGTGCCACTCCGGTTTGGAGCGTAAATCCTTCCAAATTGTTAATCTCGCTGACTATATGCGCGAATTACGCGTATGTCTGGCTCGCCAAAGAAGGACACAATGGCCATGTGGCTATCAACTATTTGGAAAAAATAGCCATGCCTCATATCTACGCCATTACCGGCGCAATGATGGCCGGTGTGGACTCTGTCACTATGGGCGCTGGCATTCCGCTTCAGATTCCTGCGGTATTAGACGCCCTCGCCGAAGACAGAACGGCGAATTATCGCATACCAGTTATTGGCGCAAATATCACAAGCCACACAATGAGTTTTAATCTCAGGGATTTCTTTGGGGAAAGACCACCCGAAATGAAACGCCCAGGATTTTTTCCCATCATTTCTTCAAATCTTTTGGCTGCTATTTTTACAAAAAAGTTGCCAGAAGAAAGTGTTCAAGGTTTTGTGATTGAAGAACCGACAGCCGGCGGCCACAACGCCCCACCGAGAAGGCCTCCCGATTACGGCGAAAAAGATGTCGTTGATTACAAAAAAATCGCCGACCTCGGCTTGCCTTTCTGGATTGGCGGTTCATACGCTTCTCCAGAAAAACTCAAATGGGCGCAATCAATGGGCGCAACCGGCATTCAAGTAGGCACTATTTTTGCCCTTTGCAACGAGTCAGAAATGCGACCAGATATTAAAGCGAGAGTTCGCCAGCTTGGTTTTGAGGGAACGCTAAAGGTCAGGACCGATATGCTTTTCTCTCCATCGGGCTATCCGTTTAAAGTCGCGATTCTTGATGAAACGGTGGCGATACTAACTGTTTACGCAAGGAGAGAAAGAGTATGTGTTCACGGCGCTCTTTTAACCCTCTTTGAAAAACCAGATGGGAGTATTGGATACAGATGTCCAAGCGAACCTGTGGCGAAGTTTGTTGAGAAAGGTGGTGACGAAAAAGAGACCATAAGCAGAGGTTGTATCTGCGCTGGACTCTATGCCACGGCCGGATTAAGCGAGGGAGAACCTCCCGTTGTCACACTCGGTGATGATGTTGGTTTTCTTCCAAAACTTATGGTTTCAGCCCAAAGTTCATATAGCGCGGAAGATGCCATTCGGTATCTTTTGTCCTAATGAGCATCAAATCCCCCGATGGGTATCGGGGGATTTTTATGCTAATGGTTTTTACAAGCGAGGAGTTTTTGGATACCCCAGCCAATGAGCCAACCGAGGAAACCAACTGCAATCCAAAAATACCAGTGATACCAATCAAGATAAAAGACGACGAAAGCGGCGGGAATTAAACTAATCCCCATCCACCAGTATTTTTTTCTGTCGCCGAAGATGATAAATAACAAGGATATCAGCAAAATATAAACGATTGGGATGCCCGCTAACCCAGCTGCGGCTACACCAAAGCCGTGGTCATTGAACATGTTGGCGTAAATCTCCCCAAATGTCTGGGGAAATATCATGCTGATAAAGACTGCAACAAAAACTAAAAAAACATTTTTTAATATTTTCATATTAGTAAACCAACATTAATAACTCAATATCATTTTTGATTAGATTGAATCCTTCATCGGTCAGAATTTTGCCTTTATTATACAACCTCAATTCTGTTTCTAGGGTCTTGGCGAGAACTTTGTCAACTTTAACTTCCAATCTTTCCACTTTCTTTTCAATGTTTTTGCCGTTGACCTTCATTTTCAGTTTGGCGATTTTCTTCTCAATTTTAACCATTGCTTTGATTCCTTTAATCAGTTTGTTTTTGGTCTGCTTGTCTTTAAGCCAACCATTGGCATAGGCAAGTTCAATATCGGCAATGACCAAATCCGGAGTTATCGTTTGCGCATAGTATTATTTGTCATAAATTTTTTTCTAAAACTAACTTACTTAATACCCTAATTCTACTCTTACAAAAGAGCGACGGATAATAGTGGTGGGGATAACTTTGCAGGGTTGATTTTTATTTTTTTATTTCGGCTTCGTTCTGCGCTCGTTCAACCATAAACTTCACCCCCTCAGCCATATTTTCTGTCTCAAGTTTAATATTGGGATATTTATGATGAAATACTCGAAAAACTTCATCAGCAAACGCTTGCCCCACAGTAGGAACTCTATCAAAATCAAAAACAATTATCTTGAATTTTTCTAGACCCGAGAGCACTCTGCGAGCTTGTGAGCGAGAAATATGCACGCCACTAATAGTGTAGAGCTTCACGCGTATTTCTGTCTTGTCAAAACCATAATCATTCTCGCCAACCAAATTAGTATATTTCTTAAAAATTTCACTCAAATGTCGTTCTGACGCGACAGATATTTTGAACATTGCGCGAGTCCCCTTCTTTATTTTCTTAACAGTTTTTATAAAAACATCTGGCGTTTCGTTATTTACAATAAGTTGATATCCAAAACTATCCAGAATAAAAACATCCCCCGCTTTAGAGGTAAAAAAGATTCCCTCGCCCGAATGAGATTTCGGCATAGTTGTTGTTTTGCCCTTCAAAAGATCCTGAATTGCCTCAAGCTCTGACTTTAATCCTCTCTGTTTCATTACATTGCGAAAAACACCAATACCAGAATCTTGAATAATGAAAGAAAGTGTCTTGTTTGGAACCGAGACTTCCACACCGACGCGAACCGATTTTGAATGTTCTATCGCATTATTCAAAATCTCCGAAAAAGCATAGATGAAAATACTCCGGATATTTTCAGAAAAATTTTTTAATATCGGAAAGGTCTCTTCTATTTGATTGAGCACTTTATGTTCTTCAAGCCCTTCATTTTTAAATGTTTTTACATATCGAAGCGGGAATATTTCTTGATGGGCTTGGGCGTATTCAGGAAGCACATAAAACGCCCTTCTTGTGGAGCCAAGTTTAATAAGCTTGTTTTCCACGACAAGTTCGGAAATCAAGAGACTTATATATTGCCGAGAAACTTTAAATTGCTTCGCCAAATCCTTGGAGTACAATTTACCCTTATTCTTGGCTGTTATTAGTATCTGGTCTTTGGTTATCATAGATTGTAAAGCAATTGTAAACCAACCTGTATTCAATTGTCAAGTAATTGTCAATCAATATGTTTGGAGGTTATTTTTTTGACGCTTTCTTGGTTGCGGATTTTTTTGGAACTGTCTTAACTAATTCTTGCGCCGGCATAAGAGCTTGCACAGCAGAAATAAGCCTCTCCAACTTCGCATTCACCCCTTCTAATTGCTTTTTTACTTCATCACTTCCGGCGCTTTGTGGAGTTACTCGCGGCTGTATATTTTGCGAGCTTGGCGTAAAATTTCTTCGATCTTTCTTTTGAAATCTGTCGCCGCTAGTTCCGCCGGGACCGCCCATCCGAGCAAAACAATCTCGGCAATATACCGGCTTATCTCCCGTAGGACGAAAAGGCACTTGGCATTTATTTCCACAATTACTGCAAATCGCATCATGAAGAACCATAGGTCGTGAATCTCTTTTATCAAATCCTCTTCCTCCTCCCGAACGAAATCCTCCTCTATTGTCACCGCCGTCTCTTGAAAAATTAGCCATATAAATAAGTTTTTAGTAATAATAACTATCTTAATTTACACATTACCACAATAGCGGCTCAATGCCCAGAACAATAAAATTTGACGGATGTCTGACATCTGTAATTCCACTTTTTCTTTATCAAACCTACAATGCCGATAACAATCATCACTAGTCCCAATAATTGTCCCCCGGGGCTGTCATCATACTCGCCGTATACGAACAGAAAAACACCCATTATTAAAACCAGTATAATTGAAATCACAAATATAATTTTCTTTAGTATAAAATTTTTAATTGTAATTTTGCTTTTCTACATTTTTTCAATTTCCGTTTTGAGAATTTGTTTTAAGTTAGCGCTTATGTCGCCAATATATCGGTCATCGGCGATAAGCGTGTCAAGGTCAAGTTTAATGCTCGCTGAGTCGGCTTTGTCCACCGCGGTCAAAAGCAAACTCTTCAATTCGTCCTTGTTGGACGCTTCTTTAATACAGGCCAGATTAGGCGTTACTCCTTTGCGGAAATACCATATCAGGTCAAAATAATCGCGTCCCTTAACGGTAGCGAGTGTCTTGCCGCCTTTGCTTGTTTTTTCCCATTTTCTGTTTAATACCGCGCGAATTTTAGTCGCCATCAAAGTGGGCAGGTCAAATGTTTTGACGATAATTGACCGATTCATCTTAAAGATCGGCACGGTCTCCACAGGGCAATCGCGTAGGACGCCGTCATCCAAAAAAATTTCTATTTTAAGCAGAAGAAAATCCGAATCGCTTTCGCCGGCCAATCCCAACTCTTTAAGCACTGGAAATTTAAGTAGAACGCGAAATTTTTGCGTTGAACTTATGACTTTGATATCAGTGCGGTTACAAAAATATTCGGTTATATCTTCGGCAAGTTTTTTTATATCTACACCACCTTTTATATCCACAAAATCCAGGTCTTCAGACAAGCGAGGCAAACCGTGGCACTGGGCGAGACATGAACCGCCATAAAATACCAACTGCCCGTAAATTGGATTAGAATAAAGATAGTCCAAAACGACAATTTGCAAGTATTCTTTTAAAATATTGCGCTGAAACAGCGTTTTTCCCGTAGTCGCCTCCGCCAAAAGCCGTTTGAGTGTTGGTTTTATTTCTTCCATATTATTTAAAAAGCATTATCAAAATATTTTTCATCTGCGGCGTTCCTTCTAAATCGACATAACGCGCCAATTCCTTTTTGTCCTCCTTACTCAAGATCTCAAGATTTAAGCGCAATTCAGAGACAGCTTCTTTATTTGTTAAATAGTTTTTGCGAAAATAAAGAAAATCAAAAAGCGCTTTCGCCAAACTGGCGCGAAAAATGAGATAGTCGCCGTCTCGTTTTGATAAAAATCCGGTAAAAAGCAACGGCTTGATACTGTGATACTGATATACTCCGAAAGGTGTTTTGAATGTGGTGGTCTTTTTTCGGGTGACTATAGTCACGGTGGCGGGCAATTCGGTAATCATTCCATGCTGGTGCAAGACATATTCCAAACTCAGATACGACGGCTTATACAAAATACCGGCGACAAATTCCGCGTAAACGCGCATCCGACCGGCTTTCTCCACGCGGTCTAAATAATCCCGTCCCACATACATTCCTTTTTTTAAGCGAATTATATTGCCGGACTTAACGCGACGCGACAGCAAAATTCTCAAATATTTTCTGTCGGCCTCAACGCTAGCAAGGTTGTCTAAAGTAAAAACTGGCAGCCGCTCGGCCACCTCAATGATTTTGTTAATCTTTGTATTGCCCTTGTTTCTCATAATATACATCAATAGTATACTATCGGAAATAACAAGTCAACTGCCATCAGGTAAGGATAAATATGATGGTTTGATTAATGTTTGATACCAGTTGTAGGTGATCATATTGTTTTTATTTGTTATTTTGCCGCCGAATTTCCCTCCAAAGGCGGGCAGGCGAGGGCTCTGGCGATTTTTTCTAATGTGTCCACGGTTGATTAAATATTATCATATTTATTCAGTAATTAAATTCTTGATAATTTTCATATTGAGCTTTCTTTCCGCTTCTCTCGGAAAGAAATTTTTTGGAAAAAACGCGGAAATAATTATTTTTTTGCCCTCAAAGGTCGTAATCGTTTTATTTTTCACCTCTAAATCCTACCACACATTCTGCTTATTGGCATCAGTGTTTCGTCACCAAAAATCCTCCACTTTTTGGTGGGAGTTTGTAGGACGATTGAGATATTTTTTATTTAAGCAAGGTCTCTATGGTGCTTGACGCTTTGAGTGTTTGAATGAAATTGGCGATAAGTTGTTGTTGTTTCAGTTGGATGATTTGATTTTTAATTTGGTCGCTAACTTCAGAAAGTTTAGGAATTGTTTCATCATTGGCGGCCGCTTGGTCATAGAGGGTTTTTATCTCTGCTGTTGTGGCTGTTAATGAACTGGTATCAATATTGGCGGTAAGATATTGCCGGATGATATTGTCTCGGGTCAAAAATTCTTTGAATGTGCCAGTGGTGAAACCCTGAGCGGTGAGAGCTTTTTCAAAAGCGGCTTCGTCAGCAAATTGGGACTTGTTTTGAGTGAACACGGCATCAACTTCTTCGGTCTTGGCTTTTATTCCCTCTTTATCGGCGGCCTGCAAGAGCAAGGTCTCCGTAATAAGATTGTCTAGCGTTTGATTTTTAATTGCCGTTTGTGTCTCGGTGGTAGTTGCCGATTGTCCTTGCGCTGTAATGCTCGCTGCAAGTTGAGCATAGCGTTCATCATAAATTCCGCGCGATATTTTTTGATTATTAACAAGAGCGACCGCTTCGCCGCCACCCACAATACCTACACCTTGTTTTATTACAAAATACCCGGCTGCAATGACAGCCGCCACAATCACGATAAATACGGAAAGCTTAACAAACGACAAACCCGAACCTTTTTTTGGTGTTTCTTGTTGATTCACCGTTGTTTCTTCAGTCATAATATTTTTACTACTTAATAATATTTTGTGATTATAGCATATAATATTTATAAGAAAGTAGCCATAAACATTATTTTGTTTTGTAATAAATCAATTTGTCATTATTTGCCGAAGGCTATTGTCCTTAATCTTTTTATTTATTTTTCTGTGAAGGTTGAACCTTCACACTCTTCTAATCTCCCTTTTTAACATTAACTCCTTGCAATTTCGGATATCACTGTATCAACATCATTCTTCTCCACAAAGGAGAATCTGTATTTTTTATCACTTAATTCAGCCCACTTTTTACCAAGCTCTCTTTTATATTCTGTGTCTTCCGAACCTTCTAGTTGTTTACCTTTATATTCAAGAACAAAAAAATTTCCGTTTTCTGTTTTAACGACGAAATCAGGATAAAATTTATATTTTTTCCAGCCCTGTATTCCAAATCCAATTCCTTCCGGATTTCTCAGCCACCATTTTACATTTGGCAACCGATCAATTTTTACCGCCAATTGTAACTCTTCATTGTTTAACAAATCGGATTTTTCATAAGCATTTCTCCTAAAAGGTTCATCGGAAACTCTACCCAAAATCATTTTATCGGAAAATTCAAACTCTTCTCCTTTTGTTTGTATTTTCCCCTGTTTTTCCAATTCAGTAAAATGTTTTTCTGTTCCCTCGTCTATAATTATATCAATCTTAATATCAATCGTCTCTTTGAGATTATATCGTGCCGAACTTAAATCTTTGATTGAATATTTTTTTAGCAATTTATCGAACACCTTTTCTAAATAATTATTCATTTCTGCCATAGAAATAAATTCTCTTTGAATTTTGAAACGAAACCATGAAATCAAACTTTCTTTATCAATATCAACAGAATCATAAAAAATTTTATATTGTCCACTCCTATCTCTGACAAGAAATCCTTCTTTCCCAACATCAATCTTTATAATTTCATTATCTTTTTTCGGCAAAGCGAATTCAATGTTGCCACCCGTGTCTTTAAGTAAATGCTGACTATCAATAATATCTGAAATATAATCTATCTTCCGCAAATTATTTCCATCTTTAAAATTTATATATGGAACCGAAATTTTTTCTTTAATAATCTTTTCATATGATTTTGGTTCAACAGAAATTCCGCCCGTAATAGAAATGATGTCTTCATAGCCATTCTTTTTGAGAGCATCAATTACAGACTGGGCCGTCTGGGTAAAATTACTTGTAGAAGCAAAAACATAAGATTGATTAAGGGCAACATTTTCATGCTCTTTTACATAAGGCAAGCGCATAATTCTGCCGATTGTTTGCTCCACCGATAGAGCTGCGCCAAGATTTGAAACGGAAGTGAGAATATAAGCGAAGGGACAATCCCAGCCCTCCCGCAAGGCATTTACGGTAATGATATATTTTACTCGGCATTCTTCACTCAAAAGAGTTTCGGCGTCCGGCAACATATCTTGTTTGGCTGTTTTTATAACTATTTCTTCCTCAGGAATTTTTCGCTCATTTATCAAAAAATCTTTTATCTTTTCCACATAGACCCTTTTTTCATTTTCTAATTCCTGCTCCGCTTGGATTAACATTATCGGTCTTATATAACCGGTTTTATTTTTACCCGCGATTTTTCCAAGTTCTTCTCTTTTGGCAATTCCGGCAGATATTGTCGCTTGCCACGGCGTAACATTCTGTAAGTAAATTGGCATTTTTATCATTTTTTCATCTTTGAGTGCCTGCGCTTTTATTTCTACAAGCACATTGCTCTCTTGTCTTGGTGTAGCTGTAAATTCAAGAACAAAAACTGGGTTAAGGGTGGTAAGCATTTCAAGAGACAAATCTGTCTGAATGTTATGTCCTTCGTCTACTAAAATAAGCGGATTGTGCATCCGAATTACATTGGCTAGCGAAAAAATGACTTCTTTCTCTTTGTTTTTCTCTAAAAAACTAGCGGTTTCTTTCGGCAAATCTTCAAAATGCCCGAGTAATGCGCCGTTATTTTGAAAAACTTTCAGCGTGTCTCTCTCCTCGCGCCGAAAAGCGCTTATAGTTGAAATGATAACGCAAACATTTTCTGCCACATCACTCTTTCTGATAGCTTTTGCTTCCGCTACATCAAAAACTTTTACTTTATTTTGGAAACGAGAATCCAAAACTTTCCGAAAAGGGTGATTCCTGTTTTTAAGCGCTCTCAAAGTTTGTTTTCTTATTTGGTCCGATGGAACAAACCACATCACAATTCCCTTATCGTTTCGCTCTCTAATATAGGAATCAAAAAGTATTCCAACCGAATAGGAGGCAATAAGGGTTTTGCCCCCACCAGTCGGAACTTTTATACAAACAATCGGCGCGTGATTGTCAGCAGAAAATGGATGATAACCTTTTTCGGGATGTTTTTTGCTAAAAGCAAAACGCGCACCGTCTTCCACTGGATATTTTCGGCATTCCTTTGTGTATTCCGCCAATTCATCCAAAACCGTTTGTTGATATTTTTTAAGTTGCATATTTTATTTTTTAGACCACACTCTTTTTAGTGGTTTAATTATTCGATGTTGAATTAAATGCGCGTGATCTTTTTTTTCATTAATCAACATATATAATTCTTTATGTCGCGTTGAAATAAAAATATCATTTTTTGGTTCTTTATTTATATAAAATACATATTGAGTTCCCATAATAACAAATAGATACGCAGGTACATTATTTATCTGGGTTGCCACTGGTGACATAACAAAACCTGTGATATGTGGATTAAAGTTTTTTGACTTTCTAAAAAGTGTTTCAAATGGTGGTAATAAAATTCCGCAAGGATATTCATATTCTTTTCCTGGATCGTTATTCAAAATCATGTTTTTCAAATCCGTTTCAATATTATGACTTAACTTAACCTCCTTAAATGCCTCCCTTGAAGAAATTGCTGTTCTCCATAAAATAGACAATAAAAATAGTTTATATTTTTTATAATCATAATACAAATTATCATTGAGAATTAAAAATTTATTTTCAGCAGTTTCCTTAAAATTAAATTTCAATTTTTCATTAAAACCTTCGTTGTTTATTATTGTCGATCCATAACTATCCAAACTTCCCAACCTTTTATTTTCACAATCCAAACACAGAATACCACTTTCGTACTCTGTGTAGAATTCATTCCCGATTGATTTTTTAGCACCTTCACGAAAATAAGTAAACGATTTGTCCTCTGCCCTCAAATATTTATAACAAAATTTCGGTAAAATATGGGATTTATCGCATAAATCTTCTCTCTTGCCACACAATTTGCAAATCCCTTTTACCATATTTTTAATACACCCTTACCGAATAAGGAATTTGCTTGAAAATAATACCGTAATCTTTCAAAACCTCATCACCTAATAGGCATTTGTCGGCATAGATGACTTTTTGCTCGCCGTCTTTTTTAAGACCTTTTAATGCTAAACGATTCAAAATATTTTCATCTTTTTGTTTGAAAAGCAAAAAATATTCTGTGCCGTTATGTTCGCCGATAAAATTTCCTTTGATTTTTCTTTTTTCTATATTTGTTAGTGTCTCGGTAAAATAAACATAGCTCGCCATTTCTTCAAAAGATACTTTTTCATTAATTGTTCCACTTGCGCTAAAAAGCGTGTCGCCAAGTTCCACATATTCAAAATTACCTTTCAAATCTTTTTGTTTGGTAACTCGGCGAATTCTTTCCTGCGTAATTTCCCGAGCAATTTTTTTCTCCATTTCAACCAAAATAAATTTTCGGTTACCACCGTCTTCTTTGTTTAATTCTAAAACCGCTTGAGCGGTAGTGCCGGAGCCAGCGAAGGAATCAAGAATAATAGAATTCTTATTGGCCACAGAATCAATAAGAATTTTGATAAATCCACTAGGTTTTGGATAGTCAAATAATTTTTCTAAACCGATATTGTCTAATTCTGTTTTTCCAACCTCAGAAAGAAAACCGCTAATTATGGTATACATTTTTCGCCTCATATCTGCAACAGGCTCTAAGCGGCATACATAATGTCTACCGTTTTTGTTTTTCTTTAGCACATAATCACTATTTTTTATCTTTTGGTCGATTTCTTGTTTAACTTTTGCACCTTTTAACTTCAAAATATCTTCATACTCACAACGGCGTTCTGTTCCACGAACATATTTGCCAAAAACCTTCCTTATTACATCATCATTTTTGAAATACAAAATATCTCCTTTGATTATATAATTTTCGGGATGTTTTTCGTAGTGTTGAAAATGGAAGTTTGCTTTGTCACCCTTTTGAGTCAGAATAATATCCGTATCCACTGTTTTTTTATAAACCAAAACATAGTCATGGCCACGAACTAAATCTTTTGCATTACCACCACCTTTAGCTCTCTGCCAAATAAGTGTGCCGATGAAATTTTCTGGTGAAAAAATTTCGTCCATTATCATTCGCAAATTGCAATGCTCGTTATCGTCAATGGAAATAAAAATCACGCCGTCGTCGCGAAGCAAATCGTGGAGAAGTTTGAGGCGCGGATACATCATACATAGCCATTTGTCGTGGCGAGTTAAATCTTCGCCTTCCGGCCCCACAGCTTTACCAAGCCACTCTTTTATTTTCGGCGAATTGACCTTGTCGTTATAAACCCAACCCTCGTTTCCGGTATTATATGGTGGGTCAATGTAAATACACTTCACTTTTCCATAATAAAAAGGCATCAGTGCTTTCAGCGCCTCTAAATTATCTCCTTCCACAATTAAATTTTCGCTTTTATCTCCAAGTGACAACTTTTTATTTTTCTTAAGCAACCGAAAAGGCACATCCTTATCGTGATTTTCAATTTTTTCTTTTGCAATCCAGTTTAATATAGGCATTTTAATAAATTATTTTTCTATTTCTTTTGACATTTTATTTTTTACCTATCATACGACACATTGCCTCGAGTTTGGATTTCTAGAATTTCAATAATTATCTTTGATTCAAAAATCTGGTAAATTATTCTGTAATCTGAAACTCTGATTTTTCTTAAATGAGAAAAGTCGCCCTGCATTTTTGAACCAAGATAAGGGTTTGTTTCCAGCTCATCAATAATTTTTTCAATTCTTTGGCTAATTTGATTCGGCATTTTGTACAAAACCTTTTCCGCGCTTCTCCGCAAAAAAATAAAATATTTTTGGGGCATATTATTGTTTGTTCTTTTTATTTTTTGCGGAATAACCTTTTTTGGACTTATCAGCAACGACAAAACTTCTTTCCCTATCTAAATTTGCTTTTACTTCATCCCAAGTAGAATACTCTCCTCGAGCAAATTCTTCTTCTGATTTTTTTATTTGAGCGGCGAATTTGGGGTCGGACGCCAAAAACAAATCCTCCATAAGATTTTCATATTCATCAGCGGACATTACGGCAAGTTTCGGTTTGCCGTTTTCAGTAAACACAAAGTGATTGCCAATTTT
>Ga0209541_10013994_pt1 | contig 12175 bp, 12 predicted proteins | sample RifCSPlowO2_01_FD_184027 | JGI IMG/M metagenome (GOLD analysis project Ga0209541, IMG submission 184027) | Groundwater microbial communities from Rifle, Colorado - Rifle CSP2_plank lowO2_0.1 (SPAdes) (version 2) | ecosystem: Environmental > Aquatic > Deep subsurface > Groundwater | place...
GAGTTACTGATTCTTATATGCTACAACTTCATCATTCAAAATTTCTAACTTAACTTTTGCTTGTTTAAACATTTCTTCACTTTCCTTGCCTGCATGATACCTTTTTTCGCAAACAACTCTTTTGATTCCAGAATTAATTATCATTTTTGCACAAGTAGAACAAGGAGTCATTTTACAATACAAAGTAGCGTCATCAATAGGAATTCCTAATTTTGCTGCCTGACATATTGCATTTTGCTCAGCATGGGCTGTTCTTACACAATGTTGAGACTGGCTTCCGTCTTCATGAATCATGGTTTTCATTTGATGACCTACTTCATCACAGTGCGACAATCCAACAGGGCTTCCAACATAACCAGTAACTAAGATTTGTTTATTCTTAGCAATAACACAACCGCTTCTTCCTCTGTCGCATGTTGCTCTTTTTGCTACTGTTTTAGAAATCTCAATAAAATATTCATCCCAGCTTGGCCTGAAATCTCTCAACATGATTTTCCTGTAAATTTCATGAACCTTTCTTTTTAATTCATCTATGCTGCCATTATTTATTATCTTAAAATCAGATATTTCAATGCACTTGCTTATATTTTGTTTATTCACATCATCAGAATTCATCTCTCTTTTTCACTTTTTCTTCTTATAATCCTTTCATATCTTAATTTAGGATCAGCGTCAATGGATATTAAATAAAATTCTCCTCTATTTTTTAAAGCCTCTACTTCCCCAGGGGTTCTTAAACTTTCAATTATACAATTTTCTTTTTTACCTAATTCGTAAAGCTGCTCAGCAATATAACTAGCACCATATTTTTCTCTTAACTCATTTCCCATACTAACCATAGAATCTCTATTTACTTCCATTCCCCTTTTTTTAATCTCTTCAGTTAAATATACACTAATAGAGTAATGAGTAAAACCGCGCTCTTTAAAGAATTCAGAAACACTTCCTTTTCCTGCTGCTAATGTTCCAGTCAAGCCAATTATCATTCCTTTATTAGGAGTCTTTATATTTATAATAATTATTAAACTCTAATCTCTACTTTCTCGTAATATTCTTTAATAACTTCTTTTATTTCATTTAATTCTTCCTCACTATATTGTTTTATCTTCTTAAAATTATTATCAATTAATTTGTCTCTAATAACAAAATTTTGTATAACATATTTTTTAATTTTAAAATTACTTAGCCATTTCCCAATTTTTTCTAGATTATTATAATTTCTAACTGCAGTTGTTCTTACTTCATAATCTATTCCAGAATTAATTATTATTCTCAAGCTTTCTTCAATTTTTTTAGTATCAATTTCTGTACCTGATATTAAATTATAATTATCTTTATCAGCTTTTATATCCAAAGCAATATAATCAACTAATTTATTCTCAATTATTTTTTTTAGTAATTCTGGATTGCTTCCATTTGTATCTATTTTTATTTCATAACCCAAATTTTTAATTTTTTTAAGAAATTCTATTAGATCATTATTAATTAATGGTTCACCACCAGTTATACAAACCCCTTCTAATTTTCCTTTTCTTTTTTCTAAAAAATCTAAAACCTCTTTTTCAGAAAAATTGCTTTCTTCATTAAAAACCAATTCAGGATTATGACAAAATCTGCATCTGAAATCACATCCTGATAAAAAAATACTGCAAGCTATTTTGCCAGGATAATCTATTAAACTAAATTTCTGTAACCCCCCAATTTTCATTTTAAAGTGTTCTTTGTATTTTTATTTTGCTTAAAGCCTCTTCACTTATTTCATGTTTCATACTTTTATCATAACTATATGTTTTTCTTTCAGAAAATTCTTCTTTCTTTCCTTTGTTCCACTGCTGCACAGGCCTTAAATATCCAACTACCCTTGAATAAACCTCACATTTTGTTTTCAATTTTAATCACCTCCTTTTCTTGAATTAATTCACATTTTGGGCAATATTCATGCTCTCCTTCCAAATAACCATGATTTGGACAAATAGAAAATGTTGGAGTTATTGTGTAATAAGGTAGCCTAAAGTTATAAGCAATCTTTCTAACTAATTTCTTTGTTGTTTCAGCATCGTTTAATCTCTCTCCTATAAAGCAGTGCAAGACAGTGCCCCCCGAATATTTTGTTTGAAGCTCATCCTGTAGTTCTAAAGCCTCAAAGACATCATCTGTGTAATTTACAGGCAATAAAGTTGAGTTTGTGTAATAAGGCTCATTTTTGCCAGCTGTTATAATATCAGGGAATTTATGTTTGTCAATTTTTGCTAGTCTGTAACTTGTTCCTTCTCCAGGAGTAGCTTCTAAATTATAAATATTCTTAGTTTCTTCCTGGAATTTAGTTATCTTCTCTCTCATAAACTCCAATATCATCAAGGAAAATTCTCTTCCACGTTTTGTAGCAATAGTCTCTCCAAATAAATTCAAGCAGGCTTCATTCATTCCAATTAATCCGATTGTTGAAAAATGATGATTTAAGTTTCCTAGATATCTTTTTGTGTATGGCAATAAACCTTGGTCCATTTTCTGGGATATTACTTTTCTTTTTATTTCCAAGGATTGTTTTGCTATCTCCATTAAATATCCTAATCTTTCTAAAAATTCATTTTCTGTGCCTGCTAAGTAACCTATTCTTGGCATATTTATTGTTACGACACCAACACTGCCTGTGTTTTCTCCTGCTCCAAACAAGCCACCACCACCTTTATTTCTTAATTCTCTTAAATCAAGCTGTAATCTGCAACACATACTCCTAACATCACTTGGCTTTAAGCTTGAATTTACAAAATTCTGAAAATATGGAATTCCATATTTAGCTGTCATCTCAAATAATAAATTAGCATTTTCGCTGTTCCAATCAAAATCCTTTGTTACATTATAAGTTGGTATTGGGAATGTAAATATTCTTTTGCTTGCGTCACCCTCTACCATGCATTCGATAAATGCCTTATTTACCATATCCATCTCATTTTGGCAGTCACCATAAGTGTAACTTTGAGGTTTTCCGCCAATTATGGCTGGCTGGTTTGCTAAATCCTCAGGAACAATCCAATCTAAGGTTGTATTAATAAAGGGAGTTTGTGTTCCCCATCTGCTTGGTGTAGCAATATTAAACATAAATCTCTGCATTTGTTGCTTTACTTGTTTATACTCTAAATTATCATGTCTTACAAATGGAGCTAAATATGTGTCAAATGAGGAAAAAGCTTGTGCACCTGCCCATTCATTCTGCAAGGTTCCTAAAAAATTAACCATTTGTCCATTAATTGTGTCAAAATGCTTTGCAGGAACTGTTTGCAGCCTATTTGGAACACCACCAAATCCCTCTAAAATTAACTGTCTTAAGCTCCAACCTGCACAATTATGAGTTAATAAACCATTACATAAAAAGGTATGAGAATCTGTTGTAATATCATAAACAAATTCGCTATCATTCTTTATTTCTTCTATCTTCCTGAATTCGCTAAATAATTTTTTATTTGAATTTTTTTTACTATATAAAAAATTTTCATCAATTTTTATACATTCATTAAAAAATCCTTTTATACTTTCTGGGATATATATACTCAAGGAGTATAGCTGTTTTTTTGATTCAATTTTTATTCCATTAAAAATTCTTTCTCCAAAGGAATCAATCGTTGATAAAGATGAATTTATATTATTCAAATTTAACCATGTCTGTATTTGGCTTAAGGCAGTTTTAGATGCTATCCTAATAGTAGCCCTTGAAACCCATTTATCATCATTTCTAATTGTACCATCTCCATCTATTATTCCAGAAACAATGCCCCCAATAACATCATCTCCATAATTAAGAAAGTCTATTGGAAGATTTTTATTTTCAGAATAAGCCCTTATTTGCGAAAAAGAAGCTTGTAAATCATTACTAAGGCAATTAATAGGTATTGTTACACTGATTACCCCTTCTCTCACTACACTTTGTAAAGAATTTTCCAAATCAATAATTTTTTCTCTATTTAATAAAATATAATGTATATTATTCAAATTCAAGTAATCTAATAATTTTTCTGTTTCTAGAGATTCTTTATTTAATTCAAAAGCTATATATTCTTGTTTAAAATAACCCTCTGCTATAAAAAATCCCAAGAACCACCCATCTGCGGAATTTAAGTTTTTAGACTTTAATAAATTTAAATTAATATTGGGGGTTAAGGTATAATCATTCATTAAAATATTTCTTGCGAGTTTAGTATTTCTTAATTTTATATTTGGTATTTTATTTAACTTGAAACTAAAATTGTTATTACATTCCTTGCATTTAAAATAATCTATAGGTCCTTTGTTTGTTCTATTTTTTATAATATTATTAGAACTGCATCTTGGACAATTGATAATATCTTTTTTCTCTTCTAAAACAATAAATGGGTGATCTTCTGTTATAATAAGATTATGACCATTTTTTGTATTAAAAGACAGCAATTTTTTATCTGTTTTATGCCTTAAAACCCTTTTAACATCAGTCCATCCATTTTCATCCAGAACCTCAAAATCATTTGTATATTTTATTTCAAAACCATTTTCTTCTATTGCTTCAGCTATAACTAAATCATATAACTGCTCCAAGGCTAGACAATAAATTTTATTAATGCCCTTTTTTCTAGCAACAATTGCCTCATTTCTATAAAAAGAGTACCCTGAAAACATACTTAAATCATGTAAATGAAAATCACCATTAATATGAGCGCTCCTTACTTCTTTATTATAAACATTATTCAGCCAGTAATTAGCTGTTATTTTTCCAGAGATATATAGAATTAATCCACCCAAAGAAAAATCAACATTTGCATTTTCATTAACTCTCCAATCATTTCTCTGCAAATACTCATCCATAGTCTTTTCTATATTAAGTAATGTTTCTTTTTCTTCTCTAATCTCTCTTCTCTTCTCTCTGTATAAGATATAAGACTTGGCAAGGGTTGTATGCCCCTCTTCAATTAAAACTTTTTCAACAACATCCTGGACATGCTCAACATTAGGAACATTATTATCACTATATTTTGATTCAACAATCTTAACTACCTTGTCTGCGATGCTTTCAGCCAAATTCTTATCTGTGCTTCCATTTGCCAAAATAGACTTGTAAATAGCATTTGCAATCTTTTTTCTATTGAAAAGAACAATCTTGCCATCTCTTTTTCTTATCTGTGATAGTACCATTATTTCACCTCTTTCATCTCCTTTTCAAAATCCTTGCAATCTTTAAAATTTTTATAAACTGAAGCAAACCTTAGATAAGCAACATCATCTACTTTTTTCAACTCCTTTATAACCCTTTCTCCAATATTTTTACTGTAAATTTCATTTGTCTTCAACTTTCTCAAGCAAATTTCTATTTTATTTATTATTTCATCAATCTTTTCCAAGGTTATTGGCCTTTTTTCAAAAGCCTTTAATAATCCTGCTTTTAATTTTTCTCTGTCAAAGATTTCTTTTCTGCCATCCTTTTTAATAACTGTTAAATTTAAATTTTCAACCCTTTCATAGGTTGTAAACCTTTTATCGCATTTTAAGCACTCTCTTCTTCTCTTAGTAATTCCCTCGTGATCCCTTTTATCCAAAACTCTTGTTTCATCATTAGAACAAAAAGCGCACCTCATTTTATCAATATATTGTGTTTTAATACTATAAAACAACAATATGTAGTATTACTAAAATATAAGTTATATATAAATTAACCTCACCACTTTTTAATTAGAAAACTATTTATATTTTTAATATAATCTAAAACAGATGGACAAAAATAAAACTATTGCCCAGGAAAGGATTAAAATTTTATTTGAAGAAGCTGAAAAAATCTTTGAAAAATCTCCTAAGTTAGCTAATCGTTACATTGAATTAGCAAGAAAGATAGCAATGAAGGTTAATTTGAGGCTTCCTAGAAATCTAAAAAGAAAATTCTGCAAGCATTGCTACTCTTATTTAAAATCTGGGATTAATTCTAGAACAAGGATTCATAAAAATAAGGTTATAATTTACTGCAAAAATTGTAAAAAATATACTAGAATTCCTTTGAAATAATTAAGTTTTTAAATCCAAATTTCCTAAATTAATTATGACTATTATTCCAGGATCAGGATATGAAGCTTATAAAGAATTATTAAGAGAAAAAATTAGAAACAATTCTATAATTTCTCTTGAGCTTGAGCATGGTTATTCTGAAAAAACACAAGATTGTTATTTTTGTAGAAGACCAATACAAGGAAAAATACGCTTGTTAATAAATAAAGATCCTATAAATAAAATTGAATCAGAAGATAAACGTGTTATCCATGAATCATGCTATCAACAGGCAAAATTGTTTTTTTATTATAAAAATTTCCAATTTTCTTTAAATTAAATTTCTTTTCCAATCTTAGCCAAAACATTCTGGTGCATCCTTCTTAAAAACTCGATTTTGTCTTCTATCTTGAAAACATCTGTATATCCCTGTAAAACTAAATTAAAAGCAAAGGGGCTTGGAATTTTAGTACTGATTTCTTTTATCTTTATTTTTTTATTTTCTATATCTTCTAAAATTTTAACAGCATTATCAATATCCATTAAATCCTCTAAAACTTCTCTTCTGGCTTCTTTTAATATAGAAAAATCCTTGCTTAATCTTTTAACAGCATTCATCAACAGCATGCTTGAAACTTGCTGTCTTCCAACTCGTTTAGTTCTTCCCTTATACTGCCTTAAAATCATTAAAGAACGGGTAGCACAATGCCTAAATCTTCTGCTAAGTATTTCAGTTTTATTTATTGCTAATTCCATTACCTCTCTTAATTCCTTGCTTTTTAGCAAATTAAATGCTCTTAATGCTTGAATTGGCTTTTCGCTAGCTAGATAAAAACCATTATCACTAACTCCTATTTCAACATCCCTGTGCTGCAATTTCCCAACAGCAAAAGCTACAGCTCTGGATAAAACATCATTAACTCGCCTTCCATATAAAGAATGAAAAATAACAAATTTTTTTTGGTCTTCAGAATAATGTTCTATAACTAATTTTTTATCATTAGGGATTTCATCAGCATACAGATACTGCTCTCTTAAATAAGTATAAATTGCATTAGCAGCATTCTTGTCAACATATAAATACTCGTTAATAAAATCTAAAATTTCCTTTTTATCCTTTTCTAGAATAAATTTCTCTTCGATTAATCTTCTAAATCTATTTATTTCCATTGCCAAATCAAAGCTTAAAGGAAGCATTTCTGAAAACCAGGAAGGAATTGTTGGTGGCCTGTAAACAGATGCATTTACCTGAGCTGTCATTCCCCTTGAGAATAAAAATTCATATCTTTCTCCTCCTAAAACAAAAACATCTCCTCTTTTAAGGCGCTCTAAAAATGTTTCATCTATTTTTCCAATTACTTGATCTCCTACCTTAATTAAAATAGATGTTTCATCAGGTATTGTTCCGACATTAGTCATATAGATTATTCTTCCTAACTTGCCTTTCCTTCCAATCATTCCTGTTTCTTTATCCCACCAAATCTTTGCATAAACATTTCGATCTTCTAAGGTTGTAAACTCTCCTGATAAATAATTTAAAACATCATCAAAATCCTTTTTAGTTAATGTAGAATAACAATAAGCATTTTTAACTAAATTGAATAAATTATCATAACTTATTCTATCACTGATTGCAATCCCATAAATTTGCTGAGCTAAGACATCCAGGCAATTTTTTGGAATATGAATTTTATCTATCTTTTTCTCAATAGCAGCTTTTAGTAATACTGAGCATTCTATTAAATCATCTCTATCTAAAACTAAAATTCTACCTTTAGAAGTTTCATGGAGTTTATGCCCGGATCTTCCAATTCTTTGGAGTCCTCTAGCAACAGATTTTGGAGAGCCTAATAAAATTACTAAATCAATATAACCAATATCTATGCCAAGTTCTAAACTGGTCGAACAAACAACACATTTTAGCTCACCATTTCTTAATCTTTCTTCTAGCTTAAATCTTAACTCCTTTGATAGACTGCCATGATGCGCACCTATATTTTCAGTATATTTACTTGGAAATTTCTCTTTTAAATGATGCACAACCCGCTCAGTAGCACTTCTAGTGTTTGTAAAAATCAATGTAGTTCTGTGCTCTTGAATCAAGCTATCAATTAAATTATACATTGCATCATGCTGTGCATTAAAACTAGAATTAATTAAATCTGGGAGAGGACATAGAACTTTTAAATCCATTTTTTTGGCGAACTGTACATCTATAATCTTACAATTTTCATTATTTATTAGATATTTTGCTATTTCTTCTAAAGGAGATATAGTAGCACTAAGCCCAATTCTACAAAATTCTTTTTGAATTAAAAATTTTAATCTCTCTACTGATAAATTTAAATGTACTCCCCGCTTATTATCAGATAAGGCATGAATTTCATCTATTATTAAATACTTAACATCTTTCAAGTAATTTCTGAATTTTATTGTTGTTAGCATAATTGCAAAACTCTCAGGAGTCGTGATCAAAATATGTGGCACATTTCTAAACATTTTTTGCCTTTCAGAAGCTGTTGTATCACCTGTTCTTAATCCTACCCTAATATCTAACTTTTTATTATGCTTTTCAGCTATTTCACTAATTTCTTTTAATGGATTGATTAAATTTATAGAAATATCTGACGACAATGCCTTTAAAGGGCTTATGTAAACAGCGTAAATTTTATCTTCTAAATTATTATTATCAGCTAAATAAACCAATTCATTTAAAATTGATAGGAAAGCTGTTAGTGTTTTAGTACCACCAGTAGGAGCACTTATTAAAACATTATTTTTATTATGAATTTCCATTACACCATATAATTGAGGTAAAGAAAGCTCTTTAAATTTAGAAAAAAACCATTCTCTAACAAAAGGGTGCAATATCCTTTCAATTTCTTTTTCGCTATGAGGCTTTTCTAATTTTGTTATCATAGAACTTTAAAATATATACTAAAATATAACTTTAAAAGGTTTATTATAGAATATAAAAACATTTAAATCCCTTTTTATTGTAAATCTATATATGGGTCAAGAAGATGTTAAGACAGTTTTAAAAAAATCAGGCAAATGGCTGATTAGCAATGAGATAGCCAAGAAAGCAGGCTATTCAATGAAATCAATTCAAAGCAGCTTAAGAAGATTAGTTAAATGGGGTGAGGTTAAAAAGATAGAAGCAAGCAAGGTTATTCATGATGAAGATAGGTTAAAAAATCGCTCTTTTGCAGGCTATGCATATAAAATTAAGGATATTAGAACTCTAGATGATTTTAATTTTAATGAAAAAAAAGTGCTACTTAGATTAGATTTAAACTCAGAAATTAAAGACAAGAAGATAATAGAAAACAAGAAATTTATAGAGCATGCAAAAACAGTTTCTGAATTACTAAATAAAAAGGCAAGATTAGTAATAATAACACATCAAGGAAATGAACCTAAAGATAAAAATTTTCTAGATTTACAGCAACATGCGGAATTGTTATCAGAAAAGGTAGGGCAAAAAATTAGATATATAGATGATTTATTAGGAAAAGAAGCAGAGGTTCTAATTAAGTACCTTAAATCAGGTGATGCTATAATGCTAAAAAATCTATCTTATTTAAAAGAGGAAAGGAATGATAATTCAGTTAAAAAGCAATTAAAATCTGATTTGGTAAAAAAATTCTCATCATTATTTGATTTTTATGTTAATGATGCATTTTCTTTATCCCATCGCTCAATAGCATCAATAATTGCTCTGCCAGAGAAAATTCAGTCATGTGCAGGCAGAGTCTTTGAGCATGAATTAGATACAATACAACTTTTAAATGAAACCGGGCAACAGCCAATTGTTTTTATTTTAGGTGGAAGAGAGATAAATTATACATCAAAATTAATAGAAGGTATTGCGCAAAATAAAAAGCAGATAAAAGTCTTGACATGCGGTTTATTGGGACAATTATGCTTGTTAGCAAAAGAGAAAAAACTTGGAGAGCAAGAAAAATTTTTGAGTGAAATTAAATTAAAGGTCAATTCAGAGATTAAAAATGCTGTTAAATCGGATAATATTATACTACCAAAAGATTTGGCTGTTGATAATTCTGGTGCAAGAGAAGAGCTTGAAATTGAAAAGTTTCCTGTAAATAAAAAGATATTTGACATAGGAGAAAAAACAATACAGGATTATTGCAATGAAATCAAATCAGCTAAAGTAATATTCTTAAAAGGATGCCCTGGTTATTATCAAAATCCTAATTTTGAAAAAGGAACAAAAGAAATATTAAATGCTATTCAAAATGCAGAGGCCTCTTTTAAGCTAATTGCTGGAACAGAAACTCTTTCTACAATAAATTTATATAATATAGATGCAGAAAAGATACCACACCTAAGCTTAAGTGACAGTGCTTTAATTAGTTATTTAACAGGACAGCAATTATTTGGTGTAGAAGCGTTGAAGATAAAATGAGTGAAAAAGAAAAATTAATCTGCGGAATCGATGAGGCAGGAAATTAAGTTAAACGTTTGTTAAACTTATCCTAGAGGTCCAATCATCGGCTCCCTTTTTATAACTGGAGTTTTAGCTACTGAAAAAAATATTGAAAAAATGAAATCCTTGGGGGTAAGGGATTCTAAATTATTAACGCATAAAAGACGTATAGAACTAACAAAAAAAATTAAGAAAATTGCTAAAAAAATTAAAGTAATCCAGATAAAACCAGATGAAATTGATTTAGCAATAGATGGAGATAATGAATTAAATTTAAACTGGCTAGAAGCGCATAAGACAGCAGAAATTATTAATGAATTAAACCCAGATAAAGTTATTTTAGATTCTCCCAGCCCAAATTTAAATGCCTACAAATCTTATGTTAGAGAGCTGTTAAAAAATAAAGATGTTGAATTAGTTGTTGAACATCACGCAGATTTTAAATATTGTATTGTAGGAGCAGCCTCAATAATTTCTAAATTCCATAGAGAAGAAGAGATTGAAAAAATAAAAAAATTAGTTGGAGACCATATGGGTTCTGGCTACATGTCAGATCCTCGCACCAAAGAATTTTTTGAAGAAAATTTTGAAAATCATCCAGATATATTCAGAAAATCCTGGACACCTTATAAGAAAGCAATGAATGGAAAAAATCAGGCTAAATTAAATGATTTCTAATTTATTTATCTATTTTTACTAACAAATATTCTGGGGCTCTTGTAATTAGCTTCAATAATCTCTGAATTGCTCTTTCCATATATTTTGTATATGGAATTTCTTTATAACAATCCGGGCAGATCACATTTCTTACATTGTTATCTTTAGTATCAGTTATAACACTTGATTTAGCTTTTCTAGCAACCCCCTTTATTGCCCTTTTAATATAATGATCTAAACCATACACTTGAGGTAGTTTATGAAATGAAACATATCCCTCTATTCCAATATTTCTAAAATTTTCTTCTGTAAAGCTGTATAAATGCCCATCTAAAGATGCCTTACTCCCACATTCGGGACATAATTCATATTTTAATCTTTCATTATAAGGAACTGTTATAACAATTCTTTTAGATGCTACCTTAATAAGTTCATCTAATCCCTCTTTCCAACAAGGAACATGCTCTAAAACTTCTAGAGCAGTAACCTGATCAAACTCCCCACCTTTATAATGGAGGTTTCTTATATCATCAACAGACAAAGCTATATTACTATTATTAAGATTCCTTTTTGCAGCATCTAATCTAACAGTGGAAATATCACTTCCAAAAAGCCTTAAATCTGTTTCTCTACTAAGAAAATTTAACCAGAAACCCTCTCCACAACCCACGTCTAATAAGCTGCCTTCTTTTAATATATGTAGAAAAGTATGTTGGAATCTAATTAAGTCCCAGGGTTTAAAACCAACTACCCCTACTTTATCATAAAATAACCCACAATCCATTTTTTTAATCCTAAAAACAAGAATTATAAATATTATTATATTTGATGATATAGATTAGAAAACTATTTAAAGCATTTATTTTTAAAAAAATATAATGTTTACGCCAAATAAATTATTTTTAACTAAGGGTGTTGGTATTCATAAAGATAAACTAGCTTCATTTGAATTAGCATTGAGAAATGCTGGCATAGAAAAATGCAATTTGGTGTATGTTTCTAGTATTTTTCCACCTGGCTGTAAAACAATTTCAAAAGAAGATGGATTAAAGTTATTAAAACCAGGCC
>Ga0209541_10013996_pt1 | contig 12173 bp, 12 predicted proteins | sample RifCSPlowO2_01_FD_184027 | JGI IMG/M metagenome (GOLD analysis project Ga0209541, IMG submission 184027) | Groundwater microbial communities from Rifle, Colorado - Rifle CSP2_plank lowO2_0.1 (SPAdes) (version 2) | ecosystem: Environmental > Aquatic > Deep subsurface > Groundwater | place...
GCTTTTTATTGATGTTTCATTTTTCTTTATCAGCTTTCTTTCGAGACAGTTCCGGCACACAAGATTCTTACCGTTAGGGTCCATGCGCATCATGTCCATCTTATGCTCATTGCCGCACTTGTAGCACTTGATCTTTACATCAGTTTTTTTTTCTATGGTCTCACCTTTGCTTTTAAATTAGCAAAATTTTGATTAGGTTTATATTTAAATTTTTGTATTTTTGATTTTATTTTTGATGAATTTTTGTAACGGAATGATGGCACTATTTTTATAGATAAGATTTAATACATTCAAAAAATACTTTTATTTATACGGCTGTGATCCAGTGGTTAAGATTCGAGCTTCCCAAGACTTCGAGATGTTAGAGAAGTATCCGCTGACGAAGTCGGCGAGAGCTTGATACCCGGGTTCGAATCCCGGCAGCCGTATTTAGAAACTTATTTATACTCAAATGGAAAGTCAATAGGCATGGCCTGGGGCTTTTTTCATGAGATTGGCAGAAAGATAATACATATAACTATACTGATCGTTCTTGCGGCTTATTTCTTTATACAGGACAGCCTGATTTCATCAGGACACACTGAAGTGCTTTCAAAACAAGTAGCGCTGCTAGCGCTTGTCGCTTTGCTTATAATTTTCCTTGTGCTTGAATATTTAAGGATTGAGTTGGGATGGCGCATGCCGTTTTTTTCGCAGTTCATCAGGCCAAAAGAAGAGAACAGGATGTATGGCGTCATATATTTCCTCTCAGCTACAATAATCTCCCTTGCAGTGTTTGACCCGCAGATAGCGCTGGCAGCTTTGCTCATGACAACTTTTGGAGACATGGTTGCAGCATTGGTAGGAAAAAAATACGGCACAACACTTATCTATAGAAACAAGACATGGGCAGGATTTATATCAGAGCTTTTGACGAATCTTGTTGTAGGAGCAATCATATTGAGCAGCGTTGCTGGCGGAATCTACATAATACTAGGCATGGCGATAGTTGCAACAGTTGTTGAGACATTAGTTGACGAGCTTGATGACAACTTGCTAATCCCTATTTTTTCCGGATTCATTGGCCAGATCATAAGGTTCAGCTTTTGAGTTTTGCAGCCAGCCCCTCTTCGTCTATCTGCTCCACCATACTGAACATCGATTTAAGGCCTGTCTCAAGCGAACTTTGATCTGAAATCTTTTGATGCGTATGCGGGAAGATTATCCATTTCTTATCCGTTTCAGAAAAAGGGTTGACAAACATTATGTTGAGAAACTTGAAGCCAACCCATTTGCTCCAGTTTTTCACAACCATATTGAAATTATCTTTGGAATTTAAAGTAACGATTGTGACATATGCCTTATTGTTAATTTTTTGAATCAAATTCGATATATCCTCAATCCTTGGAACTACAGCTATATGCTGGTCCCTGTCCTTGTACTTTATATGCAGGTCGAAGCCGTCTTTTCCTACCTCTATTTTTTCAATTTTTTTTGCAAGAAGATCCATGTTCTTCAGGAAATTAACAGTCCAGTCTACCAAAAAAGAATGTGATTTATTGTCCATGCTGCAATTTCTAGAAGCGGTGTTTATAAAATTAACGATTGAGGTGGATGCACTTAGTCGTTCTCAACCCTTGGTGCAAGTATGAAAGAAAGCATCACCTTGTCAACCGTCTTGTAGTCAAGCTTCAAGGGATAATCTTTATTGAATGAGATAGTGACTTCTTCGCTCAGCTTTGAGCCGTTTATCATTTTTTTCAGGTACTCCAGGCTGTATTTTGCCTTCACTTTTTCATCACTTGATGTGCTGACTTTGGTTATTTCGTCTTCTTTTATCTCTATCCTTGCCTGGTTCAAGTCTCCTTCTGCCTGCAAAACAAATTTTTTCGGCTCTACGATAAAAGCAACTGATTCGCCTACAACATCTGCATCTGCTATTGCCTCATTTAAAATGCTGGATGAAGTTTTGACAGAAACAGGGAATTTCAAGTCTGGCACTTTCTGCTCCTTGTCCTCAAGCTCTATAATCGGAAGATAGAAAGTTCTTGTAGTGCCGCTTCTCAGCTCAATCTTCAGCCTGTCATTGTCCATTTCAAGCGTGAGCATATCTTTTTGCGAAGCTCTCCTTAATATCTGCTTGAGGTTGCTTAAATTTATTCCGAGCTCAATATCCTTCTTAACATCATATTCCGTGAAAGAGCTGCTCAACAGCTTGAACACAACCATCGCGACATTTGCAGGGTCCATCGCCACCAATTCAATGGCATTTGGAGTAATCCTGAACCTTGCTTCATTCACTAAGTCAGAAATGATTGATATGCTTTCCTTTAAGTAGCTTGGCTCTGCAAGAGTTAATCTCATTTATAAAACCCCCAATAAACTGGATCAAAGTTATCTATATCTATTTATATATTTTTGTGTTTCAAATTCTAATCCTTTCCCCTTCTTCCATAAGGTGGACATTCTCTCCTTTTACATATCCCATTTCAGAAGCCAGATCTGCCAATGCAGATTTCATTATGAAATCCCCATGAGCTGGTATTATATGCTGCGGCTTGACAAGATTTATCAAATCCCTCATGTCTTCCCTTGCTGCATGGCCGCTTTGGTGGATGTCCTTGAAAATCCTGACACGGTAGCTTTTAAGCTCTTCCTCAAGCCTGCGCCTGTTCTCTATGTTTGTTGGAGTTGGGATGGTCTTGCACGAGAATATTATATGGTCTTCGGGCATGAACCTGAATTTAAGCTCGCCATTCATCATTTTCGCAAGAACTGATTTTGGCTCCCCTTGATGGCCTGTCGCGACAATAAGGTATTTTCCCCTGTCCCCTGATATTTTTTTCAGTTTTCTTTTTATTTGGTTGCTGTATTTCAGGATTTCAACCTTGTTGGTGAATTTTGCTATGCCTGTCTCTTCTGCGGCCTTGACGTATTTTGCCATTGAGCGCCCCATGAAAAGTATCTTCCTGTTCATTTTCTGGCCGAATTCAACAATGGATTTAAGCCTTGCAATATGCGACGAAAATGTCGTGACAACAACATTCTTATTCCTTGAGTCTATGTCAAGCATTACTTCCTTAAGCATCTCTTTTGCAACAGCTTCCGAAGGCATTTTTCTTGCGTCAGGGGCATAGGTTGAGTCAGAAATCAAGGCAAGCACCTTTTGATTGCCTAATTCCTCAAGCCTCTTGAAGTTGGGCTTTTTGCCAAGCGTGGGGTTCAAATCGAACTTGAAATCATTTGCATAAAGAATTATCCCTTCTTTTGTGTGCAGCGCAATCATGGCTGTCTGAGGGGTGGAATGCGTCACATGAATAAATTCAATTTTGACATTGTCAGAAATTTTAAACATGGAATTGGATGACATGCTTCTTATCTTGCTGTTGAGCTTGATCTTGTCTTCTGTAAGAATGCCATTTAGGACTTCTGCGGTGAAAGGGGTGCACATTATGGGGGCTTTTATGCTGTTGGCAAGGTAGGGGATAGCGCCAATATGGTCGAGATGCGCATGCGTCGGCAGAACCATCTTTATATTGTTTTTCCAGTCGCTTATTACCGAGATATTAGGAATAGCGCCCAAGTCCATCAATTCCTTGGTATTGACGTTGACTATATCCTCATCCTGGGTGTATTTTATATAATTTTCCAGATGAATCCCAAGGTCGAGAATATAGGCTTCGTTTCCAATCTTGACTGCAGTGCAGTTCCTGCCGACCTCATTATAACCGCCGACAGTGCAGATTTCAACCATAATAGTTTCAAATAAGAAGTCTGTTTAAAAAAGTTTGTGAAAAGTGCGGGGAGCAGGATTCGAACCTGCGAAGGCACTAAGCCAATAGATGGCTCATTTGAGTTCTTCATCAGCTTTTGGCTTCATAACTCCTACCAAACTTGAGTTTGGATGTTCTAGCGCCTAAACGCCGAAACACTATCCCGTCTGACCAAGCTTTAACAGCTTTTTGGCCGCTCCGGCATCCCCGCATAAGGTTAAGGATAAGAATGTAATTTAAAAACGTTGCTACAATGATTTTAAAATTTTGAAGAAGAAAGGAGATTAGATTATCTAAGTAAAACTTTTCAACTTGCCCTCGATTGCGCTTAATTCCGCCTCCAGCCTCTCAAGCTCTGATCTTTCCTTCCTAGGCTGCTGCTTAGCATCTTTTTTCCTTGAAGGCGCCTTGGGATGTTTCTGCCCCTTGGCAACCGCGTCCTTAAGGCTAGTCTGGGGAAGCCTTGATTTTAGGTCCACCATCAGCTTGTTAGTGTCCCTCATTAAGATTCCAAGCTTCTGAATCTTGGCGATCTTTTCATGCCTGATATGCTTGAATTTCTCAAACCTTTGCAGAAGCTCGATTATCTCTTTCAAGCCCTCAAGTATGCTCCTCCTGACTTCAAGAGGCTCGAGGACCTGGACGAAAAATAATTCCTTGTCCTGCTCTTTGGGTTTTTTTTTCATATCATTCCATCTCAAACATCATCTTGTCTATCTCGTCTATTTTTTTCTCCAGGGCATCTATCGTGTTGTTCCACATTGAAACTTCCGCATCTTCCTCATTCCTGAGCTCGTTTATGCCTGCGAGGGTAGTCTTCACTTCCCCTATCTTCGCCTTTATCATATCCAGCACATCCAAAATTTCCTTGTACTCATCAACCTTTACAAAAACAGGAGCGCCGCTTTTTTCTCTCATGTCTAATCACCCTTGAACAAAGTTTTGTCTATGAATAGGAGCTTTTTCTGAAGATCCTCCATGGAGGATTTCACCCTGTCGAATGACCTGTCTTTGGAATTCTTGATGTTCTCCAGCCTCATAAGCGCTTCATCTGATTTTCTTACGCTTGCCCTTATCATGCCTATGCCATCAAGCACCGCCTTGAAGTTTTCAACCCTTACAAATATCTCTTTTCTTGATGGCCTCTCGAACCTTTTCTCGTGATTGAATAGTCTCCTTGGCCTGTGGACGGGCTCCGCAGCTTGAATGCGGGTCTCTTTAATTGGCTGCTGAGAGCCGAAAAAAGGGGCCTGCTGCACAGGCTTTGGAAAATCTGCAGGCTGTATAGCCTGATTAAAGTTTATCGGGCTGGCCTTTTCAGGCTCTTCAATGTCCATCTTGCCAAAATCCGGAGCCTTTTCATCATATTTCATGTCAAGCATATTCGGCGACAAAGCATCGGAATCGTATTCTTGAGGCAGCTGCAAATCCTTGAAATCCATATCTTGCGGAACCTTGATATCGGGGATTTCTGGAAATTTATCCATATCGTGCTCTTGTTCAAATCCTTCCAGTGATGGAGGCTCTGGGGGCAAATCTAATTCAGTCTGGTCTTTCTTTTCCCTCTTCAAGAACTTCAAAAACCCCACTTTATCACCTAAGTGGCATACAATGCAGCGGTTATTAAAACTTTTGTTAGCATTGCCAGATAGTGATATGCCAATAGATTGAGATGATAATAAGAATTAAATAAATAAGGGATTGTTTCCTTTAACATGAGGATAATCATAGCCATTATTGTGGTGCTTGCAATACTTTCATCATTTTCTTTTGCTCAAAGCTGCGATTATGGTATAGAATTGCTTATTGAAGGGACAGAATTTACAATAGAAAGCTTCAAATGGAAGATGAAAGCAATAAAGATTGAAGGAGATTCAACAAATATAACTGGCATTGCAAGAATTGAAGATTTGAACGGCAACATCATCAAAAGCTACAAGCCATGGACTTCGCAATCGATCTCAAAGCAAAAAACCTCAAACGAATATAGCCCCAATTTGAAGGAAGGAGAGTATAATATCAGGTCAGAGATAGAAGTTGAATGCTATGATACAAACAAAAACAATGATATATCTATCAAATCGGTAAAGATAAGGCCTGAAGCGGTATTGGAAAACAAAATTGTCGAGCAGAAAAATAAGGAGGATAGTCAAAACGCCACAATCGAACCCCATAATGCCCAAGAAAAGAAAGAAACAATCAATGTGATTGAAAATGAGACAATGGAAATGACTGCTGAAAACAACTCTGAAAGGGCATACAATAACGTAATCAACCTAAAAAAAGAGGATGAAATGACTGCTGACGCAGTTCGCAAGGATAATGGTAACGGATATGCATACCTATCAAGCAATGAAAAGTCCAAAAATTTGGTTATCTACATGCTCATTGGCATTTCTGCCATCATTATACTGGCGCTAATTTGGAAAAGATAGCCCACTAAAAACCTTTATAAACACTTCTTCTTTCTGGAAGGGCATGGCCGAAGAGAAAGGATCGCAAGTTCATATAAGATGCCGCACTATAATAGAGGTATTGGGAAAGCCAAAAGAGCATGTCGAGGCTTCTATCAAGGAGTATATAGGGCATATAAGAAAAGACTCTGAATTGGTCATATTGCATGAGGATTATTCAGAAATTAAGGAGCAGGGCAAGCTTTGGAGCCAGTTTGTTGAGCTGGAGCTTATAATTAAAGGGGTCATCAAGCTGATAAGCTTCTGTTTTGAATACATGCCTTCATCTATTGATGTATTAAAGCCTGAAAATCTCTCTATGACATCCAGGGAGACATCAAATTTCCTGAATGACCTCCAGGCAAGATTGCACAATGTAGACATGGTGGTGAAGCAGCTCAAAGCAGAAAATGATTTCTTGAAGGCCAATATGAATGCTGTAATCCATAACGCAGTTATGATTTGCCTAAAAGTGAGCAAATTGAGCCTCAAGCAGCTTTCTCAAATTACCGGGGTCAATGAAAAAGAGCTTGAAGCTTTTGTTGAAAAGCTTCTGAAGGAAAAGAAGATCAAAAAAGAGAATGACCTGTATTGCCTGGCATAATGGCGGATAAAAAAGCAAGCGCGAAGAGCAAGGTGGAAGCAATCTTATTTTCTGTAGGCCACAAAATATCATTGGAGGAGATAGGCAAGCTCAGCAGGTCAGGAAAAGAAGAGGTATTGGAAGCTTTAAAGGAGCTGCAAGCAGAATACGAGCAAAAGCAGTCCAGCTTGATGCTTTTCGAAGAGGGAGATTCATGGAAATTTGCTGTAAGGGATCATTTAATCTCTGTCGTCAGAAAAATTGTTACAGAAACCGAGCTGACAAAAAGCGTCATGGAAACTTTGGCAGTCATCGCATTCAAGTATCCGGTTCTTCAGGCTGATTTGATAAAGATGAGAACTAATAAGGCTTATGACCATCTTGCTGAGCTGGAAAAATCCGGATATATCTCAAGGCAAAAGCATGGCAGGACAAATTTAATCAAGCTGACCGAGAAATTCTTCAAATATTTCGACCTTACAGAAGAAAAGCTCAGGGAGCAGTTCAGGGATTTTGACAGCATTGCAAAAGCCATAAAGGAAAAAGAGGCTGAAGTTGACGAGATAAAGGAGAAGCAGAGGAAAAGCGCTGAAGAGCTCAAGCAGCAGGACGAAAAAATAAAGAAAGAAATAGAGTCGCTGGACAAGATTGACGAGGAATTCAAGATTCCTGTGGAAACGTATGACTCAAGTGCGCCTTTGCAGCAGGACATTTCCAAAGATGAACCCATCCAGAAAGAAAACAAAATGGGGGACTTGGAAATTGTAAAAATCCCAAAAGATGAAAGGCATAAGGAAATCAGGAAAAAAGCTGAAGATGAATTGAAAGTGCCAGAGCCGCAGGAAAAACTGATTGGAAATCCAGATGAAAAGCCAGCAATCCTTGAAGATGTGCCAAAGCCAGCGCCAACAGAGAATATTTCAGAAGAAATCCAGATTCATAAGGCACCAAAGACTAATTGGCCAAAAAAAATAAGAAAGCACAAGGGCGGCATAAAAGTAAGCCCTGAAATGGAAAAGAAAGTTGATGAAAGGGTCGAAGAGATTATAAGCGGAAAAGATGAAGAGGAAAATAAAATCTAAGATATAATTTAATAATAAAAATAAATAAACTAACCAAAATGTTTCTTTTGCAATGCCCCAAATGCAATAACAGGATGAAGTACCAGAGCAAAGACATACATCTTTCCAAAAAAAAGAAAAGATGTGTTTATTGCGGCCATAGCATGACAGTCAATAAGTCTATCATCAAGAAAATATCTTAGTTAATTTCTATATGGAAAATTTCCATATTGTAAATAATTCAAAAACACAACTATTATAAAGCCATAAAATACACAATTTGTAGACGACATCCTAAAAAATTCTATTTGAAAAAATGGCCGAAGAAAACGAACCGAAATTAGGCACAAGAATAGTGCCACGTTTAATCAATGAAGAGATGAAACAAAGTTATCTTGATTATTCTATGTCTGTTATTGTTGGAAGGGCTTTGCCAGATGCAAGAGACGGGCTAAAACCCGTTCACAGAAGAATTCTTTTTACGATGTGGAATGCCGGACTAACTCATGATAAGCCTTTTAGAAAATCCGCTTTTGTCGTCGGGAGAACTCTCAGCGATTTTCATCCGCATGGTGATGTGGCAGTTTATGACTCAATAGTTAGAATGGCACAGGATTTTTCATTGCGCTATCCTCTTGTCGATGGTCAAGGAAATTGGGGGTCTATCGACGGGGATAGAGCAGCCGCAATGAGATACAGCGAATGTAGATTAACTAAAATGGCAGAAGAAATGTTAGAGGATATAGATAAACGAACTGTAAAGATGATTCCTAATTTTGACAACAGCACAACTGAGCCATTAGTTCTTCCTGCGAAGCTCCCTAATTTATTGCTAAATGGAAGCTCTGGCATAGCGGTTGGAATGGCAACAAACATACCTCCTCATAATCTTGGGGAAGTGATTGATGCGGTAACAAAACAGATTGACAATCCGGAAATAGAGATTGAAGAGATTATGCAATCAATTCAGGGGCCTGATTTTCCCACAGGGGCATTGATTTACGGCAGAAACGGCATCAGGGAAGCGTACTCAAAAGGCCGCGGCAAGATCCTTGTGAGGGCCAAGACAACAATCGAGCAGGATAAGAACAGGCAAACGATAATTGTTAATGAGATTCCCTTCATGGTAAACAAATCAGAACTTCTTGAAGAGATGGCTGACTTGGTGAGGGACAAGAAGATAATTGGAATTTCTGATATAAGGGACGAGAGCGACAGGCACGGCATTAGGGTGATTATAGAGCTCAAGAAAGATTCCGATCCTAATGTTGTTCTCAACCAATTGTTCGAGCACACAAGGATGCAGGTGACTTTTGGAGTCATAATGCTTGCCCTTGTCAACAACGAGCCAAAAGTGCTCAACATCAAGCAGCTTATCCATTATTACATAGAGCACCGCAAAGATGTTGTAAGGAAAAGAACCTTGTTTGACCTAAACAAGGCCCAGACAAGGGCTCACCTCTTGGAAGGCCTGATGATAGCATTGAAGAACATCAACAATGTGATAAAGCTGATCAAGGAATCCAAATCCATAGAGGAAGCGTCTAATGCGCTGATCTCAAAATTTAACCTCACAAAAGAGCAGTCCACAGCCATACTTGAGATGAGGCTGCAAAGGCTTACTTCTCTTGAGCAGGAAAAAATCAGCCAGGAGCATAAGGACCTGCTGAAGCTTATAGAAGAGCTCACATCAGTCCTGTCCAATCCGCAGAAAATACTCGACATAATAAAAAAGGAGCTTGCTGAATTAAGGCAAAAATATAATGACCAAAGAAGAACGCAGATAGTTGAGGAAGACGCTGAGCTCGAGACTGAGGACCTCATAAAAGATGAGGAGATGGTGATAACAATAACAAATTCAGGCTACATAAAGAGGCTTCCATTGCAGACATACAAATTGCAGCACAGGGGCGGAAAAGGGGTTATTGCTGCAATGACTAAAGAGGAGGACATTGTTAAGGATATTTTTGTAGCAAGCACCCATTCATATATCCTGTTTTTCACAAACAAGGGCAAAGTGCATTGGATAAAAGTCTACAATATTCCTGAAGCCAGCAGGCAGGCAAGAGGAAAGGCTATTGTAAATCTAATCCAGATGTCGAATGACGAATTAGTCACTGCGTTTGTGCCAGTCAAGGAATTTGACAATAAACACTTCCTTATCATGGCCACAAGAAAAGGCACCATAAAGAAAACCGAGCTTATGGCTTATAGCAATCCAAGAAAAGGGGGAATAGTTGCAATAACGCTTGATGAAAAGGATGAGCTGATAAATGTCGAGCTGACTGACGGCAACCAGCAGATTATCTTAGCTACAGAAAACGGATCGGCTGTCAGGTTCAAAGAAAGTGATGTAAGGTCAACAGGAAGATCAGCGCAAGGCGTCAGGGGGATAAGCCTTAAGGACAATGATGAAGTGATTGGGATGGAAGTAGCTTCAGATGACAAGACATTACTTTCAGTCACGGAAAACGGCTTTGGCAAAAGAACTCCAATATCTGAATACAGGCTTATCAGCAGGGGCGGCTCCGGAGTCATAAACATACAGTGCTCTGACAGGAACGGCAAAGTGGTTTCCATCAGCCCGGTAACGGACAATGATGATGTTATCTTCATAAGCAAGAACGGGATTATAATAAGGGTGCCTGCTACTGATATTTCTATTATAGGGAGAAACACGCAAGGAGTCAGGATAATGAAATTGGAATCCGGAGATAAGGTTGTTGCTGCTATCAAAGTTGCAAAGGAAAGCAACGGCTCTGAGCAAAACCAATAAAACCCAAATCTTTTTATAGCATCAAAATTGATTTCTTGCAATATGGGGAAAGACAAGATTAGGGGCATTCTGGACGAAGCGCTGAAAGAGATCCAGCCTGACAAAAGATATGAAATAGAAATATTCGAAAAGCTGAATGAAATAATAAAAAAAATAAATTTAAATCAAAGAAGCATCAAGGCTGTGTTGGGAGGGTCAGGAGCGAAAGGAACGTGGCTTAAGACATTTGATGCGGATATTTTTGTCCTGTTTGGCTATGCCAAATACAAGGATAAAAGTGATGAGCTTTCTAACATTCTTGAAAAGATACTCAAGAAAAAATTCAGAAATATAATAAGGCTTCACGGCTCAAGGGATTATTTCCAGATAAAAGAGAATAAATTCACATTTGAGATTGTGCCAATCCTAAGCATAAGGAAGGCAGAGCAGGCAAAAAACATAACTGATGTAAGCCCGCTGCATTCAAAATGGGTTTTGAAGTCCGCGAAAATCAAAGATTTTCGGGACACCAAAAACTCAAAGAGTTTTTTAGTGCATAAGAAGCTCGTAAACGAGATGAAATTGACAAAACAGTTCTGCCAGGCCCAAAATCTATATGGCGCTGAAAGCTACATAAGGGGATTTTCAGGCTATATCTGCGAGATTCTTACGGTTTATTATGGATCATTCCTTAATCTGATAAGAAATGCAGCAAAGTGGCAGGATAAAATAGTCATAGATGCAGAAAGATACTACAAAGGAAAGGACGTTTTCAAGCTGGTAAACACTTCAAAACTGGTCTCTCCACTCATAATAATAGACCCTGTCCAAAAAGACAGGAACGCTGCAGCAGCCCTAAGCCAGGAAAAATTTGACTTATTCAAAAAAGCTGCCAAGGATTTCTTGAGAAGCCCGTCAAAGGAATTTTTCATCAGGAAAGATACAAGAACAATCTTTAAGAATTTAAAAAATAGATCAAATATTTTGATTGAAATAAGTGCTTTGCCGTTAAGCGGAAAAGCTGATGTAGTTGGAAATAAGCTCCTGAAAATATACGAATTTTTGCTGCAAAAGCTGCAAAAGCACGGATTCAAATTATTAAAATCCGATTGGGCATGGGACAGGAAAGCCAATCCGGCATTTTATTTTCTGATTGGGAAAGCGCCACTTTCAAAAACTGTTATAATTGAAGGACCACCATTATCGATAAAGCAGCATGTGGAGCATTTCAGGAAAATGCACAAAAAAACCTATTCAAAAAATCATAAGGTTTATGCCATAGAGAAAAGGGAATATGCAAAACCAGAAGGGCTGCTGAAACAAATGATAAAGGATGAGTTTGTGAAAGACAGAATAAGAAAAATAAGAATCAGGATAATAAACTAAAATGCAAGCAGTGATAATGGCAGCTGGAAAGTCCACAAGGACCTATCCCCTTACGCTGACAAGGCCGAAGCCGCTGCTTAAAGCGGCAAACAGGACAATTCTTGAGCATAATCTGGACAATCTTGCAGGCTTAGTTGATGAAGTAATCCTCATAGTGGGCTACAAGAAAGAAATGATCAAAAG
>Ga0209541_10013999_pt1 | contig 12169 bp, 13 predicted proteins | sample RifCSPlowO2_01_FD_184027 | JGI IMG/M metagenome (GOLD analysis project Ga0209541, IMG submission 184027) | Groundwater microbial communities from Rifle, Colorado - Rifle CSP2_plank lowO2_0.1 (SPAdes) (version 2) | ecosystem: Environmental > Aquatic > Deep subsurface > Groundwater | place...
CTGCATTTTGCAGAATCGCCAACTGATTTTTTCGCCCAGAAAACCTTACGATTTGGTCGCCGAGCGAAGCGAGGCGACTGCCTCTTGCTTGCATTTTCCTGTCTGGTGGACCGTGCGAGACTCGAACTCGCTACCCCCACATTGCAAATGTGGTGCTCTACCAATTGAGCTAACGGCCCAATTTTGTTTCGGAAAAGACGCTCTGGAATCCTACCCTATCGGCCTCTCATTGCAAGCCCGATAATGTGATCGAGAAAATCGGGCAGACCCACACCGATTGCCTCAAGCGACTTGGGCAGAAGCGATTCTTTAGTGATTCCCGGCAGGGAATTTACCTCTAGAAAATAGATGCCATCCCGCGTTACGATAAAATCAGACCTTGAGTAGTGCCTCAACCCCAAAGCGTCATGCACCCTCGACGCGATTGCGCGCATCTCCTGTTTTTCCCGATCGGAAAAATTTCCCGGGCAAATTTCCCTGCTTCCTCCTCCGTACTTGGCGTTGTAATCGAAAAAAATGGATGAGCTGGGCGGCAAAATTTCCACGGGCGGCAGACAGTAGTGCCTCTGGTTACGCAGATCTTCGACGATCCCGCATGTCGCTTCTCTGCCGGAAATATATTCTTCAACCACCGCTTGGCTGTCATAAAGAAACGTCTCGTAAAGGGCCGGCTCGATGTCAAAGATTGTCCGGGCGACAGCCACTCCAACGGAAGATCCCCTTGAAACCGGCTTGACAATGTATGGAGGCGCGAAAGATTCGACTACCCTGCTTTTGAGCAGATCAATATTCTCGCCGATTTTTATTCGCAGATGTCTGGGCATTTTTATACCTAAGACTTCCACTTCCCTCTTTGTCAAAACTTTGTTCATCGCCATCGCGCAAGGAAGAGACCCCGATCCCGTAAACGGAACCCTGTGGGCTTCGAGAGTTTTCTGAACTTGTCCGTCCTCTCCGTACTCTCCGTGCATGCCGTTTATCACCACATCCACTGTCCCGAGCACCCGTTCCGGACTTTTTTCAATGCCGCGATCATGCCACACCCCGCTCTTGGAAATGAATACGTCGCGAGGCTCATATTTATCCTGGCGCAAATTAGCCAAAATCTCCGCTCCGCTTTTCAGGGACACTTCATACTCGCTCGACGGCCCACCGCGCAAAACTCCAATCCTTAATCTAGCAAGCGACATGCGTTAATTATAACTCCCATCGGCGTAAACACAAAAATACACCGGGCATACTTGATAAGTTTAAGACCCAGGTGTTTGGCGCATTTCTATCCGATTTCACCTCTAGCACTTTGAATTACGAAACTCCCATTTTCTGCTAAAACATCAAAGGCCGCGCTCTTTAGAAAAACGCGGCTTTCGATTACCATGAAACTAAACTCTGAAACATTCTACACCCTTCAACAAAAAATTATCAAGGCGTTTAACAAAATCAAACACTTCCTGCTCCCTGATAATACCCTCTCACGCGGTCAACCATTATCCGTCCGGATCATCGACACCATCACTCTGGGAGTCTTCCGTCACCAGTACGGCATTGAGATCAAGAAAGACTTGTATGATCTCTTCCGTCCCGAATGTTCCTGCAAAACTCTGGTCGTGAACCTAAACCGTTTTGCCCTCCTCGTCCTGTTTATCATCTCCCCGCTTGTTAAAGAGAACAGGAAAAACGCCGACATCGTAAAATACACGGACTCGACTGATATTCCCGTCTGTTTAGTCAAAAACGCCAGACACCACCAAAACCATGCGTAGACTGGCTTCATGGTCAAAGACCGGAAAAGGCTGGTTTTACGGCCTGAAATTGCACCTGACCGTGGACAGGCATGGTAAGATTCTCTCCTTCTGCTTTACCTCTGGAAACGTTGGAGATCGCTCCCGGTTTATGAGACTCTATAATGTACGGTCGGATATTATAGAGGATATATCAGATTATTTAAATTATCCCCATAATATATGCCATCTCTTCATCTATCAAGTCAGACTTGATAGACGAAATCGAGCGGAAAAACGGCGATCATTCGTTGATTTTGGAATATCAAGTCAGACTTGATATTCTCTTACGGTTGGAATAGCGTGTCTGGCTCAAACTTCACTTCCGCCACTCCTAAAAATTGTTTCGCCGTGGTTTGTATCTGCGCCCACAAGACACCGGCCCGACAAGAACCTCCGCCGGACTTATTTTGAGGGTCGCTAAAACGCAAAGTTAAGATTCCATTATCGAGAGTCGAGCTGGCCAGCAAAAAACCAGCCAAAGGAAATTCTGTTGTTATTCCCGAAGTTTTCTCTTGCTCATTGACATAACCGGATAAAAGCATCGCCACAGTCGCATCAATTTCGCTTTTTGGATCCCCGGCCGGAACATATCTGGAAACGTTCTGAAGCCCCTTTTTACTGCACAAAACCTGCCCGGACGCGTCTTTATCCTTCTCCGGATTATAATAATAGAGCTCTACCTGTTTTGCGGTTGGAAGCGACAAGCCCGGCTCGCATACTTTCTGCCAATCACTGATACCTAAAACTTCCCGGCAATCTTGCGTCATCGAATCCGGACCGACAACGGGACAAGAATACGAACTGCCGTCATTGGAGTAATATATTCCACCCCCGCCAAGCAGGGCGTTGTTTACCCTGATAATACTATTCGAATTTGAATATTCAACGCTGGCGACATTGTTTCCGTCGCAGTACGACACAGCTCTCTCTCGAATATTGTCGCCGGAGACAACCAGCATAATGGCAACGGCGACTATTAGTAAGACAACGGCTAACAACAATAAACTGGAGGTTTTCATAAGCATATTATTAACGCATAAAATCGCGCGCGGCGATCACAAAACGACTTATCAAACATTTGAGACATTCTCCCGTTATCCTCTGGATAAATCAATTGCAGGCACGCCAAAACAATGTCGTGATAAAAAGCGTGAAGCTGGGTTACCATTCGATATCAATTAACAAACGGCTCATTCAAACACTAAGACACCGGCAATCCCGCGGCGGTTGGAGATTGGACAAAGTTTGAAGTGGCCTTTGTGGCGCCGCAGGGAGCGACAAGCGCCACCATGTTTCATCTCATCAACAACGACGGAAGCTTGCCAATAGACGCCACGGAACTGCGGAAAATCACTGCGCCGAACACGGACAACCTGATTCCAGTCAAAACTGTAAGGGGGGGTCGTATCAATGCAATGACGGTCGCGATGATGTTGACTCTGATGGTGCCTGAAACCGCCAGGTCAGAACTCGCTCTAACTCTTCCAAACTTTTTTAACGTATACCCACCCATATTTGACCACCAAAAGAACGAAGAAAATGTAGACGAGATACACAGCAACCCTGACAATAAAACTAAGCAGATACACCGATATTCCCTGAATTGATGTATTGACTCCAGACACAAAATTCCTGATGGCGTTCTTCCAAGAATCTTTTATTGTCTTCCAATCGAAGAACTTGTTTTCGTAAACATTGATATTAAAATAGGTGTACAAAACACTGTCCAGCGACTGCGCCTTCGTTCTGGAAAGCCGATCCAGATGTTCCGCCACCACTATTTTCTCAGCCGTTAGCTGTTGAATCATCCTCAACTTACTGTTGATAATGTTCGCCAAAGACTCCGCGTCCTTAACGTCTATGGCCACTTTTGTAATGCCATCGTAAGCTTTTATCGCCGTCTCCAAAGTTTCCTCGATGGCGTTAAGTTTACTTTTCAATATCTCTTCTTCGCCGGTAAAGTCGTCTATCTCCCGTTTAATCGAGTTTGTGTATTCGTTCAAGTCGCGCGGTTTCAACGCTTTTATGGTTTCCAAGACCGACATGGCCATGACCTTCTCAACTTTGAAAGAATAGGCACACCCAGCATCATATTCGCTGGCGTTTTCAAAAATAACATAACTCAAATTCTTGAGACCCGCGATTGAAGAGCAAACACTGCCGATATTCCTGGACTCAATCGAGGCGGAGTATCTTGTAACCTCAAACTCTTCAGAGTTCCCGGTCGCCGAGCCATTTTGATAGACCACGCTACCCATATTTCTACTCGACAGAATTGGGGACAGCGAAGACGAAGCCTTCTCTTCGCCGTAAAATAATTCGCCCGCAACAGAGTCACGGCTCGGAGCCATAGGGTTTATTATTGAAAAACCTCCCTGCTGCCCATTGAATAATGCAACATTCGCAATTGGTCGAATCAAGTTCCAAACCAAAGCGATTGCCAAAATTACCAGCAACGTTATTCCTACGACTTTTAGAAGTTTAATAAAATCGAAATCCTTCGATATTTTTTTTACGAAGTCCATAGTGTCCTAATTGTTAAATGTTAAACATTAACCCCAACCCCGTCTATCAAGTCTGACTTGATAGACGGTTCAGATTGAATCTTTTTGTATAGATATTATACCAGCTCCGTATACTTACGACTGAAGTTATCCACTGTAACATCAATAACCTTCCATAAAAGCCTACCCACAAAGGTCGTGGATAGGTTCTGAACCGCGGTTTTTTTCTGCCTTTTTATCTCATGCTCTAACTTTTTGTCACAGCCGTTTCTTTGGTAACTTGAGCCGCCATCTCCGCGCCCTTTTTTTCTTGAGCCGTAGCGGTTTCCGGGCCGGTTTCAGTCTTCTTTCCGACGGTTTTCTTGGGCAACACATCCATCTTCTTGCCCTCAACCACTTTTTCGTCAACTAAAAGATTGTGGACAGTCCCAGAAGTCTTGGCGCCCACGGAAAGCCAGTGCTTGATTCTTTCGGCATTAAATTTCTTTTCACCCTTTTGTCTTGGATCATAATTGCCCAACACTTCCAAAAACTTACCACTTTTGGTGGAATTGCGTCTGTCCGTCAAAACAACCCGAAATGTCGGGATGTTCTTGCGACCGACTCTTTGTAATCTGATCATTAACATAGCGGCAATACTAACAAAAGTCATGAAAATGGTCAATCGAATGCAAAGTAAGTATCCACACCTCCCGAGAAAACCCCCACAATATGAACCATTTCTAATATACGTTATAAAGATGCGGTCGTCGTTTTATAACGTATGTATCACAAATAATGTTGGTAGGACAGGATGTATTAAACAACCAAGTAATCTAGACAGTCTGAAGGTGTGGAAGGTTACAATGCAAAACCGTAAGTATCCACACCTCCCAAGAAAACTCCCATAACATGGGCCATTTCTAATATACGTTATAAAGATGCGGTCGTCGTTTTATAACGTATGTATCACAAATAGTGTTGGTAGGACAAGGTGTATTGAACAACCAAGGAATCCAGACAGTTTGAAGGTGTGGAAAATTATGCAAAACCGAAATCTACGCGCTAGCTGTTACCGCCTCGCCAAACTTGACCGAGAGAAGTTTAGAGACACCGTCTGCGCCCATCGTAACGCCGTAAAGCATGCCGGCACGGGACATTGTCTCGCGGTTGTGGGTGATAACGATCAGTTGAGAATACTTGGCCAGATTCTCAATCATGTTTCCGTATTTTTTTGAATTGGACTCGTCCAAGGCGGCGTCTGTCTCGTCCAAGATGATAAAGGGCGGAGGGTTCACTTGAGAGACGGCGAAAATCAGCGCGATGGAAGTCAACGCTCTCTCACCGCCCGAAAGCATTTCGAGACTTTTTATTTTCTTACGCGGCAAATTTACTTTTATCTCGAGTCCGGGCAAAACTTCTTTTTCTTCTTTGTTTTCGACATTGATGGACGCCGAAACGCCCGAAAACCCCTCTATTTCCAGATCATATACGGACTCCGGCTCTTTTTCTTTCACGAGGCAAATCTCCGCGGAGCCGCCGCCGAACATGAGCGTGAAGAAATTGTTGAATTCAGTATTGATTTTTTTGAGACCCTCGCGAAACTCCACATCCAGGCGAAGTTCTAAATCGGAAATAAGTTTATCCAGAGATTCCGAAGTTTTGACAAGGTCGTCAATTTCCACCGCCAAAAACGCATCGCGCTCTTTAGCTTCTTGAAACTCTTTAATTATTTCCGCGCCCGAACCGCCACCCAACTCTTCCAATTTTACCTTGAGTTTTTCAAGCCGTCTGCGCCGCTCGTGTTGAAGATTTCTCATGCTCTCACGATCATTTTGAGATTCACCGGCCGCGCCAAAATCGGCAGGCGAGACGGGTGTCTTGCGAGAGAAATCCAAAGCCGCGTCTCCAGCCAAAGCCGCCGCCTCGCGCAGTTCCCTCTCATAATCTTCTTTTTGGACATGACACTCTCTCTCCTCGCTGTGCAGGAAATCCAGTTCAACGGCTATCTCTTTCCTTTCGGACATGATCCGAATCATTTCTTTTTCCGCGTCCCGATACTTATCCTTTTCTTTTTCCATATCGTCTTTCAACTTGTCGAGAAGTCCCGAGACCGCCTCCTCCTCCGCCCTAATCCTAGAAAGCCGCTCTTCAACCTCGCGTTTTTTTTGCTCAAGCCGTTCTTTGACATTTTGGCGCGGCGACAAAACACCATCCTGCGCGGCCGCTTTTATCCGTTCGGTATACTTTGCGACAAACATGCGAATCGCTCCAATGGCCGCCTCCAGCATCTTTGTCAACGCTTGCGGCTCCGCGCTCGCCGCGTCCCGCTCCAACGAATCCGCGTTCCCCCCGAGTTTTCTCAATTCAACGATTTCAACCCTGACGCTTTCATCGCGCGTTTTTTGCCGATTCTCTTGTTCCTCTTTTCTCACTTCAAACGAAAGCTCGCCCAAAACCCGCCCGAGCTCCAAGGTTTCTTTTTCCTTGCGATCGCGCAAGGACTTGAACTGCGATTCGGCATCGCGGATTTTCTGGGACGATTGCGAGACGCTCTCGCCGGCGGAAATGTCTTTCTTGGCATCTGCCAGATGTGAATCCATAAGCTCCGCCTTTTGGCGCAGGCGATCGCCTCTCGCAGAAATATCCCGTTCGGCGTATTTAATTCGGATATTTTCGGCCGTAAAATACTCGCGGTAAAGACCGACAAGCTCCTGTCTGACGCTTCTGCTTTTTTCTATCTTTTCGACCTGCTTGCTCAAGAACTTGATATGGGGCGCGATTTCACGACGCAGGGATTCCGCCCTCTCTAAATTTTCCGCCGTCCTATCGAGTTTTCGACGGCTCTCCTGTTTTTTAAGCTGATAAATTTTCAACCCCAATGCGTCCTCAATAATCACCCGCCTTTCTCTCGGGTTAGCGTTCAGCGCTCTATCCGCTTCCCCTTGGCTTATTATGTGATGCCCAGAAGGGCCGACATGAGCGGAGGCCAAAAGTTCCAATATGTCCCGCAGACGCACGAACGTCCCATTGAGCAGATATTCATTCAGACCGTCACGATGGACGACGCGCTCCACCACAACTTCATCGAAATCGCTGTTTAAAAATTTTCGGCTGTTATCGAAGGTGAGTTTTACACCGGCGCGGTTTAGACGCGACAACGACGGCGAACCGTTCCAAATCATGTCTTCGCCTTTCCTGCCACGCATAGATTTCATAGACTGCTCGCCGAGGACAAAACGAAAAGCTTCGCTGATGTTGCTTTTACCGCTGCCGTTGGGCCCGACGATCGCCGTTACCGGCGCGTCAAACACCATCAGAGATTTTCTCCCGAACGATTTGAAACCCGTAACTTCCAGTTTCTTGAGATACATTACCTAAATTATACCCGACTCTGCACTTGAGCGCATGCAGAAAAAACGGCGACTGTATTTCAGATCCTGATATTCTCTTTGCGCTCTCGCAAACGCCTACCCCGCTTTCAATTACCCATACCTCGTCATATGTTAATAATATAGCTACGCATTCTTAACATATGATCAAAAGTTTTTCGTATCCCTTAATCTATTTCATTAAAAGATCGCGGATTTCTGCTTTGTGAAAATTCATCACAGTTATAGAAGCATCCATCTCGCTCATTCCGGTTTTGAGTTTTTCCTGAATTTCTTTGGCGATCCGCACGAACAACTCCGGCTTTTTTTCGATTATGGCGATAACCTTGGCGCGATCCGCTTCGGGAAGAGCTTTCAGTTTTGAACGCAACATCTGTTTTAACATAAATGACTGGAACATTTTTTATGATTGATTTTACCCATTAATCATAATCGAATATCGGAATAAATATAGGCCTGCTTCATGTCTTTCCAAACTGCCGCGGGCATTTCGTGCGGCAAAACAGCGCCGGACACAACTTTTTTTAAAGCCGATATTTTATCTTGACCTGTACAAAATACGACAGCCGCATCCACCTCGCGCTTCAAAAATGAAATGCTGACGGTTATCCGTTCCTTCAGTCTTCCAGCGCCGTAGCTGTGAACTACAAAATATCTTTCGTTACTGTAAAGCGCGTTGAAACTTGCTGAGTCATCTGGCATCGGAAATATGCCGGCCGTATGACCGTCGGCGCCCATACCAAGAAGAACGACGACGAAACAGTCCGGGTGGTTAGACCGCCAGTTCTTTAAGGTGTCTTCGTAATTGTCAAAATACTCGCCCGTAGCACACAGCGAAGACGGTACGTCGAAAAGTATGGCAGTCTTTTTGGCTGACGCTTTTTTGAAAAATGGAGTCAAAGACAAAAGATAAGCATTCCGGTCTTTAAGACCGACGTTCTGCCTTTCGTCAACCAACCCGATCGCAAAATTCTTCGGCAGGTACACGCTCTCATCAAGCGCTTTAAGCGCGCTTCCTCCTGAAGCAAGAAACAAAATAGATTTCCCGCCGGTTTCAGCCCGACGAAAAAGCTCGGAAATTTTTCCGGACGCCATAGCCCGAGCCCCTACCGCGTCTTTGCACCAGATGTACTCCATGCTCATAGCCAGCGTTATTTTATCGAGTGCCCGCCAAATTGATTTCGCATCGCCATAAGAACTCGCCCTTGATATGAATCCCCTTTCTTGGCGCTTTGCTTTCGGAAGTTGAAAGATTCACTGATTATTTTCGCCGGCACTCCAAGCTTCCTGGCCGTTTTCACTGTCCACTCCCCTTCACCCGTGTGCGCGACCACTCCCGAAATAAAATCCAGATTATCGCCGTACTTATTAAGACCATCGCGAAGCCAACCAACAAGGCGGGATTCGATGACGCTTCGGTTGTTGTAAAGCTCCGCCAACCTCTTCATATCAAATTCGAAACTCGACTTGCGAAGAATACTGAAACCTTCCGCGATCGCCTGCATCATGCCGTACTCGATTCCATTATGAATCATCTTGGCGAAATGACCCGCCCCGACAGAACCCAAATGCTGGAAAGCTTGCGGCGCCGCCGCGTCTTTAATGATCGGCTTAATGATATTGAAAATCTTTTTGTCTCCTCCGACCATAATGCACGCGCCCGAGGCGGCGCCGCCCGGCCCGCCCGACACCCCCGCATCCACATAGCGCACGCCTTTCGACTCGACAAGTTTTGCCCGCCTCAAAGTATCTTCGTAAAAACTGTTTCCGCCATCAATCAGGATGTCGCCCGTTTTCAATAAGGGCAGAATATTTTTGAGCGTCTCATCAACTCCGGTATGGCTGACCATAAGCCAAACTATTTTGCGTTTTGGCGAAAGACCGGCAATCATCTCGGCAAGAGAATCGCGCACATCGAGCCCCGCCCCCATGCCCCGTTCCCTGCCTTCCTCTCCTCTGTTGAACGCCACGACTTTATGGCCGGCGGCCATAAGACGCTTGACCATATTGATACCCATTTTTCCTAAACCCACATATCCGATTTCCATGCTATTTTCACTGATTTTGAGCTATTAAATTTATATCTTCGGCAGAAGACCCTTTTTCATATTTGATTAGCGGCAACTTATTCCACAATCCCATGACCGACATTATAAATTTCCACGACGCCTCCACTTCCTGTGAACTGGCAAAGAGCGTCTGGTCGCCGCGAATGCAGTCGTAAAGCACTTTCTCGTAGGCGTAAGATTTGTTGTCCGCGCCTTTCTTATATTTAAATTCCATCGTCCTCTTTTCCAACTCAAAATTCACCCCTGACTTTTTCGCCAGAAACGACGCGGATATGCCTTCGTCGGGCTGGATTTTAAAAACCAATTCGTTGACTTTGTTTTGGCCATTAAAGCCCGCGGGTAGCGGCGATTGTTTGAATTTTACCACGATTTCCGCTTTATTTTCAGATAAAAGTTTTCCCGCTTCCAAAACGAAAGGCACTCCTTTCCAACGCTTCAGATTCGAATAGGCCTTGACGCGAAAAAAAGTTTCCGTCGCCGATCCCGGATCGCCCGACTCTTCCGGAAACTCCGAGTATTGCGCCCTCAAGACATTCACCCCAACGCTCTTGGCGGTCACGGGCTTCAATGATTTCAACACTCTGGCTCTGTTCTGGCGCACGGTTTTCGCCGAAAGTTCCTTCGGCTCCTCCATGGTGATGATGGCAAGCATCTGCAAAATATGATTCTGACCGACATCGCGAAGCGTTCCGATACGATTGATAAAGTTTGTTCTTTTGCCCAAGGCGCCGCTCTCATAAAGCATGATCTTTATTTCTTCGATGTATTTAGCGGACCAGACAGGCTCGTAAATCAGATTGGCAAAACGAAAAACCAAAATGTTTTGGATCGTTTCTTTGGCCAAATAATGATCTATGCGAAAAACCTGTTCTTCCTTAAACAATTTCGACAGCATCGTCTCGAGGCGTTTAGCACTCGCGAGATCTTCGCCGAAGGGTTTTTCGACCAACAGACGAGTCCACCCCGTTTTGTCGCTACAAGGCACGGTAAGCCCGGATTTCGACAGATTTTTGAGAATGGTCTCGTAGTGCGCAGGAGGAACCGCCAGATAAAAAAGTTTGTTGGCGCATTTTCCAATTCGACGATCAAGCTCCAAAAGTCTCATACCCAAACGACCGTATGAATCGAAGTCGTCAAATTGACCCTCAATGAAACTGATCCTGGCCAAAAACTCGCCCAGTCCTGTTGTCTCTGAAACTCCGTGGAATGCCTCCTTCAGAGCAAAATTGCGATACTCCGCGTCGCTCCACGGCCGTCTTGAATATGCGATAATTTGAAACTCTGACGGCAGTATTCCCTCATTTTGCATATTCAACAGGGAGGGCAAAATTTTTCTAAGCGCCAAATCTCCGGTGGCGCCGAAGATAACGAAGGTCGTGCCGTTCATGTCCTGATCCATATCATGATTATATACCCAAAAACAGCGGGAAAGCGAAAGCTTCTAAGATGGTCTGGTTTGTCTAGACAGTATTTGTGGATAAGAGGGGTCTAGTTAAGATTGATAAGTTGTGTTGTTGTTTTGTATCCGGCGCAAGCCGTTTTTTGTTTGAGTGGACTTCCGCCGGTGTGTTGTATTCGAGCGATTGGTGTCTGCGTCCGTTATTGTAGAACTTGAAGTAAGCGGCGAGATTTGTTTTTGCTTCCGTAATGTCGCCGTATGATTTCGGATACACTTCCTCACACTTAACCGACCGCCATAATCTTTCTGTGAAGATGTTGTCCATGCGCCGGCCTCTCCCGTCCATGGAAATCTTCACATCGTTTCCGGAAAGCGTCTCAATGAACTTCTTGTCGGTGAACTGCGAGCCCTGGTCGGTGTTGGAAATCTCCGGAACACCAAACTTTTGAATCGCTTCGTTCATCGTTTCGGCGCAGAAATCAGATTCCATAGTCGTGCCAGAGGTCTTCAAGTATTCTTCGAGAACCGTAAAAGGGTCGAGCGGTGAATATTGCGTCGATCGCTTTCATGGCGGCAATGTCTTCCTCGCTGACAACGGGCTCATAGTAGACACTGGATCGCGATATTCCGAGAAGTTCGGCCTGTCTGCCGATGCTGATATTTTGTTGTGAAGGAACAATCAAACTTTTTCTTTCATCATGTGTCGAGTCGTTGCATATTTTTTTTCATCCACTCCAGTTCAGTGTCGCGTTGCCCGATTAACCTGTACAGATCGTCGATGAGTTTCTGTTGGCCGCCGTTTTCACTTTTCCGTTTGTCGGCAAACAAAGTTACGGATCCTTCGACCAGACGCTTTTTCCAGAACCCGATCTGTGTCGCATGGACTCCGTATGCGCTCGCGATCTCGCTTGGCGACCTCATTCCTTTTAATGCTTCGAGAGCGACTTTGACTTTGTAATCTGGTGAGAATTGTTTTTTCATGGTGGTATTTTACCGCCTCTCATTCAAATTGGTTGTCCAGATTTCCCAGACCAGTATAGTC
>Ga0209541_10014001_pt1 | contig 12169 bp, 12 predicted proteins | sample RifCSPlowO2_01_FD_184027 | JGI IMG/M metagenome (GOLD analysis project Ga0209541, IMG submission 184027) | Groundwater microbial communities from Rifle, Colorado - Rifle CSP2_plank lowO2_0.1 (SPAdes) (version 2) | ecosystem: Environmental > Aquatic > Deep subsurface > Groundwater | place...
ACTTCAAGCCTTAAGCCCTTCCTTGTTGACTTTTCCTGCGACGCGCGCCGGGTCGCCGTAAGCCAACGCAAAATCGGGAACGTCTTTTGTTACCACGCTTCCAGACCCTATCATCGCCCACTCTCCTACCGTAACGCCGGGCAGAATGATGGTTCCGGCGCCGAGAGACGCGCCTTTTTTTATCAAAACTTTTTCTACCTTCCAATCGCTTGCGCCTTTGAGCGTCAAGTCTGGGTTTACAGCGCGCGGGTTTTTGTCGTTGGTTAGGATGCAGTGGGGCCCTACGAAAACCCCGTCTTCAATAGTTGCTCCGTGGTATATGCTGCAGTTGTTCTGTATTTTGCAGTTTTTGCCGATGCGCACTCCGAAGTCGATGTAAGCGTTTTTTCCGATGATGCAATTCTCGCCTATTTCCGCATCTTCGCGCACTTGCGCGTAATGCCAAATCTTGGCGCCCTTGCCTATCCTGGCTTTGGGCGACACTTCAGCGGTAGGGTGGACGAAAAATTCAGCCATTTGAAACACCATTCACGTTTTGCTTGAACCACTCGAACGTTTTCTTCAATCCCGCTTCAATCTTTGTTTTGGGCGTCCAGCCGAGGGCCTTTATCTTGGAGTTGTCCGCAAGGCGCCTGGAAATGTGGTCCCAAGCCCTGCGCTCTCCATTCTGCAGGTTGCCTTCGTTTCCCGCGATTTTGTTTATTTCGTTAGCCAAATCTATTATCTTGGTTTCCGCAGAGCTTCCGATGTTGTACGCTTCTCCGGCCTTTCCTTTTTTCGCCACGAGAATCGTGGCTTCAACCGCATCTTCCACGAAAGTGAAGTCGCGCGTTTCCTCGCCCGACCCCATAATCACAAGCGGTTTTTTCTGCGTTGCGAGGGCGAAAAATTTCGGAATCACGTTGCGGTAAGGCCCCGGATATTCGTTAGGGCCGTAGACGTTGAAATAACGCACGCTAACGGCATCGAGACCGTGAAAGTCTGCGAAAAACTTGGCGTACTGCTCTCCCAACAGCTTCGTAATAGCGTAAGGCGTTTCCGGCTTGGGCTTCAAGCCTTCATCCATCGCCCCGTCGACTGCTCCGTAAATGCACGACGACGAGGAGTAAACGAGCTTCTTGGTGCCGAATTCCTTTGCAAGCTGCAAGAGCTTTAGCGTAGCTGTGCCGTTCACGTCCAAGTCGAGCACAGGGTCGTCCACGCTCTTTTGGTTGGCGAAGCTCGCGGCAAGATGAAAGACGTAATTGAATTTGTGCATGGAAAAGAGCTTTCGCATGAATTCCTGGTCGCGAATGTCTTTCTTGAAGAACGCGACCGGCAGGCTCCGCAGGTTTTCCTTGAAGCCCTCGCTCAAGTCGTCGACAACGTAAACCGTGTTTTTTTCGCACAGCGCTTTCACTAGATTAGAGCCTATGAATCCGGCTCCGCCGGTTATGAGAATGCGCTGTCCGGAAACCATTTTTTTTTCACTTTTCAATTGTTTTGCTTGCGAAACCTAAAAACCCTTTTCCAGCGCTTCGCAAATCCTTTGCGCGGCCTTTCCATCCCACTTTTCTGGAACCCTTCCCTTTTTTCCCTTTCCTGCGCAAAGCTTTTCCAGCTCTTTCTTCAAAAGCGCAGAATCCAAATCGACTATCGTGTTAGTGCCTTCCGAGACGGTTATAGGGCGTTCGGTATTGCGCCTTGCCGTAAAGCAAGGCACTCCCAAAACCGTAGTCTCCTCCTGCACTCCGCCGGAGTCCGTCAAAACAAATTTCGCTTTAGCCTCGAGATTCAAAAACTCGAGATACCCCAGCGGCTCAACGAGCTTAACTCCCCTGCTTTCAAGTTTTTTCTTAAACCCGCTTTTTTCCAGCCTTTCCAGCGTGCGCGGGTGCACGGGAAAAACCACTTTCGAGAAAGAAGCGGCAGTCAAAACCATTTCCACCGCATTGCCGAGCGTTTTTTCGTCGTCGACGTTCTCTGCCCTATGAAGCGTAACAAGCGCGTATTCACCTTTCTCCAGCCCTAGTTTTTTTTCGCTTTCAGTCTTTTCAGCCTGCTTTTGAAATGCCGTGAGCGAGTCTATCATAGTATTCCCTACGAATTGAATTCCTTCCGAAATGCCTTCCTTCCTCAAGTTTTCGCCGGCGTCTTTCGAAGTGGTGAACAAGAATTTCGAAATCCTGTCGGTCAAAACCCTGTTGATTTCCTCTGGCATGCGCCAGTCGTTGCTGCGCAGCCCGGCTTCGACGTGCGCCACGGGATAATGTTCTTTAGCCGCGACCAGAGCGCAGGCGAGCGTGGAATTCACGTCTCCCACTACTAAAACCATATCCGGCTTTTCTTCGAACAGCACTTTTTCAAAGCGCGTCATGATGCTGGCCGTTTGCACGGCGTGCGAAGCAGAGCCAACGCCGAGGGAATGGTCGGGCTTGCGTATGCCTAGCTGGCTGAAGAAAATTTCGTTCAGCCCGAAATCGTAATGCTGGCCCGTGTGCACGAGCACCGGCTGAAACGATTGCGGCCTTTTCAGCATTTCTCGCATTACGGGTGCGATTTTCATGAAATTCGGCCGCGCGCCCGCGACGTTCAGGACTTTCAAAGGCAAAGCAAACGACCTTCAATGAAATATAGGGGTTTGAGGAGGCGCGATGCAACGGAGGGGGGCTCGCATCACGTCGCGCTCTCCCGTCTTCCCACAGAGGGGTTACGCATGAATTTTTCTTGTTCTACATCTTCCTTTCCAAATACGCGTAAGCAATGCTGTACGCCAAGCTCATTATTCCGAGCAAGACCGCGAGAATGCCGTTCGGGCTCGTCGGCCTTCCGGAGTAAGCCAAAAACGCGAGAATCAATATTACTACCACCACGCTTGCCACTAGCGTAAAGCGCGCGGCCTTTCCTGCAATGAGCTGGGTTCTCTCGTCGCTTTTTACGTCATCCCTGGAAATCCATTCCCTGTAGGCGTAAAAGCCGCCTGCGATGAGCAAGCCGAAAAACAGGATTTGGAACGCGATGGGCTCGAACGAATAGCGGTTGGCGTAGCTGAAGTAAAGCAAGAGCGTGAACACCAGGCTCAAAACCACGTTCTTCATCTTCATCAGCAACATCGGCAAAACCCCCTTTTTTTCATTCTTCAAACAAATCTTCTATCCTGCATGCAAACGTTTTCGAGAGCTTGAACGCCAGCTCCAGCGACGGGTTGTACTTCTCGTTCTCTATCGCAATGATGGTTTGGCGGGTTACGTGAACTTTCTTCGCCAAATCATCTTGCGTCAAATTTTGCCTTGCGCGGTACTCCCGCAAACGATTCTTCATGTAAAGTAGTATTAACATTAAGTATATAAGGCTTTACATTTTGTATAGTTATACTTACTGAAGCCTTTTGAGCTTTTTCGGTGTTTTCGTTAAAGGTGGTTTGTTTGAAGGTTGTTGTTACCGGCGGCGCAGGCTTTATCGGAAGCCACCTCGCCGAAGCGTTGGCGAAGGAAGGCAACGAAGTTGCGGTTCTGGACAACTTGAGCGTCGGAAGCCAAAACCTGGGTGTTTTGAAAGAATGCGGAACGCGGTTCTTCAAGGGCGACGTGAGGAGCCTGGCGGACGTAGAAAAAGCTTTCGAGAACGCAGATGGCGTTTTTCATTTGGCTGCAATGAACCGGGCCATGCGCAGCATCAAAGACCCGCTTGAAGCCAACGACGTGAACGTGACCGGAACTCTCAACGTGCTGGAAGCGTGCAGGAAGAACGGCGTCAAGCGCATGGTGTTCGCGTCTTCATCGAGCGTTTACGGCGGCGGGGAGAAAACAAACCTGGAAGACCAGAAGCTTTGCCCCCTTCACCCGTATGGCGTGGGAAAGCTCGCCGGCGAAGAGTACTGCCGAGTCTACAATTCCCTTTACGGGCTGGAAACCACCGTGTTGCGTTACGTGAGCGTGTACGGCCCTCGGCAGCGCGGGGACATTCCTTACGCTGCAGTCATCCCCAAATTCATCAAGGCAATCCTTTCCGGCGCGCCTCTGGAAGTGTTCGGTTCCGGAAAGCAGAAACGCCAGTTCACTTTCGTGAAAGACACCGTCGCGGGAACGATAGCGGCGTGGAAAAGCAGGAAAGCCGCAGGAGAGGTTTTCAACATCGCGCACCCTGCGGAGTCGAGTGTGCTGGAAATAGCTTCAACCCTTGAGGAAACGACCGGGCGGAAGGCGGTGTTGAAGCACTTGCCGGCCATTCCCGGAGATCCCATGCACAACAAAATCGACGTTTCCAAAGCGAAAAAAATCCTCGGGTTTAATCCGGCTTACCCGCTGGAAGACGGCTTGAGGGAAACGGTCGAGGCATTCCTCCATTGACGCTTTTGCAGTACGGCAGGTGAAAAAAATGACTGGCACTTTGAACGAAAAAATCAAGTCGAAGAAAGCTGTTGTGTGCATAGTTGGCGCAGGGTACGTGGGCCTGCCCAACGCGATTCTCTTTGCGGAAAAAGGGTTCAACGTCATCGCAGCCGACGTGAGCGAGCGCATAGTATCGCTGACAAACAAGGGCGTGAGCCACATCAACGACCCAGTTCTCAACAAAAGTGTGCCGCGCGTTTTCGCGACAGGCAGGCTCAAGGCGATGCAGGACACTGCAAAAGCTGCGTCGGAGAGCGACGTGATAATAGTTTCAGTTCCCACGCCTGCAGAAGAAGGCGAGCCGGACTTGACGTTCGTGAAAAGCGCGTGTGCAAGCGTGGCAAAAGGACTGCGCAAGGGTTCGCTGGTAGTAATAGAAAGCACGGTTTATCCCGGCGCGTGCAGGACTGTCGTAAAGCCTTTGCTCGAAAAGGAAAGCGGATTGAAGTGCGGGAAAGATTTTTTCCTCGCACACTGCCCAGAACGCCTGAACCCCGGCGACAACGAGCACAACGTGATGGTGACGCCTCGCGTGGTGGGCGGCGTTGATGAAGAAAGCGGCGCTGTTGCGAAAACGCTGTACGAAAGCGTTGTTGACGCGAAAATCGTTTTGGTTTCCAACGCTGATACGGCCGAGCTTTCCAAGCTAGTAGAGAACACGCAGCGGGACGTGAACATCGCGTACATGAACGAGATCGCGTTCGTGTGCGAAAAAATCGGCGTGGACGTCAAGGAAATCATTGAAGCCTGTTCGACGAAATGGAATTTCTACAAGGCAAAGCCTTCGGCCGGCGTCGGGGGGCATTGCCTTCCCAACAACCCTTACTACATTCTCAAAGCTTCGCAGGACAAAGGGTTTTACCCCACGCTCATAATGACCGCGAGAAAACTCAACGATTCGATGCCCTTGCATACTGTTGACTTGATTGCAAACGCCTTGAAAGAATGCGGATTGGATGTGAAGGGAAGCGCGGTCGCAATAATGGGCGTGGCGTACAAGGAAAACGTGGACGACGTGAGGCAAGCGCCTTCGCGCGTGATAGTTTCAGAGCTTTTGAAGCGCGGCGCCCGCGTGAGCATATGCGACCCTTACGTGAATGACGTGAACATGCGCAAGGTTTTGGACTCCGGAGTGCCCGTGGCGAAAGCGCTGGATGCGGATTGCATTGTCTTTCTTGTTCCGCACGACGAGTTCAAAAAAATCAAGCCTGCGCAAATAAAGGCGAAAGCAGTCGTCGACGCATGCTTCCTGTTCGACCGCAAAGATTTCAAAGGCAAGGCTTACAAGCGAGTGGGAATGGACAAGAACTTGGAATAGTTTCAAAAGGTGCTTTTGGTTGAATATCCTGGTTTTCAGTGCTGGAAAATACTCGAGCCTGGACGGCTCGGTGGTCCGCTTCAAAAACCTAGTCGTCAACAGGGATGCTGGAGCAAAAACCGTTTGGATAGACGGCTCTTCGCAAAAAATCTACAAGACCGAAAACCTTGATTCGAAAATCCCCGCCAACGTCAAAGTGATTGCGGGAATCGGGCAGGCGAAAAACGCAGCGTCCGAACTCGTTGCAAGGGAAAGGCATTTCCTGCGCTACGCAGAGCAATACGCGGAGTGGGCAGACGTCGCAGTTTTTTACTCCCCTTGGGGCTGCAAGCTAGCGAGAAGGGAATTGAAAAAACGGGGCGTCCCTCTTGTTTTCGATTACATCGACTTGATCCACAGATTTCGCGCCAATCCGCTGGAGCGCATCGCATCGAGGCTTTCAGTCCTTGACGCGCTGAAAACCAGCGACCTCGTCGTCGCAACGGCCTTCAACTTGTTTGAAGATGCAGGAAGGCTGAACGAGAAAGTGGAATTGATTGCGAACGGAGCGGACGTGCGGAAAATAGCCTTATGCAAAGCCGTTCCGCTCAAGCAAGGCAAAGTCAGGACGCCTTCCGTGGGCTTCGTGGGCGGTTTCGGAAAGTGGGTGGACTTCGACTCTGTATTAGCGGCGGCAAAGGAAATGAACGGAGTGCATTTCTACTTCATCGGCGACGGCGTGCAGCGAAGCAAGCTGGAGCAGGCTTCCAAGCGGCTGAAGAACGTTTTCGTTTCCCCGCAATTCGTTCCGCAGCCAGCGGCGTTCGAATGGATGGCTTCGATGGACGCATGCCTCATCCCTTTCTCCAAAAACGAGCTTACCGACGCCGTATGCCCCATCAAGCTTTTCGAATACTGGAGCTTGAAAAAACCCGTGATTTCGTCGAGGATTTTCGAGGTCGAGCGCATTGCAGGCGAAAGCGTGCTTTACGCTTCAACCCCAAAGGAGTACGAAAAGGCCGTCGAACGCCTGTTGTGCGACTCAGCCTTGCGTTCGAAACTTTCTAAAAACGGTTTCGCGATAGCGAAGCAATTCGATTGGAATAAGCTTTCGGTAAAATTCATCAACGCCCTGAAGTCGGTGGCGAAAAAACGCGGTGCAATGAAATGAAAAGGGTTTTGAGAAAGGCTGTTGAATTGGCGAGCCCGCTTTTGTACGAAAAGTTTTTCTTCGGAAGCCGCGGCGCTTCTTGGGCAGGAAGAAAGTGCGCCGTTTCAATCACGTTCGACGTCGAGTACGCCCGGGACGCGAAAGCGCTCAAGCGGACAGCGGAGCTTTTGGACTCCTACTCCGTAAAAGGATCGTTCGCGTGCATAGGCAAGCTCGTCGAACAGTTCCCGCGCGAGCATGCGCTCATCGCGGACGAAGGCCACGAGATAATGAACCACACTTACTCCCACCCCAACCACGATGTTCTCAACCCCGCCGAGTTTTTCAACAGGCTCCCGCGAGAAAAGCAGGAGTGGGAGATTGCAGAGTTCGAAAAAACGAGCCGAAAAATCCTCGGAGTGAAGCCGGTCGGCTTTCGCGCGCCGCATTTCGGAGACTTGAATTCGCAAAGCGCTTACGAAATCCTCGAAAAGCGCGGTTACGCTTATTCCTCTTCGACGGTTTTGACCAAAACGAAAGCAAAGGGCTTGCCTTTCAATCCATCCCGGAAAAACTTCTTGAAGCCGGGCTTCGGAAAAAACGCATTCGAACTCGCGGAACTGCCTGTCATGACCTGCCCCAAGCATTACTACAGCGTTTTCGATTCGTTCCATTGCTTCAGGACTTCTCCGCCGGCGCACGCCAGGGAAGGAGAATTTCACGGTTTGTTCTCAAAAACTTTGGAAATGGCTTTGGCGCACGGTTTTCCCGCGGTTTACTACTTCGACCCGAGCGACGTGGCGGGAAAAAAGGATTTCGAAAAATCTCTTGAAACGCTTTCCTCGAAGAAGAAGGACGCCTGGATTGCGACTTGCGGGCAAATAGCCAACGAATTAAGAACGAAATGACGAATTGAATTAAGGGTGCGGAAAATTGATTTCGATTTTGCTTGGAACAAGGCCTGAAGTGATAAAGCTCGCCCCCGTGATTTGGGAGCTAGACCGGAGAAAGCAGGACTACCTGCTGGTGCACTCGCTTCAGCATTACGACTACAACATGAACAAGATTTTCTTCGAAGAGCTTGGAGTGCGCGAGCCGGACGTTTTTCTCGAGGCTGGAAGCGATTCCGACGCGCGGCAGACTTCGAAAATCATGATAGGCTTCGAAGACTTCATCAAGTCGAAAAAACCCGGTATCGTCGTCGTGGAAGGCGATACGAACACTGTTCTTGCAGGTTCCATAGTGGCGAAAAAGCAGGGCGTGCTGCTGGCCCACGTGGAGGCTGGCGCAAGGAGTTTCGACAAGAACATGCCCGAGGAAGTCAACCGCATTGCCTGCGACCACTTGAGCGACGTTCTCTTCGCCCCCAACGGCGGGTGCATGAAAAACCTGCTGAACGAAAAAGTCCCCAAAGAAAACATTGTCTTGAGCGGCAACACGCAGTTCGAAACGCTGCAGTTCGCGTTGAAAAAAGCGATAGTTCCCTTTGAAACTCCAGCGGAGTTTGCGTTGGTCACTATGCACAGGAAGGAAAACGCCACGCCTGAAAAGCTTTCGATGCTTTTGAAGCTGCTTTCTTCCCTAGAAATCCCCTCGATATTCCTGGTGCACCCGCGCACGCGCAAGGTTCTGCTTGAAAGCGGGCTGGACGAGAAGTATGCGAAAGAAAAGAAAATAATCTTGAAAGACCCGGTCGGGTTTTTCGGGCTCGTGGGACTCTTGAAGAACGCGTCTTTCGTTGTTACTGATTCTGGAGGGCTGCAGAAAGAGGCGGCGTTTTTGGACAAAGCGGTGGTGATACCGAGAACTTCGACCGAATGGCCTGAAATACTCGAGTCAGGGCACGCTAGCCTCGTTGGGCTGGACGGCAACTCCCCTGGAAAAGCAAGGAACTTCCTCTCCAAGTTCAAGCCAGGGAAAGTGAAGGAAATCGACAGGCCTTCGAAGGTAATAGTGGACAAGCTCGTTTCTTTGCTGGAAGGTGGAATGACTTGAAGTTCGACACGCTGGAAAAAAAAATAGGAGACAAGAGCGCGGCCGTAGCGTTCGTGGGACTGGGAAAAATGGGCTTGCCTACGGCTTTGCTAATTGCAGACGCAGGATTCAGAGTCACCGGGATAGACGTCAATGAAAAGGTGGTTGAAGCCTGCAACGAATGCAAGTCTCCCTACTTGGAGCCTGGCTTGGATGATTACCTCGAGAAAAACAAGAGCCGCTTCAAGGCCACGCTGGATTATTCGGCTGTGAAGGAGGCGGACGTAGTGTTGTGCGCCGTTCCCACCATAATAGATTCGAAACGGCATACGGATTTTTCGATTGTCGAAAAAGCCTTTTCTCAAATCGGCATGCACCTAAAGCGGGGTTCGCTCGTGGTTTTCGAAAGCAACGTCACTCCGGGCATCACGGAAACTCTGGTGAAAAGCTCTTTGGAAAAGCAAAGCGGAATGAAGTGCGGAGTGGATTTTCTTTTGGCTTACGTTCCCATTCAAGGCAAGGCAGGGCAGATGTTCGACGACTTGAAGAAATACGAGCGGGTTGTTTCTGGAATGGATGCGCAAGCACGGGGCGCGGCAGACTTGCTGTTCAGGAAAATTGGGAACAAGACTATCCTGGCCAGTTCGATTAAAGTGGTGGAGCTGGAAAAGCTTTTCGCCAACATCTACAAAGACATAAACATCGCAATCGCAAACGAGCTGGATGCGTACTGCCGGATGGAAGGGATAGAATCGAAGGAAGTCATCGCGCACGTGAACAAAATTCCTGGCATAAACCTCTTCCTCCCGGACATCGGAGTAGGCGGAAACTGCCTTCCAGTGGACCCGTACTTTTACGTTGACGACGCCAAATCCAAGGGAATGGAAATCAGGCTCGCAGCACTTGCACGAAAAATCAACGACGAACGCCCTGCGTTGTTCGCAAGGAAAATAATCGCATTGGCAAAAAAGAAGGGAACTGACAAAGTTTGCCTCCTAGGAATGGCCTTCCGCCCAAACACCCACGAAACCGCATACTCTCCAGCAATAGCAGTTTACAAGCTCGTCAAGAAAGAACTGCCCAAAACCGCGGCTTTCGACCCGCTGGTGGGCGCGGAGCGAATGCGGGCGCTGGGAATAGACGCCGTAAGCGAATCGCAATTGGCCGCCTATCCGTTGAAAGTGAGGCTTGCCAGGCACGATGCGTTCAAAGGGCTGGATTGCGTTGATGCGTTGGGATTGTGAGCGGGGGGAATGAAATGCAGCCTAAAAAAATTCTCGCGGTTTTTCCCGGCGACTGCCTCAAGACGTTTTACGAGAAAGGCGAAATCAAAGAACGCTATTACAATCCAGGAGATTTCTTCGACGAAGTTCATTTCTTCACGTTCTGCGAAGATGAAGTCGAGCCGGCGAAAGTGCGGAAGCTAGTCGGCAACGCGAGGATTTTCATCCACCCGCTCGGAAGCTTGAATTTGCTTTCGATTTTCACTTCCAAAAGCTGGGTTTTGGAGGAAGTCAAAAAAGCGAATCCGTCCGCCATCCGCGCTTTCACTCCCTCGGTCCACGGTTTTTTCGCCGCTTACTGCGCGAACGAACTGAAAATCCCTTTCGTGATTTCCATTCACGGCGATTTCGACCGCGACGTGCGCTATTTCTACTGGAAGACCTGGCAACTGAAGAATTGGCTTCAGTCGACTTACATGCAGCTGCTTACCGAGCGTTATGCGATTGCGTCGGCCGACAAGGTCATTTGCGCTTATTCCTTCCCCATACCTTACGCCAAAGCGTACGGGGCGAAAAGCGTTGAAGTTGTCTACAACAAAGTTTATGCCGAACGCTTCGACAAGGCTAAGCCGGCTTTGGCGCTTGACGCGCCCGCGGTCATCTGCGTCGGGAGGATGATTCCCGAGAAAAATCAGGAGTGCCTTGTCCGGGCTTTTGCGCTGCTGAAGGAAAGGAACGTGAAAGCAAAGCTCGTTTTGATTGGAAACGGCCCTTCGTACTATCCTTTGGTTTCCCTAGCCAAGCAACTGGGCGTGGAGAAAGACGTCTTGTTCTTCAAATCCGTTCCGAATGAAGAAATACCTTCCTACTACAAATCCGCGCGAATTTTCGCGCTCCCGATAAAATACGGCGGAGTGGCAATTCCGGTGATTGAAGCCATGGCAGCAGGGCTGCCCGTAATCGTGGCAAAGCCAGAGCTGGATCCCCGCCCCGAGCTGGCGAGCGAAGTCGGCTTGGTTGTAAGCAATGTTCCAGAAGCCTTCGCCGATTCGATTGAAAAACTATTGAAAGACGATAGGCTTTATGAAGAGCTGAAGCGAAAGGGATTGCGCAAATTCAAGGAAATAGAAGGCCGCAAGATGGAAGAGCGCGAAGCGAAGATTTACGAGCGGCTGCTGAAGGCGGGAAAATGAACGTTACTGTCTGCGAAGGAGACGCACCCGCGGGGTGGGACGGATTCCTTTCCAAAAACGATTTCGGCAATTTCTACCAAACGACTTTTTACGCAGATTATGCGAGACGCGAAGCTGGCTTGAAGCCCTTCTACATCCGAGTTGAGGAAAACGGCGTTGTGCAAGGGCAGCTGCTTTTTTTCAAAGGCTCGAGAATCCAAAGCCTTCTTGCAAACCTGCCTTTTCACGCGATTACGACGAAGGTTTCCAGAACGCTCGCGCCTTCATTCAACTGGGTGTACGGCCCGATAGCGGAAAACGAGCAAGCCGCGTGCGCCCTGCTTGAAAAGGCGGTGGCGCTTTCCAAAGGCAAAATCCAACAGTGTTCTCCCCATCCGCTGTTGCCTTTTTCCGGTTCTTTCAAAAAAGCCGGTTTCAAGGAAAAAAAATGGGCTACGTTCCTGATTGACCTGGCGCTGGGCGAAGGGGAACTGTGGAACAATGTAGATAATGCGGCTCGAAAACTGGTGAACCGCACTCTCGAGCAAACCGACGTCGTGCAAGTGCAAACCGAGGAAGACTACAAGGCTTACCACGATGTCGTGAACGAAAACCGCTTGCGCAACAAGGTCGCGCCATACCGCTATTCGCCTCTCCTTTGGCAAATCTGGAGGGAGAACGGCTGCGGCGCGGTGTTCATTGCAAAGGAAAAAACGGGCGGAAAGGTTCTTGCCGGAATCGGAATTTCGTCTTTCAACGGCTATCTCAATGAATGGGGCGCCGGAACTTCTTCTCATGCGTTAGAAAACAAGATTTACGCGCAAGACGCGGTGAAATGGAGCATAATAAAATGGGGCAAGGAAAAAGGCTTTCGTTACTACGATTTGACTGGCGTCAATCCTATGCCGCAAAACGACAAGGAAAAGGGAATCTACCGCTTCAAGGAAAAGTGGGGCGGAAAGCTGGTGGAATACGGGATTTTC
>Ga0209541_10014002_pt1 | contig 12168 bp, 13 predicted proteins | sample RifCSPlowO2_01_FD_184027 | JGI IMG/M metagenome (GOLD analysis project Ga0209541, IMG submission 184027) | Groundwater microbial communities from Rifle, Colorado - Rifle CSP2_plank lowO2_0.1 (SPAdes) (version 2) | ecosystem: Environmental > Aquatic > Deep subsurface > Groundwater | place...
TCAATGAACATTCTTTCTTCATTTTGGACTATGTGGAGAAATTTTTTCTACCTCGCTTTTACGCCATATAAAACAATGAGAAAGATTAGTCAGGAAACTGATTACGTACAAATTATTTTAATTTTCGTCTTAGTCTATGCCTATTTCATTTATGCCAACATTATCAGGCAGAAAACATTTCATCCATTTATTATCTCAACATCTTCTGGTATCTCCTTTTTCTTATTCATTTTTACATTCCTTTTGTCAATCGGATTTTTTAAATCAATTGCGCATATTTTTAAAATCTATCCTTCATTTAAAAAGCTATTATTTTTGAGCTCATATTCAATTCTTCCAACGCTTATATGGTTTTTTGCTACGTCAACGCTCTATTTACTCCTTCCTCCTCCAAGAACCGTATCGATATTGGGACAACTTTTCAGTTTCACATTTATCGTGTTCTCACTCACGCTTTTGTTCTGGCGAGCGATATTGTTGTATTTAACATTAAGATTTTCATATAAGGCTCAGTTTTACACTATCGTTGTTTCAATTTTTTCCTTTTTTGCATGGTTTCTTCCATATTCATATCTGTTATATACGTTACGATTTTTCCGTATACCATTTCTATGAAAATTAAACTGTCACAGCTAAAATCAGCATCAGAAAGAAAGAAATTTATTGAAGAGCAGACTCAAATAAAACTAAATTCAATTTCAAGCGTATTAATTGATACAGAAAATACAGTGAAAATAGAAAATTTAGTTGGAGCAACGTCAATTCCTCTTGGTATTGCAGGTCCACTTCTTATCAATGGCGAAAATGGTAAGAGGGAAGTGTATCTGCCGCTTACAACAACTGAAGGAGTGCTTGTTGCATCAGTAAGTCGTGGGTGCAAAGCAATAGCTGAATCTGAAGGCGCAGAAGTGAGCACTCACCACGTTGGAACTACACGTGGTCCAGTTTTTCATGTCAAATCAATTCGTGAGAGCAAAAAATTCTATAAGTGGATCAAGGAGCATGAAAAAGAAATTGGATCAATTGCAGAATCAACTTCAAAGCATATTAAGTATAAAAAAATGATGTTGAGAACAGTACTACCTTATGTATTTATCAGATTTTATTTTGATACTGATGATGCGATGGGAATGAATATGGTTACCATTGCGTCGAATATACTTGTTGAATTTATCGAGAAAGAAACAGGAGTGAAGTGTCTTTCAGTTGCTGGCAATTTTGACATTGACAAAAAACCTGCATGGCTTAATTTTATTGAAAATCGTGGTTTTAAAGCATGGGCGGAAGTGATTTTGAAAAAATCCGTTGTTGAAAAGGTGTTGAAAGTTACTCCAGAAAATTTTTATGAAACCTGGTTGGCTAAATGTATTTATGGATCAATTATGAGTGGGTCACTGGGATTTAATGCTCAATTTGCAAATGTAATTGCTGCACTATACGCATCAACTGGTCAGGACCTTGCTCATGTTGTAGAGGGGAGTTTAGGTATAACAACGGCGAAAATTCTTGAAAGTGGAGATCTTTATGTGAGCGTATATTTGCCCTCACTTATGGTCGGCACGGTTGGTGGTGGAACGAAATATGCTACACAAAGAGAGGCACTGCAACTTCTAAATGTCACTCATAGTCAAGAATTAGTCGAAGTTATTGCCGGAGCTGTTCTTGCAGGAGAGATTTCATTAATTGCCTCACAGTGTGAGGGAACGCTTGCGTGTGCTCATGAAAAATTAGCCCGATAATTATGGTAGGAATAACATCATACGGATTCTATGTCCCTCGATATCGAATTAAAACTGAGGAGATTGCCAATCGGTGGGGTAAAAAAGGAACCGATATATCTGGATCTCTTGGCATAAACGAAAAGGCTGTTGCATCTTTTGATGAAGATGCATTAACAATGGCTTATGAAGCATCCGATATGGCCTTAGAGCATATTGATAGAAAATCGATTGAAGGAATCTTTGTTGGCTCAGAAACCCATCCTTACTTAGTTAATCCAACGTCAACAATCCTGGGAGAATATTTAGGCATCGGAAATGCATACCAAGCTTTTGATACGCAATTTGCATGTAAAGCAGCAACTGGAGCGCTCATTACAGGAGTTGGTCTTGTCAAAAGTGAAATGATTAAAAATCATGTATTAGTTGTTGGGACAGATAAAGCAAGCGGAAAACCTGGAGATCCTTTGGATTATTCTGCGGCGTCGGCAGCAGCAGCTGTAACGATTGGTTCCCGAAATGTCATCTTAGAATACATTGATAGTTTTTCATATTCTTCGGATATTCCAGATTTTTGGCGACGTCACGGACAGTCTTATCCCTCTCATGGCGGTAGATTTACTGGCTACTTTTCCCATATCAGTGGCGCTGTCCAAGGCTTATTATCAAAAACTGGTTATAAACCTTCGGATTTCGCTCGAGCAATTTTCCATATGCCAAACGGTAAATATCCTGTGAAAATTGCATCATCTTTAGGATTTAATCACGATCAGATAAAGGACTCTCTTGTCGTGACCCAACTTGGAAATTCATATGCTGCATGTGTACTGGTCGGCTTATCAGCAGTAATTGATACTGTTAAAAAAAACGATTTAATCCTGATTGCTTCGTATGGATCAGGAGCCGGCTCTGACGCGATTGTATTCAAAGCAACAAATAAAATTACCTCACAACGGAAACATTTTAATTCCTATATTAAGGAAAAGAAGTATATCGATTACACGACATACCTTAAATTTATGGGCCTATAAATACATATGATTAATGTTATTGGATACCATACAACAAAATTTGGAGAACAATGGAATAAGTCATTGTTTGATTTGATATCAGAGGCCATTCATGGAGTAATCAAGGAGATGAAGATCGATAAGGAAGAAATAAATGCAGTTTTTTTTGGAAATATGCTCGCAGGAATTCTTGAGAACAATGTTCATGGTGGATCAAAAATCTCTGAGATTCTTAAAACGCATGTCCCAATGTATCGGGTTGAGGCCGCATGTGCGTCCGGTGGTTTAGCGTTTAATCTTGCATGTCAATATCTCAATGCAAATAAAAATAGTACAGTACTTGTGGTTGGTGGAGAAAAAATGACAGACTATCCTACACCAAAGGTTATCACAGCGCTTTCTGCCGCAGCATCTGGAGAGGAGCAAGAGGCTGGTTTGACGTTTCCAGGGCTATACGCAATGCTTGCTCGAATATACCTTCATACATATGGATATACCGAAGAACATTTGGCGGCTGTTTCAGTAAAAAATCATTTCCATGGAACATTTAATGATAAAGCGCAATTCCAAAAAGAAATAAGTATAGAGGACGTGCTTAAAAGTCCATATATAGCAGATCCTCTTAAAGTGCTTGATGCTTCTCCTATAAGCGACGGAGCATCTGCGATCCTTGTGACGAATAATAGACACATAGCTCATCGTATTGATAAAAAAATGACCGTTTTATCTTCTCAAGCAGCGACAGACTCGATCAGCCTGTCAGGAAGAGCTTATCTTGATCGACTTGACTCAACAGTTCAGGCTGGTAATAAAGCCTTTTCAGATGCAAAATTATCTCCTATAGATATTTCAGTAGCAGAAGTTCATGACTGCTTTTCAATTGCTGAAATTCTTGCTATGGAGGATTTAGGGTTTTTTAAAAAGGGAGAAGGAGGAGAGAGAATGAAAAATTACGAAACAATGTTCGGAAAAACAAATGGACTTGTGGTAAATACTTCCGGAGGACTTAAAGCGTCGGGTCATCCAGTTGGAGCAACAGGGGTCAAACAAATTGGTGAAGTATTTCTTCAGCTAACACAGCAAGCAGGCAAACGTCAGGTAAAAAAAATTAAATACGGATTAACTCACAATGTTGGAGGATCCGGAGGAACTGCAGTTGTTAATATTTTCTCATCATAGAAATATGTATAGTCCAGTAAAGATTTGGAGAAGACAAAGGAAATTAAGAGAATATCTTGGAAAAAAAGGAAAAATTATCACGTGGACCAAAATATATACGGCAGGAGAGGGGCGCAGCTCAGAAGATCCCTATAATGTTGCGCTCATTGAGATCGACGACCATACCAGATTTTCTCTCCAGGTGATTCACGGATACGAAAAACTTGATTTTGGACAAGAGGTAAAAATTGTTCTTCGAAAACTCCACCAAAAAAGCCATGAAGGGGTTATTGCTTACGGAATTAAATGTATTCCCTTATGAACCTATATTATGATTAAATATTCTGCTCCAGCAAAAGTGCATATGAGCGGCGAACATTCTGTGGTATATGGGAAGCCGGCTTTATTGACTGCGATTAATTATCGTTTAATATGTACGTTGATTGAAAAATCTCAACATCCCGTCAGAGATGGTCAAATAGTTAAAATTGACAGTATCGTTAGAAAGCATCTCAAGATACATAATAGATCTATCGATTACAACATCAAAATTACATCAGATATTCCACGCGGAAAAGGTCTTGGTTCGTCTGCGGCTTTTTCGTGCGCTCTTGTCTCTGCAATCTATGAGCATTACAGCAAGAGAGAAGCATCTCAAGAAACAATTAGCAATCTTGCCTATACTGCTGAAAAACTATTTCACGCTAACGCCTCTGGGGGTGATACAACAACGTCCTGTATGGGAGGGCTAGTTTTTTTTAGGAAAGAATTTGAATTTTTAAAGGGAATCTATACATTAAATTTCAAAATACCTCGAGTTATTGAACAAAGATTATATCTTATCGATACAGGCAAGCCTGTTGAGAAGACGTCAGATATGGTCAACTATATCGGAAAAGCATATAATAAAAATCCTAAAAAATATGAAAGGATAATGAACGAAATTGAAAAAACAACGAAAAGAATGGTTATAAGTATCGTTAAGAAGGATGCGGAGTTTTTTTCTCAGCAGTTACGTCAAAATCAGTCGCTTCTTACTGATTTAGGTGTTGTTTCTGAAAAGGCACAAAAATTACTAAACGATATATCAGTATTTGCAGTTGGGAAGATAACAGGCGCAGGCGGAATTAAAAGTGGGGCAGGATTTGCGCTATGTTTTGTAAATGATGAAAGAGGATTTGCGCAATATTGCGAAAAACATTCTATTTCGATAATCAAATTTAATCAATCGCATGAAGGAGTAAAAAAACTATGAAAAAAATAACGGTTTCAGCACCTGGAAAATTAATTTTATTTGGAGAACACGCTGTGGTCTATGGCGCTCCATGCATTGTCACAGCAGTAAACAAACGTATCCATGTGCAAATAGAATATGCCGAAGGTAATGAAGATATTTTAGAAACTCCAAAAGTTAATAATCTTAACTTTGTCCATCATACAATCGAAAAATTTAAACGATCATATAATATTAAAAATTGGTTAAAAATAACCACATCATCGGATTTTAATGACAGAATTGGACTTGGATCATCCTCTGCGGTAACAGCGGCTCTGGCCAAAGGTCTTTCGGAGTTTTTTTCGGTTCCACTTACTGATAAAGAATTATTTAACTTTTGTTATGAAATTATTTTAGATATTCAAAAAAGAGGATCAGGCGCAGATCTTGCTGCATCGATATTTGGAGGAACGCAGTATTTTGTATCAGGAGGAAAGGTTATAGAACACACCTCAGTAGAAGACATTCCCTTAGTCGTAGGATATTCAGGGCATAAAGCTGACACAGCATCTCTTCTTAAAATAGTTGCAGATAAATATATATTGAATAAGGATACTATTGATAAAATTTTTCATGAAATCCAATTGATTACTGATAAAGCTAAAATCGAACTTGAGAAAGAGGAGCTGAATAACGTAGGTACGCTGATGACTGAAAATCACTTATTGTTAAAGAGACTTGGAGTAAGTACACAAATGCTTGATGCAATGGTTGAGTCTGCCATTGGCGCAGGCGCATATGGCGCGAAATTGTCAGGAGCTGGCGGTGGGGATTGTATCATTGCTCTTATTGACGAAAAGCATCGTTCAACGGTCGAAAAAGCAATTAAAAAGGTCGGAGGCGAACCTTTTTTGTTAGAAACACAGGCCGAAGGAGTGAGGCTAGAATTATCATAAGCTATGCCACTTGATGATCGTAAAGAAATATTTGTTGTTGTTGATTCGGATGATAATATTATCGATTATCGAAGCCGATATGAATGTCATCATGACAAGAACCTCATTCATCGAGCAGCAGATATCGTATTATTTAATGACAAAGGAAATATTCTTATGCAAAAAAGAAGCACTCGTAAGGATACGTTTCCTCTCTTTTATACGATTTCAGCTTCAGGGCATGTCGGCAAAGGTGAGAGTTATGAAGAAGCTGCGTACCGAGAACTTTTGGAAGAAATTGGAATTAAAACCAAGCTTGAATTCAAAGGAACATTTCTTTCATCAATTCCTCGTGAAACAGAAATGGCAGCTGTTTTTGTTGGAAAATATGACAAGAGTGATTTCGTACTTGACGAAGATGAGGTCGAATCGGTTGCTTTTTTTAGTATTGATGAAATCATAAATATGATTGAAAAATTAACCCCGGGTTGTATCAACACATTAAAATACATGAAAATTTTATGAAAACAATGAAAGCCACAGCTATTGCCCCATCCAATATTGCGTTCACAAAATATTGGGGAAAGAGAGAGGGTGAGGAAAATCTTCGTTTGCCAGTGAATGGGAGCATTTCGATGAATTTGAGTAATATGCTTACTACGACAACGGTAGAATTTAATGAGGATTTTACTGAGGATAGTGTAATTTTGAAAAACGAAGTAATAGGACAGAGAGAAAAAGAAAAAGTTGTACATCATCTTGACAGGATAAGGTTGTTGGCAAAAACGGATTCGAGGGTTCGCGTAGTTACGGTCTACAATTTTCCGATCGGTGCGGGTTTATCGTCATCGGCATCTGGATTTGCCGCATTAACATTAGCCGCAACGCGTGCAATTGAATTAAAACTCTCACAGAAAGAACTCTCAATGCTCGCACGTCAAGGATCAGGGTCAGCATGCAGATCTATTCCTGACGGATTTGTCGAGTGGCTTGACGGAGATTCAAGTGAAACGTCATATGCGGTTTCATTATTCAAACCGGATTACTGGGACATTGTTGATATTGTAGTGATTGTTAATAACGGGAGAAAAAAAGTTCCAACAACAGAAGGAATGAAGCTTGCGAAGACAAGTCCTTTATTCAACCATCGTCTTACCAACATGAAAAACAAAAATATATTATGTAAAAAATATATTGAAGAAAAAAAATTTACCGCCTTTGGGGAGCTCATTGAGGCCGAAACGCTAGAAATGCATTCAGTCATCATGACATCAAATCCACCACTCATTTACTGGATTCCTGAAACGCTCGAAACGATGCTTAAGGTCAGACAATGGAGACAAGAAGGGCTTGAAGTATACTTCACGATTAATACAGGACATAATGTCCATCTTATTATCGAGAAAAAAAATGAAGCAAGCTTGTTAAAAAAACTATCAAACGAAAAGTATAAGAATATTATCGTGAATTACCCTGCAATAGGTGCTCGAATATCTTCTGAAGATTTATTTTAACTACTTCCCAAATCCAGGAATTTTGAATTGGATTCCTCCTCCTGGTCCTTTTTGAGTGAGACCAAAAATGCCAGTAAGATAATTCCAAATAATTATTACTGCAACGAGAACAATGATCCCTACAACAGCATTTGTGAGTTTAGTACGAGCTTTAGCCGCATTTTCTTTATCTCCTCCCGAATTAATGATGTCAAATGCTCCCCATAGAAGATAGATAAGGAGAAAGAGCCCACCTAGTCCTAGAGCAATTTTTATTATGAATGCAAATAACAGGGCAATATTATCAGTTACCTCTCCCTTATACAAAGCATTTGGACCAGGAGGAACGACTGGAGTCCCAAAAATATCATTAAGATTCGTGGTGGCGTCAGCGATAAATCTCATAAAATAAACTTAATTTGAGCAATAAATGATAATAGCTTTACGATAAGATAGGCAGTTAGAATAACCACCATCCCAAACATACTATAGGTAAAAAGTTTTTTAGCTGACTGAATATTTTCAGCATCACCACCGGCAGTAAGAATTTTGAAGCCGCCGATAAGCATGATTCCTAAGAAGACAAGAGCCGAGCCAATAAATATTATTGGAATAAGGAGATTTGTAACACTACTTATATTTGCGAATCGAGCTGGTGGAAAAAAAGTAGGCAACGTTGTAGGGTTGATTTGGGCTAATCTTTCCATACATTGAGTTTAGTACAAAAAATGAAAGGATGCAACTTTAGAACCTATCTTACCAGCCTGAGATAGCTTCTACGCTGATGATGAGTCTAATAACGAGTAATTTTGCTATAATTTGATCATGAGCACGACTCCTCAACATATAGGAATTATTTTAGATGGAAATCGACGATGGGCCAAACAAAAGGGAATGCCGTCTATTGAAGGCCACAGAAGAGCGGCTTACGTGATTGAAAAGATTATCACATATCTACGTTTGCAAGGTGTACACACGATAACTATTTGGGTTTTTTCTACAGAAAATTGGGGAAGAGAGCAGGCTCAGGTCAAAGGTCTTCTGAGCTTATTCCAGGAATTTCTTGAGAAACACTCAAAGAAGGCGTTTACAGAAGGAGTGAGAGTGATCCATTTAGGTAGAAAGGATCGGTTATCGGAAAGTTTTAGAAAAAAGATTGGCGCGCTGGAAAGCGCATCAAAGGATTTCAAAAACGGCATTCTCAATGTTGCCTTGGACTATGGTGGCAGAGATGAAATAATCCGAGCTATAAAAGAAATGATCGAAAGCGATGTTAATGTTTCCAATATTTCTGAAGAACTGTTCAATGAATATCTTGACACAAGAGATCAGCCACATCCCTATCCCGATATGATTATTAGAACTGGAGGCGAGATGCGGTTGTCAGGATTTATGTCGTGGCAATCAGCTTATTCGGAACTGGTGGTGCTTGACAAATATCTTCCCGACCTCACGATAGAGGATATTAAGGACGTTCTTAAAGAATACGCTCATAGAAAAAGAAGATTTGGAAAATGATGAGGAAGCTGAGTAAAAAATTAAGAGTTAAAAGATTAATATCGTGTTTGACCCAAAATATTCAATCACAAATCGAGTACTAAAAAATATTGGAACCATTGAGGCAGCCAGAGAAGTTATTGCTGATGCTCCATTGCTCCCTTTGTGGGAAAAGAGATTCCGCGAGGACGCTGTCATAAGAACCGCCCATCACGGAACTCATATTGAAGGAAATCGGCTCAATCTTACTGAAGCGAAGGACGTACTCATGGGTAAAGATGTTGTCGGGAGGCCTCGCGATGTGCAAGAGGTTATTAATTATAGAAAAACTTTACAGATTATTGAACAGGAAGTTGACAGAGACGTTCAGAAGGTTACTGAGGGCGCTATAAAGAAACTACACAAAACAGTTGTCGAAGGGATTCTCAACAATGACCAAGTTGGTGAATATAGAACAAAACAAGTTGTTATAAGAAATAGTTTAACAGGAGAAATTACCTTTCGTCCCCCACCGGCAGTTGAAGTTCCCTTTTTGATGAGAGAGTTCATCTATTGGATAAATAAAATGGATGCAAATGAGATACATCCCATATTAAAAGCTGGCATTACTCACCACGAACTCGTAAGAATTCACCCATTTATCGATGGAAATGGAAGAGTAGGAAGAGCGCTGGCAACACTTATTCTTTTTATTGAAAAGTACGATATTAGAAGGTTTTTCTCATTAGAAGAATATTATGATAAGGATGCCATTTCATATTATGAAAATTTAAAGAAAGCTACAAGCGGAGATCTTTCCCCGTGGCTTGAATATTTTACCTTAGGAGTTGCAATTGAATTTGAGAGGATAAAAAATAAGATTCTAAAACTTTCAAAAGATACATATCTAAAAGAAAAACTGGGAGGGAAACAGGTATTTATCACTGAGCGTCAGACCAAGATTATTGAATACATTCAAAGCGTAGGATATCTGCAAAATCAATCTTTTAAGGAAGTCATTACAGATGCATCTGAAGATACGATTCTTCGTGATTTAAAGGAGCTTATCGATAAAGGAATTATTAAAAAGGTTGGTAAAACTAAGGCTGCTCGGTATGTTATGGTCTAAATGAATACATATTTATGAATTTCAAAAACCTTTCAGAGTATTTTAAGAAAATTGAAGAAACTCCTTCACGATTAGAAATGACTCGTCTTCTTGCAGAACTTTTTAATAAAATTCATGCTGACGAGATCGATAAAGTTATTTACCTTCTTCAAGGTAGACTTTGTCCTACATTCACAAAACTTGATTTCGGTTTAGGTGAAAAAATGATTCTTAGAGCAGCAGCACGTTCTCTTAATATTGAAGCAAAGCACTTTATGAATAGCTATAACAAAATCGGAGATATTGGGAAGACGGTCGAAGAGTTTAAAAAAGATATTATGACAATCGGTGAAAGAGATATGACTATTGTTGAGGTATTTACGATGCTTGAAAAAATTGCTCACGCCTCTGGAGATGGATCGCAAGAGGTAAAAATTGGGGTTCTAAGTGAGCTTATCCAAACGCTTGATCCGCTTTCTACAAGATACGTTGTTAGAATTCCTGCAGGCACATTACGATTAGGCTTTTCTGATATGACGATGCTTGATAGTTTTTCATGGATGGTTGCAGGAAACAAGAGCCTTCGTCCAACGTTAGAGAAAGCCTATCAAGTGAGGCCTGATCTCGGATATTTAGGAAAAAGAATAAAAGCAAAAGGTGTTCAAAATATAGACGATATTGAGCCGGAAGTCTTTACTCCTATTATCATGATGAAGGCGCAACGGCTTTCGACGATCGGTGAAATCGTTGAAAAAATTGGCGAGTCAATTATTGAACCAAAATATGATGGATTTCGGCTCCAGGTTCATTATAGAAATCACAACAAGCAAAAAACTGTCAAATTATTTTCAAGAAGTCTTGAAGACGTAACGTATATGTATCCGGACATTGTTGAGGGTGTTAAAAAAGAAATCAAAGCAAAGGAAATTATTTTTGAAGGAGAAGCAATAGGATTTGACCCATATACTGGAAATTTTCTCCCGTTCCAACAAACCGTTCAGAGAAAACGAAAGTATGACATTGAGGAGAAAGCACAAGAGATTCCATTACGAATGTTCGCATTCGAACTGCTTTTTCTAAACGGAACATCTTGTATTAATAAGCCTTTTAGTGAACGTCTAACGACTTTAAGAAAGTTAATCAAGATATCTGGAGATATATTTAAAGATACGTTGCTTCCTACCGAGGAAAGAAAAGCAAACGATAAAAAAGTCATAGAGAAAATGTTTGAAGAAGCTGTTTCAAGAGGATTGGAAGGAATTATGATTAAAAAACTTGACGGTCGATACCAGCCTGGGGCGCGGGGATGGAATTGGATTAAGTATAAAAGAACTCACTCAAATAAAGTTACTGATACATTTGATTGTTTAGTGATGGGATATGACTATGGAAAAGGGGATAGAGCAAAATTTGGCATTGGAGCTTTTCTTGTTGGAGTATATGATGACAAAAGCGATACTTTTAAGACCGTTGCAAAAGTAGGATCTGGGCCAACCGAAGAAGAATGGAAAGACATTAAGAAACGTCTTGATAGATTTCAAACTAAAAATAAACCTGCCCTGTATGAAGTTCACAAAAACACACAATCTGATATTTGGGTTAAACCCTCAATTGTGGTTGAAATTCAGGCCGATGAGATAACAGTTTCACCAATGCATTCCTCAGGCTATGCGTTGCGTTTTCCACGGCTTAAGGGAATGAGGGATGACAAAAAACCTCAAGATGCGACAACGGTTAGCGAGTTGTTGGAAATAGCTAAGCCTCAAAAATGATGCTTTAGCGCTTTCTTAGAATCGTTTTCAAAAGACGGATTGGATATTCAATAAAGAACGATTGTGGATTTGATTTGATTCTTCTTGCTGACATAATGATCAAAAGATGCGGGTCAAAGAGCACCCGCCCATATTTGCCTAAATGAGAGGAAATATCGATGTCTTCATGTACCTGACTATCATCAAGAGTTACGTCTTTTTTTACCATTTCCCAGGCCTTTTTTGTAATGATCATATTTCCGCCAATAAAAACAGTAGAGCCGAAAAAAACCGAAACAATTT
>Ga0209541_10014003_pt1 | contig 12168 bp, 13 predicted proteins | sample RifCSPlowO2_01_FD_184027 | JGI IMG/M metagenome (GOLD analysis project Ga0209541, IMG submission 184027) | Groundwater microbial communities from Rifle, Colorado - Rifle CSP2_plank lowO2_0.1 (SPAdes) (version 2) | ecosystem: Environmental > Aquatic > Deep subsurface > Groundwater | place...
AGGTCAAAGTGAAGGGGCGGGCAGATGTTGTAAATTTCAAGACCCTGAATTTCTATTTCAATTTTACCTGTTGGAATTTTCTCGTTTTCTGTCCCATTCGGCCTTGGATTAATAGGGCCCATAATGCTAATGCTGCTTTCTTTTGAAAGTTTTTCTGCCAGTGCGAATATTTCCTTGTTTTTTGCTGAAACTACTGTTTGTATAATGCCTGAAAGGTCTCTAATATCAAGAAAAATCAGCCTGCCATGCTCTCTTATTGTGTCTACCCATCCCTTTATAAGAACTTTTTTTCCAATTTGTTTTTCATCAAGCAAGCCTATTTTGGATCTTTCCATTTGCATAGTCTCAACAGAAAAGGGCTATTTTTAATACTTTTGATTCTTTTTACCATACCATTTTTTGCAAACGAAATCACCAAAATAAAATGCAAAGAAGGCAAGGGCAAAACCTGCAATCACATCAACTAAATAATGATAGCGAAGATAAATTGTTGAAAACCACAGGGCAAATATAAAAGGCATAAATAAAAAAGAGATTCTTCTTGCGTATCTATAGGCAATGAAAAGGCTGACAGCACTAAAAGCAGTGTGTAGGCTTGGAAATATGTCTCTGCTTACTCTTAAAGATTCGTGCAGGCTGAAAGCCAGATTATTGATTTTATCTCCATCTAAATTTATACTGTATTGATCCTTGATGTAGAATTGCGGTCCAACACCTGGCACAATCAAGTAGCCAATAAATCCGAGAAATGCAGTCAGGGTTATTGAGAAAAGGAGATGATTCCAGGCGTATTCTTTATTGCTAAAGTAGAATATTCCTCCAAGTAAAGGAATATAGAGAAATAGGGTAAAATATGCAAAGTTCATTATGGATGTGAGAGCAGGAGTGACTATTGACTGGAGGAGGACCGAAGGATGGGGCGAGCCGAACAATAACAGGTCTATCTTTAATAGCAGGTAGTCCTTATCGGCAAGGTTCAGGGCAGGTATAATGTCGTGCAGGTTTTCATATATGACAAATATAGCAATCAAAGGTATCCATGACCTTAAAAATTTAATAATCTGCCCAGGGAAAAAAGGATCTAAAAATCGCTTTTTATTCAGGGTATTCTTTATTCCTTTTGCTATTATGCCGGATATAAAAATCAGGCAATAGAATAAGGCAAGTATTGCAATCCAATATGACATTCTGGGCAGAAAGCTGAATTTTAAATTCAGGACTGAAAGCAGGATGACCAGAAGTATAAAAAAAGGAATTAAGAGAAGCTCTTCAGGTCTTAAAAAACTGAAGATTCCAAGTTTCCTTGCTTTAATCACCCTATTCATTAGGGCGTTAGATGCTTTTTCTTTTTATTCTTTGCGTTTTTGTAATTCTTAATCAATTATTGCAGAGACCTATGAAAATTCTTAAACCGAAATCTTATCAGGCTGTGCACTGCCGTTGCTTAAAAAGCAGAGGTAATTTTCTCCGCTGATTTTTTCAGCCTTTTCAAGAAAAGCATATGCAAAAGAATTCCAGGGAATCTCATCCAGCATGGAAACTCTTTCTGGATATGTCAAAATATAAAAAAGCCTGAATCTTTCGCAAACATGCGTTTTTTGCATATCATCGTGAAACTCTTCGGAATTTGGCTCATGACTCAGCTTATTTCCCAGATAATATTTCTCACTACTAAGCCAGTCCCTGTGGGCTTTAGCATAGTGCTTCCAGCTGTTCTTTTTTATACTGAAAGAGCGCCCGATTGTGTCCTGGTTTTCTGCAGGCAGATTGCCGATAAAAGAAATTTTCCAGAGGTCATTCCTGTTGTCAATGAGAGATTTCTGGGATTCTGAGAGGTTTGCGCCTGAAAAATAGTCCTCAATTGAAAGCACCTTCTTTTCATTTAGCAGCCTAAAGCAATCATTCATGGTAGAATAGCAAAATTCCAATATTTAAGGTTAATCCTTAAAATCAATATTGATTAATATACTATCGAGGACTTTGAAAAACCCCAAAGTCCTCTATCGAACCGCTTTGAAAACCCTCAAGGAACATCAAAATTGGAGGGTTATTCAAAGCTCTCTATCGTGAATTCTGTTAATTGGTATAATATTTGTACAGAATTCCCGTGATGGATAATTCTGAAAAGAAGATTAATCAAAAGAATTATCCATAAATGGTTTTAATATTTCTTATTCACAATAATCCTTGCTTTCAGACCTTGGATCCTGCCAATTATCGGGCATTTTTAGGAGACCTGAAACGGGCTCTAATTTTACAAGCGTCTTGTTGCTGCAGGTTATATGCAGATCAATGCATTCTTTGTTGGGATTGCAGACTGCGGTTGTATAAGAATAGTTTAATGGCTGAGAGTCTTCTATTTCAGTGACTGCTTTTCCCGTTATATTTGAGAGAAAATAGCTGAAATAAATGCTTCCGAATATAGTCAGGACTAAAAGGATTATTAAAAGGGAGATTATTTTTAGCCTGCTCATTGAGTGAACAAAATAGAGAGGTTTAAAAAACTGCCTATTTTACAATTTTCTGGAGTATTTCCATTGCTTTTCTTTTATCTACTGCCTGGTCGAGCTTTTGAATTACGAGCCCCATGTATGCATTTGCTTTTAGCCCGGGCTTATTGCTTACAATTGCCCTTATCTGCTCTTCCAAAGCAGAATCATTAACTCTCTCAATTTTCAGGGCATCTTCTGCGCTCATCCCATTAACTATTTTTAACAATATTTCTTTTATATCTCCTTCATTAATCTTTCCATCTTTTAAAGATTCCAGAACTTTTTCCAGAACACTTTCATTTAAAATCTTTGCAATTTCATCAAAGCCTTTCTTGCTTCTTGAAGCGAGTTCGCTTCTCCATAAAGTGACCATTTTTGCAATAATATTAGCATCTTTATCATAAACCCTTAAAAGAACCTCAAATTCATCCAAATGTCCATCTAAAATCAATCCTATAAGCTCATCACTTAGGCCTTTTTTCTTTAATTCATCCCTTATCTCATGCTTAAGCTTAGGAAGATTCTTTTTTATTCCGTTAATGGAATCTCTTGAGATTTTTAAGAGAGGCAGGTCTGTTTCAGGATACATTCTTGCTTTTCCCGGGAGCGGTCTTGAAAATTCAGTGCTTCCATCTTCTTTTGAATTTCTTACTTCGCCTGCTCTTTTTTCTCCTTTTAAGTCTTCAAGCTGCCTTGTTATTTCCTTGTTAATGGTTTCAATCATAATCTTTGGATCTTGGAAGCCTTTTATTTCAACTCTGTCGTGACCCTTTATGCTTATATTAAGGTCCTGCCTGATTGTTCCAATTCCTCTTTTAACTTTGCATGCCCTTAATATCTCTCCAATTTTTAAAGCAGATTCTTTTACCTGTTCAGGCTTCTTCATGTCAGGAGCAGTAGCTATCTCGATTAGAGGTATGCCCAGCCTGTCAAGCCTGTAAATGATTTCGTTTCCTTTCTTCTCTGAAACAAGCCTTGCAGAATCCTCTTCCAGGCAGACTGTATCAACTTTTACATTCCCAAATGAAGTTTCAATATATCCATCATGGGCAATTAAAACGGTCCTCTGGAATCCGGACGTATTAGAGCCATCAATCACGGTTTTTCTCATAATCTGAGCCACGAGATATATCTCGCAATTTAACAGCAAGGCAATTTTCAACGCTTCATTAAGGGCAGAAGCATTTATCATTTTTGGAGGCTCCTCGTCAAGCTCAATTAAACAGGTAGTATCATTATATCCTTCATAAATAAAACTTCTTCCCAGAGAGGCCTCATGAGCGACTGCAACATCCACTTTCCCGCTTTCTCCGGCAACGGCATGCAATTTTCTTTTTACTTTAAAATGGGACTCTTCACTTCTTAAAAATCCAGGGCATGAGCAGAACAGCTTGCCTGCATCTATCTGCTGGTGGATTTCCAGGCCTGCCTTGAAGCCTAATTTTTCATAGTTAAATTCCATATTAAGCCGTGGAGAAAGATGTATTTAAGGCTTGCTTTTGGTTCTAGGCATGCGACCTTAAGTGAACTCCATTTAATACCATATTAAGAAAGTCAAGCTCAATATCATATTCTTTCTGGACTTCAAAGAGGACTTTATCAAGCTTTTTTGTTCTGTCGGGGATTATCAAATCGTTATATCCTTGCTCATACCAGCTTGCCAGGGCGACTAAATCTCTCGGCGAGGAGGTATATTTCTGAAATTGGGAGAAAATCTTCCGAGATTCCTGTTTTATTAAGTCTGGCTCGTCTTTTCTTGAGTTTTCAACATCAACTACAGATATTGATACATTTCTAACAGGGCTGAAAATTATATGTCTTGAATCATAGTCTGAATGGAACAAGTTTTCTTCTTCTTTAATTCTATTTAGGGCGCCTAGGTGAAGGGCGCATGCTGCGTATAAGGGAAGGGGCAATTTTTGTCCCTTTATGTATACGGGAGTGTTTCTTTTTAGAGTGTTTAGCTTTTTAATCTCATATCCGTTGAGGAATTCCATGAAAACTACTGGGTTTCCTGAATCAAGATTTGTAAGCCCGACCGGCAACGGTGCACGGAAAGATAGTTCATTAGCTCTTGAATATTCTTCCATAAGCTTATTCCAGACACGAAGAGAGAGAAATTCATAAATAGCTTTTTCAGGCGCCCTTTTCTTTTCCTTTTTTATGACTCCTTCAGCAGTTGCTAGGGATACCTGCGCGCTCATCATCCTTACAGGATGGTAATTTACAAAAGCACCAGGCATAGTTGCTTCTAACTTATCCGGGCCGATTGTAAGATTCTTGCCTAATGATTCCAGTGATTGCATATTTACAAATAGGACCTTGGCTTTATAAAGTTTACTAAATGTAACTTCTATTAAGTTATTACATATTTTAAATTTTAGCAACATCCGTTTCGGCAATTTAGTTTTTATGTATTGTTTTCCGGATATATTTAAATACAAAAGCAATCAGGATGAACTATGAGAATACTTGAGGTTTGCAATTTCAGCTCTGGAACTGATGGAGTTTTTACGAGAGTAAGAGAAGAGGCGGTGAGGCTTGCTGAAAGGGGGCATGAAGTAAGGATATTTTCTTCCAATCTTATTAAGGGGAAGGAGGGGGCGGCCAGCCCGGAAGAGAGAATTGGGAAAGTGAAAATATGCAGGTTTAGTGCAAAGAGAATTGGAGGGGAGAGCTTTATGAAATGGGATTTTGAGCCTGCTGAGAAAGAAGCCCTTAAGTTTAATCCTCAGGTAATTATTGCCCATTCATACAGGCATTTGCACACAAGCTGGGCGCTGAACTTTGGAAAGAAGATGGGAGCAAGAGTTTATTTGGTTACACATGCGCCATTTGGCAGAAAAGACAGCAGGTCTGCAGCAGGCTCAATTGCGGTGGGGCTCTATGATTATTTTATAGGGCCTGGAAGACTAAAAGATTTTGACGGAATTATTGCTATAACTAAGTGGGAAATGCCTTATCTGAAAAAGCTCGGGCTAAAAGAAAATGAAATTGAGTATATACCCAATGGAATTCCGGAAGAATTCTTCAATCTGGCAATGCAGGCAAGGGAAGAAAAAAAGATTTTATTTTTAGGAAGAGTTTCAAGGATAAAGGGGCTTGAAACAGCAATCAAATCCCTGTATTTTATTGAAGATAAAACGATAAAGCTGGAGATTGTCGGGCCCGCAGAAGAAGATTATTTGAAGGAGCTTAAGGAGATAGCATGGGCTTTCAGGCTTCATAACAGGATTATATTTACTCCGGCTATTGCAGGCATAAAGGAAAAAATAGCAAAAATAGACAGCTCTGAGGTATTTGTCCTGCCGTCAAAGAGCGAAGGAATGCCTCAAGCCTTAATTGAGGCTATGGCTCGGGGAAAAATTGCAGTGGCAAGCGACAATCTGGGAAACAGGGATATAATTAAAGATGGAGAGAACGGCCTTTTGTTCAGAGTAGGGGATGAGGCTGAATGCTCAAGGAAAATAAGCCAGGCGCTTAGAATGAGCCGGGCTGAGAAGAGAAAGATGTCGTGGAATGCGAGAAAAAGTGTTGAGGATTTTTCATGGAAACTTGTGATTAAGAAAATTGAAGAGCTGATTTGCGGCTAGTTCATAACTATGGCGAAAGAAGCAAATAATGGAAATCAATAGTACTTATTTCCTCCGGTCTTCACAGTAAAATCTCAAATTAATTACTATAAACAGATAAAAAATCTGCTCTCGGGAAATTATCTCTGCAATTTTATAGTAGTTAAATTTAAATAATCTTTTTTTTCTTTAAAAGAGTGAATAATCTAAATAGTAAGAAGAAAAATTTTCCTTATATAGTAGTAGATTCTTCATTTATACTCTGGGGGGCACTAGACCATAGAGGCTTTAATAGGCAGGGATTTATTGAGAACTGCATTAAATTGAAGAAGCTTAAAAGAAAAGGGCTTAGAATTATTAACCCTATAAGAGAAGAAATTGTAAAGTTATTAGCTGAAAACAGAAGCCCTGAAATTTGCAGGTGTTTAGATGATATTGGAAGCTTGAGGGAATGGAATGAATCTAATTTATCAGAGGAGTACTTTTTAGATCTTTTTAGAAAGAATGTGTCTGACATAGGTAAAAACGGGAGCAGACTATCCGGCAGAGCTCCTTTATCTTTGAGGGATGTAGAATATTGTGCTTATACTTTATTAAAATCCAGAGAAGCAGACATTATAGCTGCAACAGCAGATAAGCTTATAATTGATTCATTGGCATATTCTTTTTCTTTAATTTACCCTTTAAGAAAATCCCTCTCATGGCCCGAAACAAATATTGTTTTTGCCAGAAATTATGATGAGCTCGAATTTCAGGTCTCTCTTTCAGGTACAATGGCGAAGTTATCGCTTGTTCATGAACACTATATTTCCCATCTTTATAAGCTAGATCATTACAGACATATCAGCAGGGAAATATGGCAAGGAAAAACGGGCATATCTGATTAAAATATTTATTTAGCCTGCTTTTTCCTGGCGCTCAAACTTTATTAATCGTTATACCCTATGGTCTTGCCATAGGGAGAAAGCAAGGCAGGATTACAATGGAAAGTAAAAATAAGATAGTTATCTTATGTCAGATGAAGATGAGTTGTTGTAGGGGATAATGGATGGTTTTTATTTCGTCTAAAGATGCCCCACTCCGAGCGAAGCGAGGATTTGCCCGCAGGCAAACCTCTTGGGGTGGGGAGCTTCACTTTCAGTCTTGAATTTATTGGTTTGGCAATCCCATAGAGTATTCATAATAATCTGGGGCTTTTCATTTTGGTTTAAAATTATTGCAGACATCTACGAAAATTTTTGAACCGAAAAGCTTAGCTTGGGGTTAAGCTCTCCTGCTAAATTTTCAAGCATTTTTTCCTTTATGTTTTTTTTCCATCCGAAGTGACCGAGGACAAAGCCGAGCTTTACAAGTGCAGTTTCTGGGAGCATATCTTCGAGGAATATGACTCCTGCGTCCAGGAGCTCCCTGCCGTTTGAGTAGACTAAAGGATCAAGGCGCCCGTAAATGGTTTGTGCTGCTGCGCAAATTATGAATCCATTCCTAATATGCTTTTTTATTGCAGGTATCCAGTTATGAGATGTTTCTGATACAGGAAGATGACCGAGCCCGGAGGCTTCAACTATTATTCCTTTGTATTTTAAGGCATAAAAGTCAAGGATGTCCGGAGACTGGCCAGGATAGAACTTAACAAGGGCTATCTTGTCGGAATATGAAGTATCTATTTCTGATTTTCCTGAGCTTCTCGGGTTATAAGATGAGAGATATTCTACTTTGTCAGGCCAGACTTTTGCAATAGGGAGAGTGTTTATTGGCTGAAAGGCGTCTCTTCTGGAAGAATGCATTTTTCTGACTTTTGTTCCCTTTAGTGCAAAGCAAAAGTCATCATTTATGCTGGAATGGCCTACAAGCATCACTTCTCCTGCATTGTCCAGGGCCATGCGTGCGGCACATTGCAGATTTAAATGGGCATCTGAGCTTGCTCGGTCTACGCTTCTTTGAGAATATGTAAGGACAATCGGCTTGCTTAATTTTGGGAAGAAGAATGAGAGTGCAGCAGAGGTATAAGACAGAAAATCTGTGCCATGAGTAATTACAATGCCTTTAATGTCAGGATCATCAAGCATCTTTTTGGCTGTTTCAGCTATCTTAATCCAGTGTTCTGAAGACATGGATTCAGAGGCGACCATAAAAGGGAGCTCTATGCTCTTTATATTTACCATCTTAAATATTTCGGGGTAAAATTTGGAGAATTCATCAATAGAAATTATGTGCTTAACACCTCCCGTTTTTGAATCCAACTTTGAAGCAATCGTCCCTCCGGTTATGATAAGTCCGAGCGAAGGGAGACCTGGATTGCCATTTATAGAGGGTTTTGATTCTGTGTTTTCTTTGCTTTCTGGAGAGTATTTCTTGATAATTCTACCTGCCAAGATGTTCTCTTTAGAGATGCCGATGTTGTAGCCTGATTCTAATTTTAAGAGGATAATAGAAGAATCGGGGCTTTCAAGGACTATTCCATCAAGCTCTTCCTGAGCAAGCCTCAACCTGACTTCATCGCCAGCCTGAAATTTTGAAGTATCCATTGGCAATCAAGATTTAGGCGATATAAAAATATTGCTAAATGGCAGATTTCCTCGGAATTGAGGGCATTTGGTCTGCTTAGTGTCAATAAGATTTTGCAACATAAACTATCTCTGTTCCTGCGCTGCCGCAAACTGAGCACTTGCCCTTGTCGGGCTTTTCTCCAAGTTTTGTGCCTCTCACATCGGCGCCTATTTCTTTTTCAATAGTCTCTGCACATTTTATGCCATCAGTGCCTGTGGAGCAGAAGGAGCATCTGGCAATGCCTCCATTTTCTATAACTTTCTTGATTTCTTTTAAATCTGATGCGTTTCTAATAAGACCATCAAATATGTGGTCTGCCTGGCTTATAAGATTTGAGTCATATTCTTCTGCAAATTTAGAAATGTAGCTGGTCAGGTCTTTTTCATTTACTGCCTCTTTTTTGTTTAGATCTCTTCTGAAAATACTGAAGAGCTTTGAGTCAATTTCTTTTTCTCCCAAATCAATTCTTAAGGGGATGCCTTTCATTTCCCAGTGATTGAATTTCTCTCCGGGGCTTTTCTCACTTTTATCAATTTCCACATTTAAAATCCCGATAGAATTTGCTATTTTTGCTTTTAGCTCTTCAGCTTTTCCTGCAATCTTTTCTGTATCTTTTATTGGCACAATAACGACCTGTAGTGGAGAGATATTCCATGGAAATCTCAAGCCTTTGTCATCCCCATGGACTATGACAACTGAAGCGAAGATTCTTGAGATTGCCGGGCCGTAACAGGTAATCCAGGGGAATTTCTCCTTTCCATCTGAATCTTTATATTTAACATTAAAGCTCTTTGGAAATTCCTGCGAGAGGAGGTGGGTTGAAGGCTGCTGGACGACTTTTCCGTCCGGGTTAAGCACATCTGCCGCAAAAGTGCGCTCTGCGCCGGCAAACTTGTCCCATGCAGGCCTTTCAAAGAAAATAAAAGGAAGGCCAAATTTATCATGAAGAACTTCTTTTGTTGTGTCCATATCTTCATATACTTGCTTCATTGCATCTTCTTTTGATTTGTGGACGCAGTGAGATTCAATCCAGTGGAATTCCCTACTTCTTAGAAATGGGCGTGTTGCTTTTGTTTCGTACCTGAAAACATTTGCTCTTTGGTATGTCTTAAAAGGAAGGTCTTTGTAGCTTCTAATCCAGATTGAGAACATCTGATAAAATGCAGTTTCTGAAGTCGGCCTCAAGGCAAGTTTCTCTGTGAGTTTTGTGCCTCCACCTTCTGTAACCCAAAATACCTGAGGGGTAAAGCCCTTTACATGCGTGCTTTCTTTTTTTAAGTTTCCTTCCGGAATAAGAGAAGGGAACCAATAGGGCTTATGGCCTTTTTTTCTAAGAACATCTTCCAGGATATGGTACATCTTTTCCATTGCCAGAACAGACCAGGGCTGAAAGACAAGAAAGCCCTTGACATTATATCTTAAATCTCCAAGCTCTGCTTTTTGGATTATTTCAGAATACCATTCTGAAAAGCTTGCGCTTTTCCTGAATGTAAGCCCCTTGGAGTCTTTATCTTCTTTTCTGCCCGGATTTTTCATTATGTTTTTAAGAAAAGCGGTTTATTAAATATTGCCCTTTAGTTTTTCTGCAAATAAAATAAGGCTTAGAAAGCCTTAACGAAGACAAGGGTTTTGCGCAAGGCACAAAACATTTAAAAATAATTTAATATTAGGAGATGGATGCATAAAAAAGGAGGGTGGGCGCTTTGGGTTTCTATTGCACTTGCAGTAGTGCTGTTTTTAGGGCTTTTCCTGTATTTTGCGTTGAGCGGACCTGATTATGGAAGGTATTATAAAGCGCTTAAAGATTCAGGACAGATACAGGATCCTGCAGAAGGAATGAGCCTTGAAGAAGCTGCCGCCGCGTTTGATGAAAGATTTGTTTATTACCTACTTTTCAGTATTGAGGCGTATAATCTTCATAATCCCCCATTGAGCCAGGATAAGCCAAGGATTCTTCTTCTTGTTGGTGACAAGATATTCAATGCGGCGATAGATTCCGGGAAAATCATTGTTGGAGGGGGAGATATTACTGATGAAGACGTAATTATAAGGACAAGCACAACTGAGGCTGTGAAAATGATTAAAGACAGAGCCTATGTTACGAAATCGTTTGAGAATGGAGGCTCAAGCATTGAGCTTATTGCCCCAAAGTCAACCCTGTTTGGAAAAGGATACCTTAAATTATACGAGAGCATAAATGGCAAGAGCATAACAGGGAGCGTGATTGAAATTTATCTTTCCTGACTGGAGGAATACAGAAAACAGTGTATCTTTTCAGAAAGAGTAGCAGGGTGTTTACCCTCAAAAAAGGTTTTTCTTAATTGTTACTTTCCAAGATAACAAAGATGGAGAAAGATTTAAAAGCTACATAACGATTCTAATATATAGATTACGACGTATGTATTAGGAGAAACATGCCAGAACCAAGAGATAATTTCGATATATTTTTCAGGAGAAAGCCTGCATTGCTTTTAGTAGCACTTAAAAGGCTTGCACGAGCGAGATATGGAAGCGTTTTAGCAAAAGAAGTTGACTGCACTTACAGCCATGCTGTGAAGATTCTGCAGAGCCTTGAAAGGCTGGGGCTTGTAATGTTTGAGAAGAAGGGAAGAATAAAGCTTATCAAGCTTACAAAGAAGGGGCAGGAAATTGCTGATAATATAGAGAATATTAAAAGATTGGTGCAGTGAGCTTTCTGAAGGCGATTTTTAGAGTAATTTTTGGGATTTCTAGCAATTTTTGCTTGTTTTCAGGAGAGTTTTAAAATTCAAATCTCAAATTTCTTTTGATGAATTCTTTGATTTCTGGTATTCTATCTTTATTTAATGAAGCTTGTAGTCCGTAGCTTGTTGGTTTTGTGATGAGCCATCCTCTTTTAATCAACTGTTTAGCAGCAAATTCAATTTCTCTTCCCAGATGTTTTGGAAAGCCAAATTTTAGTGTATCATAATGAGTATGTTTAGCGCCAATTACATTCTTCTTTCTTAGATGATAGAGCAGTCTTGTAGTTATGACTTCCTCTTCCATTGCTTATGAAATTAGTGTACATATTTAAATGTTGCTATTATTGTAATATAATAACATTAATAGAAATATTTATATACACTAAGATATACAAATTTATATACCCTAGGATATACAAGAAGATATGGAAAATAACGCTTTATTAGAAGACAGCATATTTGTACAAGTATTTGGAGGAAGCCCTGTAATGAGAGTCCTTGACTTTCTTATTACCTTCGCGGATTTTGACTATCCTCTGACAGAAATTGCAAAAAACTCAAGAATTAGCTATTCTACATTGCAGACATTTTGGGCTAAATTAGTAAGTAATAAAATCGTCATAAAAACAAGGAGAGTGGGAAAGTCAGATCTTTTCAAGCTTAACACAAAAAATCCTGCTGTACAGCAATTAATACATCTTGACTGGAATTTGATTAAAGGCTCTGAGACGGAAGAGATTGTTACTTAATCTTTTTAAGGAAATGGAAGGAAGCAATAAAAGGTAGAATGGTTCTTTACCAATAAAGAGTGTGAAAGGAGAGCTTATAATTGAT
>Ga0209541_10014004_pt1 | contig 12167 bp, 11 predicted proteins | sample RifCSPlowO2_01_FD_184027 | JGI IMG/M metagenome (GOLD analysis project Ga0209541, IMG submission 184027) | Groundwater microbial communities from Rifle, Colorado - Rifle CSP2_plank lowO2_0.1 (SPAdes) (version 2) | ecosystem: Environmental > Aquatic > Deep subsurface > Groundwater | place...
TCAGGCGACAGGTCGCAGGTTTTAAAAGAGAATCGCGCGCATAGCCCTGCCTGCCGGCGGGCAGGTCAGTTGGTTAGAGGGACGTTTAGCTCAGTGGTAGAGCGCTTCGTTCACATCGAAGAGGTCACAGGTTCGATCCCTGTAACGTCCACTAAAATAAAAGGTCTCTGGCTTGTCCCGTCGTAGTCCTGAATCAACCGAAGGACGAAGGAGGATTCGAATCCAGATGCGCGCACAAAAAACAAAAGCCCCTCGTAAAGAGGGGATTTGTCTTAAGCAACGCCTATCCCAGGCTGAATTCCTCCTGAGCCCGAAGGTGCGCGATAAGGTAAATAACGTGGGCAACCTCGGCCTTATGAAATAGTTTCCTCGACCCGGAACATCGACGCGCTTCACGAGCGGATCTATTCTTAAATCGCCTCAATCCTGGAATTCCCGAAGAATGACCAATATCTTCGAATAGGTTAAGAATCTCTCGCCGAAGCTCGAAATTCCAGCCGCGTAACAAAAAAGCCTTATGAAGCCTCTTAAGAAGACGAGCCGTTTTTGGTTCGATCTGTTGCATACAAATTTTCTAAGAACAAATAAATGGGGCAACTCTCATATTTTATTGATGAAAATATATGAGCCACCCGACCTTTATGGTGTTTATCTATCACAATGTCAGAAAAAGTGTCAATTTTCAGGATATGTAGTGAGTCTCTAAAATGAGCAAAACGACTGTCGCAAAACGAGAGTCACTTTTTGAGTTTTCCACAATTGCGGGAGTGGTGAGTGTGGTATATGGTAATAGCAGAGTTTCGAAACTTCGAAACTAAAATCAAAGAAATGAAAACAAAAACACTTATCGTTGTAACACTTATAGGACTGCTTGTTGGGTTCGCCTTTGGTCAATGGGCTGTAAACATAATCCCACGTGAAACATCCAATAACACTTCAGTTCAAAGTGAAAATGGAAAAGTTAGCGTTATGGTTGACTATGGAAATGGAAAGATAAATGTTTATACGGGCAATATTGAAAAAGAAGACGAGACACTTTTTGAACTCACACAAAACATCGCAGAAAAAAACGAAGTTGGGTTTGAATATACCGAATTTCCAGATCTCGGCGTTTTAATTGAAAAAATAGGCACTGAAAAGAACGGTACAGACCAAAAATATTGGCAATATTGGGCAAATAACGAATACGCGAAAGTCGGCGCGGATATGTACAAAGTAAAAAGCGGCGACATCATCGAATGGAAGTTCGTAAATCAGCAGGGATTTTAACTACGCTCGCGCTTATTGCCGTGGCAACACGCTTTCTGCCGCATCCACCGAATGCAACCGCAATTGGCGCCTTCGCACTCTTCGCGGGTGCGTATACGCGCAACTCCTGGAGTATATTTCTAGTACTTATCCCAATGGTAATAAGCGATATGATCATCGGGTTCTACAGTATAAAAATCCTTGCGGTCGTGTATGGAAGCTTCCTCCTTATTGCAATAATCGGGCGATTTCTTAAAGAAAATAAATCATTCGAAAATATAACCCTCGCCGCCATCTCCGGATCAGTACTCTTTTATCTCACAACAAATTACGCCGTCTGGATGTTTGGCACGCTCTACCCAAAAACAACGGATGGACTCGCCGCCTCGTACTTTATGGCGTTGCCTTTTTTAGGAAATATGTTGCTTGGCGACCTTGTATGGAGCCTCGCGTTTATTAAAGGCTACGAATTACTGCAAAAGAAAATACCCATCCTCGAACATTTCAAGAAAAAGCCAGCTATAAGCTGGTTCGCCTTGGGCGGAAAAAGATCTGAGATAGTCGAAATTCTCCAATCCATAAACCTATTTTCAAAACAATGAAAAAAACCAAAAAAGCCAGCCCAAGGCTTGAACCCAAGGTTCATCAGCCTCGGGCTGAAGTCCGCCTCAGGCGGGAAAAAGTAAAGAAGGTAGTGAAAGAAATCAAGAAACGCGATGGAAATATAGTCCCTTTTGATAAAGAAAAAATCGTAAACGCTGTTTTTCGAGCAATGACGAGCTTGGGTATGAGTAACATCGAACGGGCCCGCGCCTACGCTGAAAGCGCCCTGAAAAAGCTTGAGTCAGCTGTGAAGCCAAAAGAAATCCCAACCGTCGAAAAAGTCCAGGATGTTATTGAAAAAACTCTGATCGAAGAAGGCGAAGTACGCCTTGTTCGTGCCTATATGACCTACCGCGATGAACGGCTCGCGGTTCGTCGGGAAAAAGAACAAATCCTAGAAAAAGACGCGGTAGACGAGGTAGATAAATTCTTCGACGCGAACGCGCTTCGTGTCTTAAAATCTCGCTATCTCGCGAAAGACGAAGAAGGGCATCTTATAGAAAGTCCGAAACAGCTTTTCGAACGTGTCGCGGTCCATACGTATCTTCCGTCATTCTTATATGAAAAGAACATCTTTGATAAATCGGGAAAATCAAAAATTCAGCCCATTGAAAGTTTTGACCCCGTAAAAAGCGAAGGAAAAGTAAAAATAGGAAAGTATGTTTTAAATAAGTACAACCTCGAAGCACTCAAAACCCTCTACGACAGGCTCTCATCTGAAGGAAAAATGAAAGTCTCGTGGTCAAGGGTATGGAAAGCGCTCCAATCAAGTACCTATAAAGATCACGAAAAAGGAATCGATCGGTTATACAACTTGATGCGTTATAAGCGTTTTCTCCCGAATACGCCGGCGCTTGCGAACTTCGGAAGAAAACTCGGTATGGGAAGCGCCTGTTTCGTACTTGATATCGATGACTCGCTCGGAGGTATTATGGGAACGCTCCAAAGCGCTGCCTTTATCTTTCAAGCTGGCGGTGGCCTCGGATACAACTTTTCAAAACTCCGCCCCGAAGGCGACATCGTCCGAAGCACCTCAGGCATCGCATCCGGTCCGATCAGCTTTATGAGTCTCTTCGATAAAATGACGGACGTCATAAAGCAGGGCGGTATTCGCCGTGGCGCGAATATGGGCATTATGAATTCGAATCATCCTGATATCGAAAAATTCATCACCGCCAAAAAAGGCAACAAGGCGCTCCGCAACTTCAATATCTCAGTTATCTTGATGGACGACTTCTGGCAGTACTACAAAAAAGACGAAGATTATCCGCTTATAAATCCGCGAAGCGGAAAGGTGATGCGAAAAATAAACGCGCGTACCTTATTCGACATCATCGTCTACCAAGCGTGGGAATCCGCCGAACCAGGCTTGATTTTCTACGATCGCATCAACGAACACAACCCGTTTTTAAAAGAACTGGGGCCGATTCTTGCGACAAACCCCTGTGGCGAAGTGCTTTTGTATCCGAACGAATCCTGCAATTTGGGGAGTATGAATGTGTACGCCTTTGTAAGGCGTGATCCTGAAACGGGAAAAACAAGCTTTGACTGGGAAGGACTTGGCAAAGCAGTGCACGAGGCAACTGAATTCTTAGACAACGTGATTGATGTCAACAAATTCCCGCTCCCGCAGATTGAAGGAATGTCATTGAAAACAAGAAAAATTGGCTTAGGCATTATGGGACTCGCGGACGCACTTTTCGCGCTTCGCGTTTCCTACGACAGCAAAGAAGGTCAGGCATTTATGGAACGCCTTATGGAATTCATCAACTTTGAATCAAAAATGGCTTCGTCCGAACTCGCGAGAATCCGTGGATCGTTCCCGTACTATAAAAAGAGTTTTTATCCACAAGGCAAACTGCCATTCGCCGGTTTCTACGACAAAAAAAGTTGGAACTGTGATTGGAAAAAAGTTTCGGGACTTATAAAACGCCATGGTCTCCGAAATGCCTACACCACTGTTATCGCGCCAACCGGTTCGATCTCGATGATCGCTGGCGCCTCCTCAGGTATCGAGCCGGCATTTAGCTTAGTATTCGAAAAAAATGTCGCCGTCGGAAGCTTTTATTACATCAACGAAGAATTCGGCGTCGCAATGAGAGAATTCGGTATTTACGACGAGGAACTCTTGAAAGAAATTACAACCCGTCATGGAAGCGTTGAAAAGATCTCGTATCTCCCACCACTCGTCAAAAAAGTATTCCGCGTTGCCCACGATCTAACACCGGAAGACCACATCCGCGCCCTTGCCGTGTTCCAAAAATGGGTTGACTCGTCGATCTCAAAAACAATCAATTTTCATTCGGACGCGACAATCGAAGATATGAAAAAAACGTATCTCTTGGGATACGAACTTGGATGCAAGGGAGTAACCGTGTACCGCGATGGCTCAATCGAAAACCAGGTTTTGAATGCCCCTGGTGATAAAAAAGACAAACAGAAACAAGAAAACCCAGAAAATGGAAATGGGAATGGCACGCTAGGACCGCTCGTGAAGTGTCCAAAGTGCGGCACAACGCTTGTCAGGGGCGAAGGATGCCTCAAGTGTCCCTCGTGTGGTTGGGGGCTCTGTACGTAGGACTTATAGTGAGTGTAACCGAACTATGATTCTCGTTTTCACAGGAAACGGAAAAGGCAAGACAACCGCGGCAATCGGTCAGGCAATCCGTGCCGCGGGACAAGGCAAGCGCGTCGGCATCTTCCAGTTTATTAAAAGTCCGAAAGTAGAAACTGGCGAGGAAAAAACGCTTAAGAAGCTGACGAAGGAAATCTACTTGGAAAAAGGTGGTGAGGGCTTTGTCGGTATTTTAGGAGATACGTTGCCGATCGAAGCGCATAAAAAAGCCGCCGAGTTTCATTTTAAGAAAGCAAAGAAGGCAATCGCTGAAAACAGATTCGATCTCATCGTGCTTGATGAAATAAACGTAGCCGGAATGTTAAATTTGATTGTAAAAGAGGAAATTATAAGCTTCGCGAAAGAAATACCGGAATCCATTGACGTTATATTCACCGGTCGCGGCGCGCATCAGGAGCTTATAGAAATCGCTCACCTCGTAACCGAATTCAAAGAAATAAAACACCCTTATCAAAAAGGGGAAAAGGCTCGCCGTGGCATCGAATACTAGAGTAGAACTCTATACTGATTAGCTCTATACTTTAAATATATCCCGACCTCTGGAGGAGCGTCGGGGCTACATACTTCCCACAATGATCAAATCCCCATTTCCTAAAACAACCTACGCTCGGAATGCCGATATCTATAAACTTCTCGCCAATTCAAAGCGTCTCGAAATCTTAAATCTGCTTCGCAATAGCGAGCTTCCCGTAAGCGATATCGTTCGTACCGTAAAAACCCCGAAAGCGAATGTTTCCCAACACCTGGCGCTTCTGCGCCACGCCCGTCTTGTGAAGATGCGCCGCGAGGGCACAAATGTGTATTACAAGATTTCAGATCCGCGCATCGTTGATCCCTGTCGCATTCTCCACGATATCTGGAAACAAAAATCTTTTTAAGATGAGTTTACTAAATATCGCCTGTGGTGAACTTATCGAACCACCTTGTGGTGAGCCTGTCGAACCATGAAGATAAAAAACTACAAGCAAATTGCTCTAACCGAACCGCGCCGGACGCTTCTTTCGATTATCGAAGCCGGCCTTGAAAGTATCGAAACAAAGCACGTTATCGAAAAATCAGTCCGTGTTGAAAATAATGCGCTTGTGGTAAACGAAACAGTAACGCCGCTCAAAGAAGATGGTGTAACACTTGTTGCGATCGGTAAATGTGCCCTCGATGCCGCGACCGCGCTCGAACCGATGCTCGGTAAATATCTAAAGAACGGCATCGTACTTGATATTCGCGATTCAAAAGAAGCAAGTTTTAAAAAGCTTGAGTATCTACAAGGAACACACCCAATGCCCTCCGAGGCAAACGTCGCGGCAACGAAAAAAATCCTCGAACTTCTCAAAAATAAAACCGAAAACGACGTAGTATTATTCGTTATTTCAGGTGGCGGTTCAACACTGCTTTCAGCTCCGCTAGAAGGAATAACTGCCGCAGATGAAACAGCGCTTATGAAACTTCTCTTCAAAAAAGGCGCGACAATTCAAGAAATCAATGCGATCCGTAAACACAGTTCATATGCGCGAGGCGGCAACCTTGCTAAGGAAGCGTATCCGGCAAAAGTTATTTCGCTGATTTTCTCAGATGTGCCTGGTAACGATATAAACGTCATTTCCTCGGCGCCGACCGTCGAAGACGAAACGAGCGTCAAAGACGCCGAAAAGATATTGAAAAAATACGATTGTCTGAAAGAGCTGAACAAAGACGAATATCCGCTCACGGAAACGCCCAAAGAATCAAAATATTTTGAAAATGTTTCAAACATACTTCTTGTTTCAAACGAAACCGCGTTAAACGCGATGGCGGAAAAAGCAAAAGAGCATAGTCTCGAAGTAGAAATACGAGAAACGGCGCTCATTGGCGAAGCGCGCAAAGTGGCGGCAAACATTGCGAAAGAAATTCGCAAAGCCGATTTAGGGAAAGTACTTTTGTATGGAGGCGAAACAACAGTTACTATTAAAGGAAAGGGACGCGGAGGAAGAAATCAAGAACTAACACTCGCCGCGTTAAAAGAAGTAAACGGCGGAGAGGTGATCGCGTCAATTGCTTCTGATGGGCGGGACAATGGCGAATTCGCGGGTGCGATCGCAGATGAATTCGGACGCAAAAAAGCCGAAGAAAAAGGTCTCGACATCAAGGCGTATCTTGAAGAGAACGACGCGACATCATTTTTCGAACAAAGCGGGGATTATATTCTAACAGGCGCGACTGGAACAAACGTATCGGACATAACGATCGCGCTTAAAGTAGTTTCACGAAACAATGGGGAATAATAAAAAGTTCATCGTTTGGATGGAGGAGGTGGGTATCGAAGACGTGCCGCTTGTTGGAGGCAAAAACGCGTCCTTAGGCGAAATGATTAAAACCCTTGGCGCGAAGGGCGTCAGTGTCCCAAGTGGCTTCATTATTACCGCCGAAGGATATCGGCATTTTTTGCGCGAAACAGGGCTTGAAGGAAAAATTAATGAAACGCTTAAGGGTTTAGATACAAGTAAGCTTAAAGAACTCGCTCGTGTCGGTAAAAAGATCCGAGAGATGATTGTGAAAACAGAATTTCCGGAAGATCTGAAAGAAGAAATCGAACATGCCTACGGCGAAATGGAAGCCCGCTACGGCAAAAATATAGATACGGCAGTGCGTTCAAGCGCGACCGCCGAAGATTTACCGGGCGCGAGCTTCGCGGGCGAGCATGACACGTATCTTGGCATCCGTGGTGCCGAAGAAGTAAAAGAAGCGGCAAGAGCCGCGATGGCTTCACTTTTTACCAATCGAGCAATCTCGTATCGCGTTGATAAAGGATTCGAACACTCGAAAGTCGCGCTCTCGGTAGGCGTCCAAAGAATGGTGCGTTCCGACAGCGGTGCATCAGGCGTAATGTTTACCCTCGATACTGAATCCGGCTTTAAAGATGTCGTTATCATAAATGGTTCGTGGGGCTTGGGTGAAATGGTGGTGCAAGGAAAAGTTACTCCCGATGAATTCTTTATAGCGAAACAAACGCTTCAAAAAGCGCCAAACGCTGTAATCGCGAAACACTTGGGTACAAAACTCAAGAAAATGATCTACGGAAGCAACAAGGGCGTAAAACAGACAAAGGTTATTGATACAACTGACGAAGAGCGAAGCAATTTTGTAATAACAGATAAAGAAGTTCGCCAACTCGCCAACTGGGGTGTAAAAATCGAGGAGCACTACTCGGAAAAAAACGGTAAATGGATGCCGATGGATATCGAGTGGGCAAAAGACGGAAAAAGCGGCGAGCTCTTTATTGTCCAGGCCCGCCCTGAAACAATCCATGCGGGCCGCGACTACTCGAAGATTAAAGAATATATACGAAAAGAAGAAAGTATTGTTCTCGTTCGTGGCGCCTCCGTAGGCAGTAAAATCGCGATTGGAAAAGCGCGGGTTATTTTAAGTGTCAAAGATATCGGCAAATTCAAACATGGTGAAGTTTTGATAACTGATATGACCGATCCCGACTGGGAGCCAATTATGAAAATTGCCGCGGCAATTGTAACGGATAAAGGTGGCAGAACTTCGCACGCCGCGATTGTCTCCCGTGAGCTCGGCATTCCCGCGATCGTCGGTTCAGGAAACGCGACGAGAAAAATCAAAACAGGCGATACGATTACGGTAGATACAACCGGTTCAGAGGGGATCGTGTTTAGTGGTAGTTTGAAATTCGATATTATCGAGCACGATGTAAAGAAAATCCCCGAACCGAAAACAAAGATAATGATGAACATCGCGACTCCCGATACCGCCTTTGAAAAATCATTTCTTCCGAACTCAGGCGTCGGGCTCGCGCGCGAAGAATTTATTATTGCTTCCGTCATAGGCATCCATCCGCTCGCACTCCTAAATTTCGATAAACTCGATAAAAAACTCAAAGCGAAAATCAACGAAAAAACAAAAGGGTGGAAAAACAAAACGGAATTTTACGTTGATAATCTCGCCTACGGCATCGCGAAAATCGGCGCTGCCTTTTACCCGCGTCATGTCATTGTCCGCTTTTCAGATTTCAAAACAAATGAATATAGAACGCTGTTAGGGGGCGATGCCTACGAGCCACTCGAAGAAAATCCGATGATCGGCTGGCGCGGCGCCTCCCGCTACTACGATCCGAAATTCAAAGAAGCGTTTAAACTCGAATGTATCGCGATTAAAAAAGTCCGTGACGAAATGGGGCTCACAAACGTCATTCCAATGGTTCCATTTTGTCGTACGCCGGAAGAGGGAATTCAGACGCTCGAGATTATGGCTGAAACAGGGCTCGTAACCCGCTATATCGCCGAAAAAAGAAATCTTCCGAAAGAAAATCTTGTAACGGTCTATGTAATGTGCGAAATTCCTTCAAATATCCTCCTTGCCGATGAATTTCTGAATATCTTTGATGGAATGTCAATCGGCTCAAATGATCTGACCCAACTCGTACTTGGGCTTGATAGAGATTCCGGCATTGTAAGCCACGTCGCGAACGAAAAGAACCCAGCGGTTATGAAAATGGTTGCTGAAATCATTAAGAAATGCAGAGAAAAAGGAAAGTACATCGGCATCTGCGGTCAGGCGCCTTCAGATCATGTTGACTTCGCCGAGTTCTTGGTTCGCGAAGGAATCGAAAGTATGTCGTTAAATCCTGACACTGTAGTAAAAACAACCCTCGCAATCGCCGAAGTCGAAAAACAGCTTAATAAATAAGTAATGGCAAACATCGAGTCAATTACAGCTCGAAAAATCTTAAACTCCCGCGGCGGTTGGACTATTGAAGTTACGATGCGAGGCGGAGGAAAAGGAGTAATCGCAAGCATTCCCGAAGGTGAAAGCAAAGGTTCGCACGAAGCCCACTACGTTCCGGTTGGAAAAGCGATTCAAAACATCACCGAAGTCATCGAACCGATCTTAAAAGGACGCGACCCCGAAAACCAAGGCGACATTGATAAAACACTCCTCGAACTCGATGGTACAACTAATAAATCAAAACTCGGCGCAAACGCGATTCTCTCGGTTTCAATTGCCGCGAGCCGCCTCGCCGCTGAAATAAAAGGTGTTCCGCTCTGGAAACATCTCAGGGATATTTACGGCAAAGGCGAAGGAACAAATGCGCCCCGTCTCTATATAAACTGCACCGAAGGCGGCGTACACGCGGGCACCCAACTCGATTTTCAGGAATATCTGGTGATTCCAAAAAGCCGAAGCGTTAAAGAAGCAATTCAGATTGGAAAAGAAATGTATCGCCTGATTCGTGAGTACGTAAAAACGAATGTTGGTCCAAGCGCAGTAAACGTCGGCGATGAAGGCGGCTTTACCCCGAATTTTAAAAACAACCTTGAGCCCTTAAAAGTTTTTCAGAAAGTCGCGAAAGCGCTTGCCGTTCAAGGCCTCGTTGATTTTGGAATTGATGCCGCCGCGAACAATGTTCGCGTCTCAGCTAAAAAACTTCTGCCAATCTACAAAGAAGCAAAAGAAAAATATAATTTGTTCTTCCTTGAAGATCCCTTCAAAGAAGAAGATTTTAGCCACTTCGAAAAACTTCACGAAATGTTTGGAAACGACATTGTTGTCTGCGGCGACGACCTCACAACCACAAACATCGAACGAATGAAACGCGCCCACGAAAAGGGAAGTATCAACGGCGTGATTATTAAACCAAATCAAATCGGAAGCATATCTGAAACATTAGAAGCTGTGAAATTAGCAAAAGAATGGAACTGGACAGTCGTTGTCTCTCACAGGGGACAAGATACAAACGATGATTTTATCGCTGACCTTGCCTATGCGGTCCAAGCCGACGGCATCAAACTCGGCGGTCTCGGCCGCGGTGAACGGATCGCAAAATACAACCGACTACTGGCTATAGAAACACAAACCCGACCTACATTCTGATAGTTTTTTAATAAAAACACCCCTCAATCATTTAAGATTCAGGGGCATTGTCTACTCTAGTAGACTATACAGTCAGGAACATCAAGATCTTTGCGTAACTTCTCAATCACGTAATGCGATTTCCAATGAGGCCAATGTTCTCGGTCTATCTTAAGAGCAAGCTCCATGCCACAGAGATTGACGACCGAAGGAAAACCGTCTCGTGCATCAGGTCTTAAAGCAACGCTTTTACAAAAAGCAATGCATTGCGGAACACTCATAGGTTTAAATAGAGCACTCTCGAATTCACTTCGAATTTTAATTTCCTCTTCTCGAGTGAAATATTTCATATTCATGAAGTATTAAATTGTTAAAAATCAGAAAGACCTTTAGAAGCATTACTATAGTAACATGGAGCCGAGGGTATGTCAAGTATCTAATCAAAGTTACAAAACCAGATTTCTTTAGGCACAATAAAGTTAATAACTTGTGAATAAGTAAGCCACTTTTTCTAAGAAAAGCCCTTAAATAAAGGGCTTTTTTGTTTGAGACACTATTTTTTGACGATATGGAGCAATGTGGAATAAAATGAAATCACGGTGGGGAGAAGTGGATGATTGTGGAGTTCCGTACATATAAATACATATAAAGTACGGAACGACATCTCGCCGAATCCGCCAGCTGGCGGAAAAGGCGGATGGTGAACCCCCCCAGAAACGCAGGGTAGGCACGGGACTCAAGCAAAAAAGGAACTTCCCCCAGGGCAAGTTTTTAAGCAACTTCAAAGAGAAATGTTTATCGGAGAATACGAACACAATGTAGACGCGAAGGGGAGAATCGCGGTCCCGGCAAAGTTCCGGGCAAAACTTTCATCAAACGCGATTATCACTCGAGGGCTTGATCATTGTTTGTTCGTCTTCACCGCTAAAGAATGGGAAACGCTCGCGCAAAAACTGATTAACCTTCCGCTCGCGCAAGCAAACTCTAGGGCATTTGTACGACTAATGATGGCGGGCGCGATGGAGAGCGAAGTAGATTCCCAAGGAAGAGTGCTGATACCCGATTATCTAAGAAAGTACGCCGGTATCGAAAAACAAGTCATTATCGCCGGTCTCTATAACAGAATCGAAATTTGGAATAAAGACAGCTGGAGGGAATATAAAACACGAAGCGAAAGCCAGTCTGAAGAAATCGCCGAAAAGCTGGGAGAGCTCGGAATCTAGAAAATGCACATTCCAGTCCTTTTAAACGAAGTAGTAAATATACTTGATATTCGAAAAGGACAGTTCGTAATCGATGGCACGCTCGGCGAAGGTGGGCACACGCTCGAAATCGCGAAGAAAATCGGAAAAGAAGGAAAAATGCTCGTGCTTGATCTGGAAGATGAAGCAATCCGCGCTTTTAAAACAAAGATTGCCGGAAAAAAAGATCTTCCGGAAATCATCTGCGAAAACGAGAACTTCGCGAACATTATTGAAACACTTGAAGAAAAGAATTTCGGACAAGCCGATCGATTACTCCTCGATCTCGGATTTTCATCAAACCAAATAGAAGAGCGAAATAAAGGATTTAGTTTTCTCCGCACCGAGCCGCTTCTCATGACCTACGACGCAAACCGCAAGCCCGTGTATGAAATTCTGCGAGAAATACGCGAACACGATCTTGAAGTGATTATCAGAGACTTGAGTGATGAACGATATGCGAGGAAAATCGCCCACGCCATCAAAGAAGCCGGAAAGAAAGAACGGATTTTGACAACAACTGACTTGGTGAATGTAATCGAAAAAGCCGTGCCGAAAAACTATGAACGCGGACGAATCAACCCGGCAACTCG
>Ga0209541_10014005_pt1 | contig 12167 bp, 10 predicted proteins | sample RifCSPlowO2_01_FD_184027 | JGI IMG/M metagenome (GOLD analysis project Ga0209541, IMG submission 184027) | Groundwater microbial communities from Rifle, Colorado - Rifle CSP2_plank lowO2_0.1 (SPAdes) (version 2) | ecosystem: Environmental > Aquatic > Deep subsurface > Groundwater | place...
AAAGCCAAGATAAACATTGGGAGAAAACTTTTGTTAAAAAAGAAAAAGTGGTTGTTCTTCAAAAAAGACTTGGAGATTTTTAATCAAACGCTGTGGGCTTTAGCCCATCAGTAGTTTACATTTATGAACATAAAAAATTCAGAGAATTTTAATTCACATGGGTTAAAATCAGTTTAATTTTTATAAAGTGAAGCTCCCAATCACAGCAAGCTGTGGGATTTCTTTTTAATTAAAAAAAGAACATAGTAAATTGGTAGCAGACTACAATACCAGATGCTCAGAAACTAGATTTAAATATGAACGAGAAAGGCTGGCTTTAAATAATGCAGAAAAGCAGGAAATAGCATCAATTCGAAATCCACCTTCATTAGAAAGTATGATTTTATAATTCTAAGTTAATTTCTTAATTTTTAGGGAGTACCTCAAAAATCCCGTTCAAGCAAAAAAATAGAAAGCTTTAAAAACCAACTTTTGATAATATTTAGTATTAGAAAGTTGTAAATACCCAAGCTCGTCAACTTTTTTACAGTAAATACTTAACAATACTAGCTATAATGCACGCTCTTCAACCAAAACACTCAAAAATTAGCAAAAAAGATGAGGAATCTTTATTAAAAGGACTAAATGTTTCTAAAACACAATTACCAAAAATAAGAAAAGAAGATGCTGCTTTACCAGAAAATTGTGAAACTGGAGATATAATTAAAATAGAGAGGAAAGAAGAAGATTCTTTCATTTACTATAGGGTTGTTATTTAAAATGGGCTTTGGAAAGGGAGTTAAATTAAAATTGAAAGGTGATGAACATCTTATTTTGCAAAAATATTTATCTGAAAATTCTTTAGTTGGATCTAATTTAACTTCATTCAATAATTTTATCGATAGAAGAATGCAAGAAATTGTAGATGAAATATCTGAGCATATAGAAAATGATGATGGTTTGGAAATAAATCTTGGAAAAATAAGAGTTGGAAAACCAAATATTATTGAATCAGATGGATCAACAAGTCTGATTACTCCTGGAGAAGCAAGAATCAGAAATTTAACTTATTCTACACCAGTATTTCTGGAAATTTCTATAAAACAAGAAGGGCAGATTGAAAATCAAGAAGTTGAAATTGGTAGAATACCTATCATGGTTAAGAGCAAGGTTTGTAATTTAAATGGGATGTCAAAAGATGAGTTGGAACTTAATTATATGGATCCTATTGATCCTGGAGGATATTTTATAGTTAATGGAAATGAAAGAATTATGGTTATGTCTGAAGATCTTGCTGCAAATCAGCCATTTATCGAGCCTATTAAAGATAAATTAACACTAAGATTATTTTCAAGCAGAGGAGCTTACAGAATACCTATAACAATAACTGAATCTAGCGAAGGAATAATTGAGGTTAGTTTTTCCAGATTTAAAAATATCCCTGCAGTTATATTAATGAAATCATTAGGAATGATAAAAGAAGCAGACATAGCCAAGCATATTGGTAAAGAAAATGATACTGTTATTGTTAACCTTTATGAATTTGCAAAAGTATCAACAACTGAAGATGCTATGCTTGAAATAGCTGAGAAAACGAGTGTTCAGGGGACGAAGAAAGAAATTCTTGACAGAATAAAACAAAGATTAGACTCTTATTTTCTTCCACATATTGGTTTAAAAAAAGAAAAAAGAATTGACAAAGCAATAACACTTTGTAAATTAATAAAACAATTTCTAATATTTAAAGAAAATGAAAAATTAAGAGTTGATAAAGATCATTATGCTAATAAAAGAGTTAGATTATCTGGAGATTTGCTTTCTGACTTATTTAGAGTTAATCTTAATATTTTAGTTAGAGATATAAAATACTCTCTTCAAAAGACAATAAAGAGAAAGAAATTCTTTAGTATTAAGACAATTGCTAAATCAACTTTATTTTCTCACAGAATAAAATCTGCCATTGCAACAGGTAGCTGGATTGGTGAAAAGAAAGGAGTTACTCAGAATATGGACAAGACAAATTACATGTCAATTATATCTCAATTACAGAAAGTTTCTAGTTCATTATCTGGAGAACAGACAAATTTCGCAGCAAGAACATTACATCCGACACATTATGGAAGATTCTGCCCTGTTGAAACTCCTGAAGGAACTGAAATAGGATTAAGGAAAAATCTTGCACTTATGTCTAAAATTTCAACTAGACTTGATTTAGATGAAGAACAATTAGTTAAGGAATTGGAAAAACTTGGTATGAAAAAAGAAGGAGATGGTGTAGATGTATTTTTTAATGGAATATATATTGGAGGTGCTGAAAATTATAAAGATTTTACTGAACAAGTTAGAAATAAAAGAAGGGAACTAAAACTTCCTGATGAACTAAGTATAAGGTATGATAAACAAATCAACAGCATACTAATACTTGGAGATATTGGTAGAGTTTTGAGACCTTTAATTATTGTAAAAAATGGTAAACCTCTGCTTGATGATTCACATATAGAATCTTTGAAAAATGGAAGTTTAACTTGGAAAGGTTTGTTAGAACATGGGATAGTTGAATATATCGACGCTTCTGAAGAAGAAAACTGCTTAGTATCAATAACTAAAGATAAACTTACAAATGAAAATACTCATCTTGAAATAGATAAAATTGCTTTCCTTGGACCAATTACATCTTTAGTTTCTTTTGGAAATCATGACCAGTCTTCAAGACTTATAAGGGGAAGTAAAACACAAAAACAGGGACTTGGATTATATGCTGCAAATTATTTATGCAGGGTTGACACAGATGTTTCTATTTTACACTATCCACAACAACCAATTGTCAGAAGTTTTGTTTATGATGCATTAAATGCATATCCTGTTGGAGAAAATATTGTCGTTGCAGTAATGACTTATGATGGTTATAATATGGAAGATGCTTTAGTTATAAACAAAGCAAGTATAGACAGAGGATTTGGAAGAAGTACATACTTTAGACCTTATGTTTCAGTAGAACTTAATTATGCAGGAGGATTAGCTGATGAAATTATTATTCCTGGAAAAGATGTTTCTGGTTATAGGACTGAAGAGTCATATAAGTATTTGGAAGATGATGGAGTTGTTTATCCTGAAGCTAAATTAGAATCTGGAGATGTTGTTATCGGTAAAACTTCTCCTCCTAAATTCCTTTCAGAAGCTAAAGATATTAGTATAAAAGCAAAAAAAGAAGCAAGTTCAGTTATAAGACAGGAAGAAAGTGGAGTAATTGACGGCGTATTCATAACACTAGATGAAGATGGGAATAAAATTGTCCAAGTTAGAACAAGAGATCCTAGAATACCTGAATTAGGAGATAAATTCTCAACAGCTCACGGACAGAAAGGAGTTATAGGTGCTATTGTTCCTGAAGATGATATTCCTTTTACATCAAGAGGAATGAGACCTGATTTGATATTTAATCCTCATGGTATCCCATCAAGAATGACTGTAGGATATTTATTAGAGTTACTTACTGGAAAAATTGGTTGCTTAAAGGGAGAAATTATGGATGGAACATCATTTGGAACAAGAGATATTGATAATCTTGAAGAGCAGCTAAGAGGTTTAGGATTTAGATATGATGGAAAAGAAACAATGTATCATGGAGTTACTGGAAAAAGAATGACTGCTAAAATTTATATTGGTAATATGTATTATTTGAAATTAAAATATATGGTAAGTAATAAAATGCATGCACGTGCATCTGGAAAAGTTGCTTTACTTACTAGACAGCCAATTGAAGGAAGGGCAAGAGGAGGAGCATTAAGACTTGGAGAAATGGAGCAGCAAGCATTAGTTGCACATGGAGCTTCTTTATTATTAAAAGAAAGATATGATTCTGATAAAGTAATAATTCACATTTGTGAAAACTGTGGAGCTTTAGGAATTAAAGATACGTTAAGAAATAAAACATATTGTCCCTCTTGTGGAAGTAATGAAATAGAAGAAGTAGAAGTGTCTTATGCATTCAAATTACTTGCAGAAGAATTATTAGGATTACATATAAATACTGAGTTCGAACTAAAGAACAAATATGAAGAATAAACCTTTTAACGAAAAGGTTTCCAAAATACTTTTAAAAAAGTAATAAAAGAAAGATAAACCTTTTAACGAAAAGGTTTCCAAAATACTTTTAAAAAAGTAACAAAAGAAAGATAAACCTTTTAACGAAAAGGTTTCCAAAACAAACGAACTGAAAAATAAAACTAAATAGAAAAAATAAAGTAAAATGAGAGACATATATTATGGAATGAAAAATAAAAATCTTTACTTAATGTTAGTTATAGACTTTATATTAATTATTATAGGGATATTAATATCATTGCTTTATGATAAGAATATTGGACTTTTAATAGTAATATTTTTTGCAGGTAATGGATTTGTATTATTAGAAATTTGGCAAATGGACATTAAATTTAATTCAAAAAATAGGATAAAAAAATAAAATGAATGAAGGAATTGAAGGAATAAAAACAAGAGAAGAAGGAGATAGAGAAGGAGTATATGTTTCAGGAGAATGTCCTGAAATTGATGCTAGCTGTATTTGTATAAGAAATCATGAAATATACACACAAGTTTGCCTGGGAAATTATGAAACTTGCCCAATATATGCTTTAAATTCAGGAGTAATGAGATAAAAATGCATGCAGTAAAAAAACAAGTTAGAGCATTAAGATTCAAATTACTTAGTCCTGACCAGATTAAAAAAATTTCATGTGCTAAGATAATTACTCCTGAACTTTATGATATGGATGGTTATCCTGTAGATGGAGGATTAATGGATTTAAGATTAGGAGCTATTGATCCTGGAGTAAGATGTAGAACTTGTGGAGGTCGTTTGAAGGAGTGTTTAGGACATCCTGGAAGTATTGAACTTGCACGTCCTGTTGTTCATGTAAAATATATTCCAATTGTTTATACATTTTTAAGAAGTTTCTGCCAACATTGTGGAAAAATACTTATTGATGAAAAAAATATTGAAAAACTTGGACCAGCTGCAAGATTAAAAAAAGCAAAAGATGGAAAAAAATGTCCCCATTGTCAATCTCCTCAAGAAAAAATAAAACTTGAAAAGCCAACAAATTTTATAATAGGTAAAAAAAGATTATTTCCTCCAGAAGTAAGAGAGCTTCTTGAAAGAATACCTGATGAAGATCTTAGACTGGTTGGTGTTAATCCTAAAGAATTCCGTCCTGAATGGGGAGTATTAACTGTGCTATTAGTTCCTTCAGTTACTGTAAGACCAAGTATTACTCTTGATAGTGGTGAGAGAAGTGAAGATGATTTAACTCATAAATTAGGAGATATTATAAGAGCTAATCAAAGACTTTGGGAAAACCTTAATGCAGGAGCTCCAGAAGTTATTATTGATGATTTATGGGATTTATTACAATATCATGTTACAACATTTTTTGATAATACAATATCAAGAATACCTCCAGCAAGACATAGATCTGGACAGCCACTAAAGACTATTACTGAAAGAATAAAAGGAAAAGAAGGAAGAATAAGAAATAATCTTGCAGGTAAGAGAGTTAATTTTTCATCTAGAACAGTAATTTCTCCAGATCCTTCATTAAGAATAAATGAAGTGGGAATACCTTTTGAAATTGCTAAAGTTCTTACAGTTAATGAAGAAGTTACATCATTAAATATTGAAAAGTTAAGAAAATTAATCTCTAGTGAAGGTTATCCTGGAGCTAACTATATAATAAGACCTGATGGAAGAAGAAAAAAAATTAGTTTAGAATTAAAACAGGAAATAATAGAAGAAATTAAACCGGGATATTTTGTTGAAAGACATTTACAAGATGGAGATGTTGTTTTATTTAACAGACACCCAAGTCTTCATAGAGGAAGTTTAATGGCGCACTATGCTAAAATACTACCTTATAGAACATTTAGATTACATCCTGCAGTAGTATTTCCATATAACGCAGACTTTGATGGAGATGAAATGAATGTTCATGTTCCACAAACTGAAGAAGCAAGAGCAGAAGCAAGAATTTTACTCGATGTAAACAATAACTTAATGAGTCCAAAAAATAATACAAATTTAATTGGAACTATTTCAGATGCTATTACAGGAAATTATTTACTTGGAACAACTGAAATTTCTAAAGGAGATGCTCATCAGCTTCTTTTCACTTCAGGAGTATTAGTTCAATTCAGTAAGGATAAAATAAATGGAAAAGAGGTTTTCACAAGTATATTCCCTCCTATAAACAAAGCTATAATAAATGAGGTTACAAAGAGTAACTTAACTGATGAATATACTTTTGGAGTTGAAAATGATAAAACAACCAAGATAATTGACAGAGAATTAGGAAGAGAAAAAGCTATGGAAACAATTGGTAAAGCTTTTACTCTTGGAACTAAATATCTTTCAAAAGTTGGTTATACAATTTCATTAAATGACTTAAATGTGTTAAGTAGTGTTAAAAAAACAACTGATGAAGTTATCAAAGAGGGAGAAGATAAAACAAATAAAATAATTGAAGATTATAATGGTGGCACAATGGAAGTTATCCCAGGAAAAACGCCTGAAGAAACAAGAGAAATTAAAATACTTCAGTCTTTAAATGAAGTAAGAACAAAAATAGGTAAAATTGTAAAAAATGAATTCCCTAAGGACAATCCTGTTAATAGTATGATAATTTCTGGAGCAGGAGGTAATATACTTAATATTACACAGATAGCTTGTTCAGTTGGACAGCAGTCTTTATGGAGTGAAAGAATTAAGTTTGGTTATACTAACAGAACATTATCTTCATTTAAGGAAAATGACTTATCTCCAAGAGCAAGAGGATTTATTTACAGCTCATATATGAAAGGTCTTGATCCAGATGAATTTTTCTTTAATGCTATAACTGGAAGAGATGGTCTAATGGATACTGCACTTAGAACACCTAAGTCAGGGTATTTATATAGAAGATTAGCTAATGCACTTCAAGATTTAAGAGTTGAGTATGATGGAACTGTAAGAGATGCAATTGGACAGATAATACAATTCAAATATGGAGATGATGGTATTGCAGTTCAAGGAGCACACCTTAAACAACAAATATCTCCTGGAGAAGCTATAGGAATAATCACTGCTCAAAGCTTTGGAGAACCTTCTACACAGATGGCTCTTAATGTATTCCACTTTGCAGGAGTTCAGGAAATGCAGATTACACTTGGACTTCCTAGATTAATAGAAATATTTGATGCAAGGAAAACACCTTCTACTCCTGCTATGGAGATTTATCTCGATAAGGACTTCAATGATGAGAAAAATGCTAAGTTAACTGCTGAAAAAATAAAAGAAGTTAAACTTAAAGAAATACTTACAGAAGCAAATATTAATTTCTCTGATAAAAAAATAGAATTAGTAATAAATAATAAAGCACTAAAAACAACACATATGTCTTTAGAAACAATTGCAAACAAGTTAAAGACAAAAACTCTTAAAATAAATGTAAAAAGTGATTCTATGTCAATAAATGCTGGAGATTTAGATTTCAAAGAGATGTATAAACTGAAAGAAAGGATGAAAGAAACAATAATCTCTGGAGTAAAGGGGATACAACAAGTACTTATTGTAAAGAGAGGAACTAACTTTATTATACTAACTGCAGGATCTAACCTTAAAGAAATAATGGAATTAAAGGGAATTAATAGAGATAAAACAACTACAAATGATTTATATGAAGTTCAGGATGTTTTAGGTATAGAAGCTGCAAGACGGGCAATTATAAATGAAATTGATAGAGTTCTAAACTCTCAAGGATTAGATATTGATAAAAGACATCTTAAATTAGTTGCAGATGCTATGTCTGTTGATGGAGAAATAAGAGGAATGACAAGAATGGGTATAATTTCCAAGAAATCAAGTATTTTAGCAAGAGCAAGTTTTGAAACTCCTATAAAACATTTTGTAGATGCAACAATAAAAGGTAGAAGAGATGAATTACTTTCTGTTATTGAAAATATAATCTTAAATCAACCTGTTCCAGTTGGTACTGGTCTTCCTGGATTAATGGTTAAAATTACAGGGCCACTAGTACAAGAGAAAGATATGAAAAAAGAAAAGAAAGAATCTAAAAATAAATCTAAGTAACTGCGATATGTTTATAAATATACTACTTTATTAAGAAATATATTTATTAGCAGGATGATAAAATAATAACTATAAAACATGGTTGAAAAAATAATTTTAAATATAGGTGAATTTAAAAGATATTATCTCCCAAGATTGCATGAAGAAGAAATTGAGGCAATAATGGAGCATCCAGAATTATATGGAACAGGAATTGTTAGAGAGATTTTTGAAAAGATTTCAAAACACACTACTAACATCTAATAATTAATTTGAAGATAAGATGATAAGAACAATTGATATGCAACATATGAGGTATTTAAACCTCTTTTCTAGAATAACAAAGATAAGTACTCAACATTGTTTTATTTACAATGGTCAGCTTATTTTTGTTGTTCCAGAAGCTCTTGTTTCAAGGGCAATTGGGGATAATGGTAGAAATATCAGAAAAATATCAGAGGTAATAAATAAAAAAGTTAAAGTGGTAATGATTCCTAATGGAATAAAAGATGCAGAAAAGTTTATTTCAACAATAATTTATCCTGCTCAGCTAAAAAGTGTTGAAGTTAAAGATAATGTTTTAATTATAAATGCTGGTCAGCAAAACAAAGCTTTGTTAATAGGTAGAAACAAAGCAAGATTGGAGGAAATGAAGGAAATTGTTAAGAGTTACTTCGGAAAAGAGGTAAAAGTTGTTTAATAAAAAATAGGCTATTTTTTGGAAAAGTATAAATATAAGTTATGTTTTATAACTATGAAGTTAAGATAAACCTTTAAATAATTATTATTTTATTTAAACTAACTGGAGTATAAAATGAAAAGTTCAAGAGATACAGGTGATAAAAAATATGAAGGAATAGAAAGAAGAGATTTTCTTAAGTATGTTGGTAGAGGTATTGCAGGATTAACAATAGCTTCTAGTATTGGATTAGGATATGCTCCCTCAGCTTATGCAGATACTATTTATTATGGAAAAGTAAAAGATGCTAAAACTCCTGCTTTTATTTTAGGTGAAACTGTGAGATCAGCTAGTAAATATCCAACCTGTGATGAAAATAATACAAATTATACCAAAGAGCTTGCTAAGAGAGAAGAAAACTTCTATAGTGCAATAACTAATGTAGCTTCTTCTAATAACTATGGTGTAGTTGTTGAAAAAGGGGATCCTGAAATTGCAGGATATAAAGATATAACTTCAGAGGTTGTTAAAGCTTTGAAAGAAATTGAGAAAAATTAAAAATAATCTTAATTGAAAGGAAATCCCACAGCTTGCTGTGATTGGGAGCTTCACTAAATTTTTAGATTATTTAATGATATTTTTTAATGTTGTTGAGTTCCAACTAAACTATCTCTTTCTATAACTCTAGCTTCTAAGAAATAGAACAATTGCGATTGATTGTTCTCTATACTTCTGGAGGTTATTACTCCGTTAATAAAAGGAATTTTATTCAAACCCGGAATTCCTCTGTCAACAGACTTATACCTAGTGAATAAGGTTGCTCCTAAAAAATAAGTTTCTCCGTTTCTTATTGTTACATCTGTATTTATATCAGATTCCCTGAATACAATTCTTTGAACAGTTCCTACATAACCTGCTTGCTCTCCCGATTTTCCCTGTTCAACTTTAACAGTAATAAGACCCTCTTCATTAGCATAAGGAGTCATTTTGATCTCTGTACCAATATCTCTATACTTTAAGGTTTCATAAGTAGAGGTTGGCAACACTACAAATTCAGGATAAGGGACAGAATTTATATTTCTCATAAAAACTGAGGTTCCATTTGAAACCAAGACATCAACATCTGAAACAATGTTTACTTTGCCATGACTGTCAAGAAATTTAATCGCCCCTGAAAGATTAAATTCATTTGCAACTTCTGTTACATGCCGTATAATATTTCCAACTCCTCCTGCTGGATTGGGAATATATTCATAAGTTCTTATAACATTTGGATCATTTGCATTGAAAAATGGGTTAATATCTATACCTGTTGTTAGAGGCTTTGTTTCATCAGCATTGCTTGGTAAATTCAAAGAAAATGTATTCGCTCCATTTCTTAATACCTTAATAGCTAATTCTCTATCATAAGTATTGTCTGCAAAATATTCAACAATCTTCATTCTTAATCTAACTTGTAAAGCAGGCAAGTCAAATTCGTTTAGCAATGTAGATAAATAGGAAAAATCTCCGAATTCAGTTTCAGGACCATTGAAAATTAGTATGTTCTGATTTGGAAATTCAGTAATTTTTATGTTAGGTATATACTCTTCCACAATCTTTTTCAAATCAGGAGCAGCAAGTCTTGAGTGATATTGCATAATAACTCTCCCAGAATTATCTTTTATGTATGTAGCATTGAGTGATGGTATTTTAAATCTCTGTGATTGTGGAACATCTACTAAAGTTTCTAAAGTTTTTGGAGGTGTGTTTTCATCATCCCTTAAATAGCCCCTACTATTTATTATTTTATAGTTATGCTCTTTATCATATTCTGAATAATCTATTTTTATTATATCTGAAACAGGTTCTTCATTTTTAGATTCATTTGTTCTAAATACCTCATGGACTAGTGGAGAATTATTTATCACTGTTGCAGTTTTATGTAATAAGTTGGTAGGATTTACTTTACTTAGTGTATTACATCCAGGACCGATTGTGCTGAGAATTCCTATAAGACCTGTTGCAAATGCTCTTGTGGCTGTTTTTCTTGCGTTCATTCATAACCTCGCCACCTCTATAGTATTACTCAATAGTTATGATATTTAAACATATACTAAAATTAATATATATTTTATAGTATATATTATAATAATTTAATCTATAATGTGTTGTACTCTTTGTGATTCTTTATCCATTCAGAAACTTTTTCATTGTCTGATGTGAAAGTTGTTTTATCCCAATACTCTCCGAATTTTTTGTTTATATGATATGCTGCTTCTCTGCATAAAATAAAATAGCTTTTACTTGGTAGTTTATTTTTTTTGTCAATTTTAATTGAATAGTCTACAACTATAAAACAATCACCTATTATTTTTTTATTTCTGAAATCATATGCTTTTGTTGTTTCAAAATTGTACAAATTTTCTCTTTTTTTAATTTCTTTTAATTCTAATTCATTAACTTTAAACATTACTCCATTTAGCTCTGAATTTTTTGATTTCTCAAGATTTAATATGTCAGAATTTTCATTTTTCTTTACATAAATATCAAAAATTCTTTTATAACCTTTTATTATTACCGGCTTAAAGTGTTTATTGTTTATTGTTTCCTTCAGGGAGTTATGGCTAATAAGACTGCCATAACCTATCATATTATACTCCATTTTACTCTTTTGATTTAATTATAATGACAAAACAAATGATGTATTTAAATTTTAAGATTAAATAAAAATATGTTTTTCTTGGCTTAATGTTTCAAATTATCTACAGTATCTCCGCACGAGTGTTAATACTATAAAATTAATCCACAAAGATTAAATACTTAACCTATCTATTAGATAGGTATGAGAAGAGTTAAGATAATAAATAAATCAACACTTACTCTGAAAGGGATAAAATGTTTTCTTGAAAGAGAAGTTAAACCCTTTGGGACAAGTGCTAGAATAGATTTCCCAAAGGAATTCATCGGAAAAAAAGTGTATGTTATAGTGGCCGATGGATGAAAATAAAATAAGTTTTAGTTTAGGAATATTAAAACATTTTATTAATGATTCTTTAGGATTAGATTATGAATCTAATAAGGTTACTGGATTTGAATTATTAAACTCGGTTGTTTGTGCTTCAGCCCATAATACTTATGTTGAAACGGTTGGAGATAAAGCGGATACGCTTTATCGTCGGATAAAGGAATCTCCAATAAGCATGACTACCCATGCTTACTTGAATTACATAAAAAGATTATCTGAAAAATTGAAATTAAATGAAAAAGAAGTTATCCTCGCATTTGATTATACTGAAGAAGATTTTTATGGAGATGTGCAAGGTTTTGATATTCATGGATGGACAGGAAAAGATGCGGTAACGGGGCATTTCAAATTTTTAACTTGCAGTATAGTTTCCGACGATATTCCAGAGAAAATACCCTTAA
>Ga0209541_10014008_pt1 | contig 12166 bp, 12 predicted proteins | sample RifCSPlowO2_01_FD_184027 | JGI IMG/M metagenome (GOLD analysis project Ga0209541, IMG submission 184027) | Groundwater microbial communities from Rifle, Colorado - Rifle CSP2_plank lowO2_0.1 (SPAdes) (version 2) | ecosystem: Environmental > Aquatic > Deep subsurface > Groundwater | place...
ATTGCTGCATTCATTGCTGTCATCACAAACATCAATACTAAAGCTCCACAATTCTCCTTTTGAAGTGTTAGCAGAATCCCATTCATATACAAAGCTTTGAGGATCTGAACAGCTTACTCTGGCATAATCTCCCGTTTGATTAGCTCCGTCCTTAAATGGAGATACAATGCATGTCAGTACATCATTAGTATTAGGATCTGAAACAAATGCATTGAAATTTAATGTTTCATTTGTATAATTTTGCGCATCTGCTGCTGTTGAGTTGACTGCTAAAAATGCAGAATCAGATGGAATTGCCTGTACTTCAACATTAGTGCTGCTTGTGACTACCAATTCCCCAGTTTCATTTTCAAGAGTTGCATTAATAATTATTTCATAAACACCGCCAACAGAAGGAGCAATTAATCCTCCCTCAAACAAATTATCCAAGTCAACAGTTATGTTTCCACCATCAAATGGACTTGTTGGTGTTTCATTAACGCTCCATCCATAGCCAGATAATCCTTCCCATGTGCTGACTCCATCTACATTAATAAATGGAGCATTAGTGGAATTAGGCTCTACTGTCCATGCTAATAATTCGCTAGATGCATAAATAAAATCTTCCAAGTAAGTAGTATTGCTCTGATTTCCATTAAAGCTCACATTAACTAAAGTATCATTAGGAATAATATCTCCCAATCTTAATTCAAATGTAACATTGCCGCCTATAACGCTTCCTCTTAAGTGTTCGGTGGCATTGCTAACGCCGTATGAAACCACAAATCCAGTAGGACCAAATTCTAATTCTCCAACAAGCAGGAATACTCCAGTTATAGCTAATAATGCAATGAAGGTTATTAAGAAAGTTTTTTCTGAATCTCTTCTTTCAATCTTCTTCTTTTTATTTATATTGCTAACAAAGGTTAATGCACTATCTATTTTCTTTAATTTTCTCTGTAGTTCTTCTAAGTTCTTATTTATACTTTCAATGCTATTTTTATCTGAAGGTTTGTCAAGTAATCTGCTAATTTCATTGTCATAATAGTCGTTTCTTCCAAGAAGATTATTCTTTCTAGCTTTTAATCTCTCTATTTTTCTAACTATTAATTCTCTCCTAATTCTCAATTCCAATATGTTTTTATCTTCTGACATTCTTCTCTTTAGTTCGATTATAAATTGTCCAAACAGTTCTCTGGTCTCTCTTCAAAACTCCGGCTATCTCACAATATTTTAGCTCCAGCCCATCTTTCAAATATTTGACAAGTGATTCATAAGCAGAAAATTTCTCAGAAAAGATTGAAATAGGAATCCAATATTTTGCTTCTTTAATCAAGAATTTTTTAGGGTATTTTTTCTCAGCTTGATGATAAATATGCCAGACATTTCTCTGATCTCTTTTAATCAGCTCAGAAATTTTCTTCAGCGAGAAGTTTTTATTTTCCTTTAAATACTTAACAACGCTCTCTAAAACAGTTAATTCTTCATTTAATATGGAATCAGGAAATTTTAATTCTTCTTCAAGCAAGCTCTCAATGTCCTTCAAATTAATGTTGTATTTTTTCTTTAATGGTTCGCTTAACTCTTTTATCTTCTCTAATATCTTTAGGTCTTTTTCGTCAATAAAGTTTTCAGAATTATCAAAACTTAGATTTTTACCTGCTTTCAACGATTTTCTAACTATCAATATACATGATATGTAGGTAATAATTCCTATATAAAACTATTGATAAACATTAAAAGTAAGTATAAATACATTAAATATAAGTAATAATACATTAAATGTAAGTAAGATTTAACATATAGATAATATTGGATTTATAGGACATTTATTGCATCTAAAAAATTTATCGTTGGGAAATAATTTCAGGATATCACTACAGAACTTCATTTACTTGATTTTTTATCTCCTTAATATCGTCTTCGTTAATCTTACTTAGGATTTCTTTTGTTTTGCTGAAGAAGAGGGGAGCCTTAATAAATATTAGATCAATATCATCTTTGGCTACAACTTTATCAACATAATATTGGGCAATATTTCTAGCATCAAAAGCTTTCTTGATTATTCTTACATCATCTAAGGAATAGAAGTTTTTGAGAACTTGTTTCATAAATTCAATTGTACAACTGTGTATCTCGCATTTTATCCCTATTTTCATGCAAACAGCGTATAAAGAATAATACATTGAATAATAACATGCAGAGATTGCAAACATTAAATTATATTGCTTTTCCCTATTCATTGTTCCAAGAGAGCTATCCGCCATTTTAATATAGCCTTGAGCAAGATTGTCATTACTATCAATAATTTTTATCCCATCTTTTTGCTTACAACACCATTTTAGGCTTACCGTAACAATTCGATAAACTCCTCTTTTCCTTTCAAAATTATATGAGTTTTTATTATTTCTTTAATTACATTCTCGTTTTTATCAAATTTGCTTTTGCTTGATCTTACAATATTGATCTTTATATTATACATCTCTTCCAATTCATCAACGTCTTTAATTTTGCCTAGAACAAAAACATCTAAGTCAGATTTTTCAGTTGCACTTAGGCTTGCATAACTTCCAAAGATTATTAAAATTCCTTGTGTTCTCTCTTCTAGTTTTGAAAATGTCTCTTTCAAATTTTTATATTTTGTAAGGAAGTCTAGTTTCTTTTGCGTTTCTATTAGCTCCATTACCTCTTTTAGATGAGGGTAAAACTCATTTAAATAATAATATTTATTCTTTCCTTCTTTCTTATATTCCAGTATATGTTCTTTTTCAAGCCTATTTAACACATTAGAAACTGTTTTTTGATTCATTTTCAGCTTTTTAGCTATGTCTCTGCCATAAATTCTTTTGTGGTAACCGCTAGAGAATTCTTTCAGGATTTTTATTTTATTTATATTGAGTATCATATTACTCATGTGAGTAAAATACTATTTAAATGTTTCTATAAATCTTATTGCAGAATCTCTTTTACTTCTAATTAATTCTTTATCATTAAATATCTTATCGTTGGGAAATAATTTCAGAATAACATAAATTAAAATAGTTTTATTTATTCAAATATATCTAACATTCTCAGTGTCGCTTCCGCCAGAAGATGAAGTAACCGTTATAGTTGCTCCAGGACTAGCCACATTGTCTTTCTTTAATGCATAAACCCCATTTCTTTTCTTTTGCATTTGGCCATATCCAACAACTGTCAAAACTGCACTGGAATCATCGCTAATTGCCTCAACATTTAACTGCTTATTCTTACTTCTATATTCTGCCTTGGTTATTGTAACTGTGTCTTTAACCCCTTCATTTACAGTGACTAAAACATCATCGCTGTTGCTCAATCCATTATTGTCAGTAACCTTTAAAGTAACGAGATGATTTCCAACAGCAAAGTTTGCTGTTAATACAGCAGCAGTTCCTAAAATAAGGCTTCCTTCTTTCCACTCGTAACCAACAATGCTCCCGTCTGGATCATATGAATTAGATCCATTTAGTGTTAGGTTCTGTTTTCTGCGAAATAGATTTTACAAATCATAGAGATAGATTAATAAATTGTTTTTATAACAAGAGTTTATGGTAAGAGAGCTTACAGACACTCTTGTGAGAAGTTCTGGCATTGAAAAGTTTTTTTTAAATTACGGTATAACTCATGAAGAGGTAGATTCAGTTAGAGCATTTAGAACTAATGCGCAAAGAATAGAAGCAACAGTTGATTTATTTAAAGAAAAACGCCTTCCAACTTTTTCTGCTCTCGAAATTAGTTCTGTAGTTTTCTACCCAGAATCCGATTTTGATGTGATTAAAAAAAGAGGCCATGCAGCTTTGAGTTACATGTTTAGAAAAAATCCAATTCCTGCTGAATTAAATTTACCTTTTGCTCAATATTTGCGTCTCGCAACAAGGCAAACAAATACAAATATGCATGAACTTTTGGGGTATTTGATTATTGAAGATGAGAGTCTGCCTCTTGAAGACAGATTGAAAAAAGTTTCAGAACCAGTTTATCAATTCAAACCAAGCCATGAAGATTGGTATAGAAATATCTCCTTACCTTATCCAATAGACGAAATTGCTAGTTTTGGTTTAGGAATTATTTGGAGAAGAGGAGCGGTTATGAAATATGATCCTCCAGAACTTACTACATTAATTTATGGTGATAAAGATCAAAAAAAATTTCTTGTAGGCAAAGTTAGAAAAACACTGCAAAAAATGTTTGGAATTAGTTTCATAATGGATGAAAATGAAGAGAGAGTAACTTATCCGAAAGATGTTGAAGCAGAATATCATGGGATTAAACTTAGGATAAAATCCATGGCAATAGGTTCATTTTTGACAAAAACGGCAGGTTTACCAATTGGAGAGATATATAGCAGTTCAAGGAGAAATTTACCAAAGATTGATTATGATGAAAGTGCATTTTTAGATGGTTATAAGTATTTAATGTCCAGTTCAAGAAATAGATGGTATGCTGTAACTCCAGAACTTGCTGCCAAATTATCTGATTTATTAAATAATAGAGGGATAAACGCAAAGGTTAATGGAAAAACCTGTGAGCATTGTCATATTATAGAAATCTATGACTCTGCATATAGATGAATATCATCATATAGCAAAAGCAATTAATTATTAGGAAATAATATTTATTACAGGTAATCAATTAATTAAAATTATTGTAGATTTTTATTATTCATCATCAATAATAGAAAGTCTTAAATATAAGTCATGCTTTCTAGTAATCAATTTTAATAAAAAAAAGAGATTATATATTATAGATAAACATGGATTTGGCATCAAAAACTTATTTCAAGTATGCTCAAGAAGCAGAAAAATTAATGGAAAAAGAGAAAGACGATCAGAGGAAAAAGGAATACAGGAAAGTTGCAGGTCAGAATTACTTTTATTCTGGAATAGAGGCGATTGAGTGGATTCTAAAGAAATCGGGAATTGATCTTTATTCAATTAACAGTCATAAGGAAAGATTGGACATTGTCAAAAAGAATAGCAGTCAGTTTAAAGATCCAATATCCTTGATTCTTAAGTTTGAAATTTTAATTAACTATGATTATAGAAGAAAAGTTGCATATAAAGGTGAAAACAGTAACAAATTCCGGTTAATTAAGGAATTTGCTCAGGTTTGTCAAGATGAAATTTCATAAAGAAACATACGGGGAGAAAAAAATAAGAAAGATGGACATAAATGCAAAATTAGAAGAACAGTTTAATTCTCTAATGAATTCTTTAAAGAAAGAACTTATAAAAATAGAAGAAATAAGCGCTGTTGTTTTGTTTGGATCTTATGCAAGGGGAGATTATTCATTAAGGCATTCAGATATTGATATCATGATTTTTATTGACAAAGATAAGAAAAATTTAAAATTAGAAGAGAAAATCAGAAAAATAATAATAAAATTAAGTTTAGATAAAGATCTCTCTGTTCATGCATTATTTCAATATAAAAAAATTGAAGAAGAAGACAGAAGTATCATGCTGACTATTGCCAATGAAGGAAAAGTTCTATTTGCCAAGAAAATATTAGTTATTTCAGATAACATTTTAGGGCTTAAAGGTTATCTTTTGATCAAATTTGATACTGCAGGAGTTAAACCAGTAATTAAAAATAAGCTTCAAAGATTCCTTTATGGTTATACTATTAAGGGAAAAAGATACAAAGGGATAGTTAATGGAGAGACTATTTTAAATGCTGGAAAAGGGGCCATTATTGTACCAGAAGAGACCTCCTCAAAAATTTTACATTTCTCCCAAAGCATTGGCGTGAAGGCAATTCAGAAAGCAAAGTTTTACAAATAGGATTTTAAGTTAGGCCCTATCATGTCAAAAATATTACCTTCATATACTCTTATATGAATAATAACATAAAAATTAATATTAATATTTTCATTGCTATTTGTCTTCTTGCTTGTTTACAGCCCTCATTTTTCTTACAAATATCCCCTGCATGCAGATGAATATCATCCAGTTGTTATGTGTAAAAGATATTGCAAAACAAAAATTATCTCTCTGTATAGGATTATAGAAATTATCGGTATTCCAAATACCGAAAAACATATAAATAACGGTATTTTAAATACCGATATGGAATTTAGTGAATTAACAAATCAAAATCCATGGTGGAAGGATAAAAGCGCAATAGAAGAAGATTATGACATTTTTAAATGGAAAGAAAAGAAATATAGATGGATACCGGAAATAGTGGAAAAATTGCCGCTGCAACCATTTGCGCTCCACATTATGTTGGGGCCAAGACAAGCAGGAAAAACAACAGCCCTCAAGTTGCTAATACGGAAATTATTGAAATATAAAGATGCTAAATCTCTCTTTTATTTCAACTGCGAAAATCTCTCTGACTACAAAGAGTTATCAGAAGTGCTTCACTTATATTTGGAATTTAAAGAAAGTAACCTAATAAAGAATTCTATTATAATATTGGATGAGATTACGTTGCCAAAAGAATGGTATCGAGCAATAAAATCGCTTATAGATCAAGGTCTGTTGAGAGATGATGTTGTTGTTCTAACAGGCTCTTCCAGTCTTGCTGTTAAACGGGAAGTAGAATTATTCCCTGGAAGAAGGGGAAAGGGCAGAGATTTTGTTTTATTGCCGCTTTCATTTAGAGATTTTTTGAAAATATTTGATAAAGAACTTGAGGAAAAATTGCCTGTAATAAAAAATATTGAAGAGATAGATAAAAAAGCCCTTAATGCTGTTATTTATCAAAGAGAGCTGGATAATTATCTTGAAAAATATATGGAATATGGGGGATTTCCATTAAGTGTTGTTAACTTGCACAGAAGCAAAGAGGAAGCAAAAAAAACCTATTTGAGCTGGATTAAAAATGCTATCCTTAAGGCAGAAAGAAACGACCTAATTGCAAGACAAATAATTCAAGCGGTTATAGAAACCCTGCAGACAGATATAAGCTGGGAAGGCATATCAAAAAAAATAGAGATAAAGTCTCCAAAAACAGTTTCAGCATATCTTGATTTATTGAAGTCAATATTCGCTGTTAATATATTGTACAATGTTGATATAAGCAGCAAGAAAATTAAATTTGGGAGGAATAAAAAGATCCATGTTAGAGACCCGCTTTTGCTTGAAATATTTGAGGATTGGTGTATGGTTAATACAAAAGATAAAAATTCTGCAATTGCTGAAGGTTTAGTCATAGAACATCTGGCAAGAGTCTTTCCGGAAAGAGTTTTTTTCTGGAAGAATGGATTTGAAATTGATGCCTTGGTATTAGAAAAATCTAAGCTTTACGGTTTTGAGGTTAAATGGCAGGAAAAGCCAGAAGCAAAAACGCTTCCACAGCTAAAGAAATTTATAGTTATTACAAAGAAAACTTATTCAAAAAATCCGCTAAAAATACCCCTCTCAGTTTTCCTTAGTTTATTCAATACAGAGAGCATTTAGATATTACAAATAATCAATTAATCAAAATTATTATAAATTTTTATATTATATGAACAACAATATAAAAATTAATATATTCATAACTCAAAATTAAATACATGAACAGTTTACAAAAACTAATCTTGATTCCGTCTTTAATATTTGTCTTCTTGCTTGTTTACAGTCCTCATTTCTCTTACAAATATCCCCTGCATGCAGATGAATATCACCAGATAGCAAAAGCAATTAATTTCATAGAAAATAAAGAGTTAAACACAATTCCAAATTATCAGCACCAACCTTACTCGCCAAATTTAGAGCCAGGATTTACAATATTTCTTTCATTATTGGCGTCGATGAAGTTAAATCTAATTTTATTTTACAAATTCCTTCCGGCAATTTTCGCAGCATTGGCAGCATTTACTCTTTTTCATCTAATGTTTTACATAACTAAAAACTTTTATTTAGCAATCTCTTCAATAGTATTCTTCGCAAGCTTAAAAAGCAATATTAATCTGCATGGTTTATGGTTCTTTACACCATTAACATTAGCAATGCCATTAATCTTCTTGTTTTTCTTATTATTCTTAAAAGCATTAGATAAAAAAAGCAGCAAGATCTTAGTATTAACAATATTAGTCTTGATTTTGCTTTTTACAGTACATCCGACGTCAGCAGTTTTAGTTTATATCATAACCTTTTGGTATTTATTAATCAAAAAAGATTTCAAGAAAAATATTTTATTCCTAGTTATCCTTCCGCCATTAATAATGTTTTTATTGCTTATATTATTAAAAGATGCGCAGCACCCGATAATAAATCTAATTTTGGATTGGCTAATCTTAGAAGAAGGATGGGGGTATGTAGAAATAAAATATTTTCTTCCATCTTTGTATAATTTAGTTCCATTTTTGTTGGCAATGATTGGATTATATCCTGCAATTAAAAGTCAAAAGTCAAGGATTTTTGTTATCTGGTTTTTATTAACAATTTCTTTTATATTCTTATTCAATAATTATCAATTCTCGTTAATTTTCCCATATCAAAGAATTTTATATTATGGTTTATTAAGTCTGGCTCCATTATCTACTTTTGGTTTGTTTTTTATTTTAAGTTATATCAAAAAATATAAAGCAATAGTTCCAGTATTTCTAATTTTAATTGGAATTTTTACTTTCTATAATTATTATAATCTTCCAGAAGAATCTCAACTTTATCACGTTTTAGACGATAATGATTATGAAGCCTTAATCTTCTTAAAGTCGCTTCCTCCAGAAATGATTTTAGCACCATTACCCCAATCCACGGCAGTATATCCGATAAGCAGGCATTATGTTATAGGCATGACTCAAGCCAATATTTTGGGCGGAGAAAAAGAAAAAGTCAAAGAATTCTACGATGGAGATTGTGGCACGAAACAAAACATTCTTGGTCAATATCCAATAAAATATGTTTTATCCAAAAGTAAATTAGATTGTAATTTTTTAAAAGAGATTTACAGTAAAGGAGATTATATATATGAAATTTAAAAAAATATTAAAACCATTAGAGGCATTAAGCAAGATTATTTCTTCTTTAATTAATTTTATTCTATTATCTTTTGTTTATTTTGTTGGAATTGGATTAACGTCTGTTATAGCAAAAATATCAAATAAGAAATTTCTAATTTTAAAAAAAGAAAATAAAGACAGCTATTGGGAGGATAAAGAAGTGTCGAATAAATTTGAAGACTACTTCAGGCAATTTTAAATGTATATTCTGGGAATTTCTTGCTATTATCATGATGCAGCAGCCTGCTTAATAAAAGATGGAAAGCTTGTAGCAGCAGCTGAAGAAGAGAGATTTACAAGAAAGAAGCATGATCCAAACTTCCCGATAAATTCTATAAATTTTTGTTTAGAAAAAGCCAATATCTCTTCCAAAGATTTGATATATATTGGATTTTATGAAAAGCCTTTAGTTAAATTTGAAAGAATGTTGAGCCAGCATTTAGAAATGTTCCCATATTCTTTTTGGAGCTTCTATAATTCGATACCAAGCTGGCTAATAGAAAAATTAAGAGTTCCAAAAACACTAAAGAGGAAAATAAAATATAAAGGAAATGTTTTATTTGTTGATCATCATTTAGCTCATGCATCATCATCATTTTTGGTAAGCCCGTTTAAAGAAGCAGCTATCCTAACTATAGACGGAGTGGGAGAATGGACAACAACAGCAGTGAGTTATGGGAAAGAAAACAATATAAGACTGTTAAAAGAAATAAAATTTCCACATTCCATTGGCTTGTTGTACAGCACAGTTACAGCTCATTTAGGATTCTCGGTTAATAATTCAGAATACAAAATAATGTCTCTCGCTTCTTATGGCAAACCCATATACTATGAAAAATTTATGAAGATAATTGATTTAAAAGATGATGGAAGCTATAGGTTTGACATGTCTTATTTTGCTTACCACTACAGGCTAAGCATGCCAAGTAAAAAATTTATCAAGGAATTCGGGCCAATAAGGAAACCGAGTGAAGAGTTAACTCAACATCACAAAGACATTGCAGCATCATTGCAAAAAGTTAATGAAGCTATCTTGTTTAAAATTTTAAATTATCTATATAAAAAAACTAAGTGCAACAATCTATGCATGTCGGGAGGCGTTGCATTAAATAGTGTAGCAAATGGAAAAATAAAGAAAAATACCCCCTTCAAAAATGTTTTCATTCAGCCAGCTTCAAGTGATGCAGGTACTAGCTTAGGAGCTGCTTTTTATATTTATAATTCAATTTTAAATAATAAAAGAAATTATGTAATGGATTCAGCTTATCTGGGTCCAGAATTCTCTTATGATAAAATAAAAAACTTCTTAGATTCAAATAAGATAAACTACAAGGAATTTAAAGATGAAAAGGAATTAATAAACAAAACTGCCAAATTAATTTTTAAGGATAATATTGTTGGCTGGTTCCAAGGAAGAATGGAATTTGGTCCTAGAGCATTAGGAAATAGGAGCATTTTGGCAAATCCATGCAATCCTCAAATGAAGCAAATACTAAATGAAAAAGTGAAGCATAGAGAAGAGTTCAGACCATTTGCTCCAGTTATAATTAAAGAAAAAGTTAAAGAATATTTTGATATAGATAAAGAAGATGAAAAATTTATGCTGTTTGTTTATCCTGTTAGAGAATCTAAAAGAAAAATTATTCCTGCTGTGACACATATTGACGGCACTGCAAGATTACAAACCGTAAATAAAAATCAGAATCCGCGCTACTACAATTTAATAAATGAATTTGAAAAGCTATCTAAAGTTCCTGTTTTAATAAATACTTCTTTTAATATTCGAGGAGAGCCAATAGTTTGCACACCAGAAGAAGCTTATAGATGCATGATGGGGACAGAGATTGATTACCTAATTATGGACAATTTTTTAATAAGAAGAAATGATAATTTAAAGGATAAATGGAGCAGTGAAAAATATGAAGATTAATTATTTTAAGTATTTCATGATTATTGGCTTGATTTTAATTGTCACATCTTTGATTTTTAATCCTTTTGTTATAGAGAAAATCTATGATAAGGAAAAATACAAATATGAAGATAATGCTTTCAATAAGCAAAATTTAAAAAACCATACGATAATCATAAATGCATTTTTAATTTCTCTCGGGCTGTTTTTGATAAGTATAAAAAAGATAAATGTTAATCTTGCTCTGTTGATAGGCACAGTGTTTATGTTTATTATTCTTTTAGAATTCCTATTAAGTATAAATCCGACAATTTTCTTAGAGCCTATGCACTCAAGCCTGTTAATCTCAAAGTATACCTACTATTATGATGGGATTTATGAATATGACCCGGAATTAAAAATGAAATTTATGAAGCCTAATTTCAAAGCAAAAATGTTTTGGGGAGGGTATAAATGGAAACATAAAACAGATAAATATGGTTTTAGAAATCCCACCGATAGGGACAAGGTGGATATTGTTTTATTGGGGGATTCGTTAATATATGGTCATGGTGTAAATCAAGATCAGACAATAGCTTATTTTCTGGAAGATTTCACAAGCTATTCAGTAGAGAACTTAGCAAGAACAGCAGACTCTTCATTTCAGGAAATTTACATGTTAAACAAGTATGGATTAAATTTTCAGCCAAAGTATGTTCTCTATTTCTTTTTTTCAAATGATCTTTATGATGTGGCTAATGTATTAAGCAAGGAGCAAGTGATGGAATTCATAGAAACCCCGATAGAGAATATAACCTTTAAGGAAAGAGCCCAAATTAAAAGAAGCAAATTTAAGGGGTTTGTCCTTTCTATTCTGTCTCAAAGGCCTTATATTTTAAGGGCTTATAACTTGGTAAAAAATGGTATTAATCAACCATCTACCGAATTAGATGAGCAAAATGGCTCTTCTTTAGAGTGGAATTATACAAAAAAAGCAATCCTGCAAATGAAATATGCTTCTGATTTAGCAAACGCAGAATTTATAATAATTCCAATTACCCATGAAAATCCATCGTGGAATCCAGAGCAGTTCAGCACACTCTACGATTTTTCATCTCAGAATAATATCTCATTTATCGATATTAGCTCTGTATTTAATATGAGCTCTTATTATCTCCAGAATGACGGGCATTACAACGAGGATGGCTCTAAAGCTGTTGCAGAAATAGTTGCAAAATATTTAAAAACAAAAGATGAATACTGATTTATTATGAGGAACAGGTCGCTAATCTTAGAATTTTGGAATTTTTTAAGGGTGAGGAAAAAATGGTGGTTGCTTCCATTGG
>Ga0209541_10014011_pt1 | contig 12166 bp, 10 predicted proteins | sample RifCSPlowO2_01_FD_184027 | JGI IMG/M metagenome (GOLD analysis project Ga0209541, IMG submission 184027) | Groundwater microbial communities from Rifle, Colorado - Rifle CSP2_plank lowO2_0.1 (SPAdes) (version 2) | ecosystem: Environmental > Aquatic > Deep subsurface > Groundwater | place...
TGGGTTGATGCATCAGAAGTGAAAAATTATGACTGCATTAAAGGAGTTCCTGAGGAAATTTTGAAAGCTATTGAGTTGTTTTCTAAAAGCTAATACTTTTATTTTTTTCTTTTATTGTTTCAATATGGATATTGAAGAAATAATACAGGAGATGAATAGTGGAAGAGATGACATCCTGAGTTATATGTTTTGTTTATTTGAGCCGCACATTTCTGCAAAAGATTCAAAAAGTAACAGGTATGACAGAAAGAAACATATTCCTGTTAAAAGAGAAATATGGGTTCCTAGGGAGTCTATATATGTTGGTTTTATAGCTGAACTTGTTAGTAAGTATTTAACTTTAGATGAAGAAGCGATTGGTCTAACTTCTTTAGTGAGACTGAATGATGGTACTGAGCAGCATTTATGCTTGATAGACTTTTGTTGTAACAAATCGGAAGAAGGGTTAGGTAGTGTTAGAATGACCTTAAGAAAATTAGGGATAAGCTTTGGTTTTCTTATCGACTCAGGAGATTCTTATCATTTTATAGGAGCTGAATCTTATCCTTTAGGAGTATATATGGATTTATTAAGAAGAATGCAAAACTTTGAGTCTATAGGTGAGGACTGGCCCAATTATCAGATATCACAAGGTTATGCTGATTTAAGAGTTACTGCCTGCCCAAAACGAGGAAAGTTCCTTGTGCCCACGTTAGTAGAACGTATTGGAGAGACTCAGCTCAAACTCGAAATTTAAATTGCCCCTGCCAGGATTTGAACCTGGGATCTCAAGGTCCGCAACCTTGTATTCTATCCAAGCTAAACTACAGGGGCTATCTGATGACAGGGTAAGGTTTCTTATTTTTAAATATAGTCTCTTTTATCCAATATAGCGCCATTTTAGTGTAACCCCATTGTTCATACCTTCTCATTGAACTCATTACATAGCAGTCAGCAACACCAAACTTTCCATATTTTAAACATTTTTTAATAAAATTACTATCTTCCTTTTTTGTTAGAGATTCATTAAACCCTTTCATTTTTTCAAACGTTTCTCTTTTACAGAATATTATTCCGGAACTCCAGCCTGTCCATAAGAATGCATTTTTTATTTTCATAGCTATCCTTGCCTTGATAGTTTTGGTGTCTGGCAGAGCTTTACATGTTCCCACTACTGATTTTTTTAAGGTTTTTTCAATTTCATCAAAAAAGTTTTTGGATAAAACTGATGTATCTGCATCTAAAAATATGACTATGTCTCCTTTGCAGTTTTTTACACCTTCATTTCTTGCTATTGAAACATTTGGTTCAGGAATAGAGATAACTTTTGCGTATTTTTTTGCTATTTTTTCTGTGGAATCTGTGCATGCATTACATACAACTATAATTTCAACTTTTTTCGGAACAGAAACCAAGGTCTTTTCTATGCACCTTTCTTCATTATGTGCGGGAATGATCACAGAGAAATCCATACGATTAAATCGTGAGAAAGGTTTATAAACATTTAGAAAGCTGTTTTTTCCATGGGAAAGTGCAATTCATGCAATGTGGAGCTTACTGAAGTAGGATGGGCAAAATTCAAATGTCCAGACTGTGGTAAAAGTGATATATGCAGGTGTAAGCACTGTAGAGAGATTGCTGCAAGATATAAGTGCAAGGATTGCGGATTTACAGGACCTAATTAAAAATGGCCAGTGTTGTTATAACCATCAAAATAATGCCTGAAAGTCCTGAAACAGACTTGAAGGAGATAGAAAAGAGTTCTAAAGAACATATCAAGTCTTTTACCGGGGAAACGGAGATTAGGGTGGAGGAAGAGAACATTGCTTTTGGTTTAATAGCTCTAAAAATAACTTTTGTAATGAATGAGTCTAAGGGGAATATAGACCATTTAGAGGATCAATTGAGGAATATAGATGGTGTTAATTCTGTAGAAGTTATTGATGTGAGAAGGACAATTGGTTAAAAAATAAAAGAAAAAGACTTAACGTCTCCTTCTTGTAGTTTTTCTCTTTGTTGCTGCTCTTTTAACAGCGTTTCTTTTTTGCTTTTCAACTCTTGTTATCTGTTTCTTCAAGCTTCTGATCTTATTTGCAAGTTGTTTTACAGTTGCCATAAATATCACCTCTTTTTATTTACTTTTTGTAATATTTTTTTACTTATATAACTTTTTATTTTCATCACTTTTTTAAACTATAAAATCCTTTTTATTTTATGGGAAGCCCTTTAACTCCTGAGATTATTGAAGAATTGAAAAGCATATCTCAATTAAGTGTAGAGGAGCAGAAGAAAGTTTTACCTTCTTTTTTAAAGAAGCTGACTCCAGAACAAATTGAATACATTAAAAATCAGCAACTTGAACAGCAGGAAGAATGTTTATTCTGTTCTATGGTTAATGGAAACATAAAAATAAAAAAAGTTTATGAAGATTTAGACTATCTGGCTTTTTTGGATATAAAGCCTGCTAATCCCGGGCATACTTTAGTTATTCCAAAAGAGCATATTCAGTTTAGCACCCACTTGACCAATCCTAAGATCTTTGATATTGCAAATAGAATTGCTGATTCCATCTATAAAAATTTAGGAAAAAATACAAACATTTTTGTAGCAAATGGAACAGATGCCGGACAGAGACTAAATCACTTAGCAGTCCATGTAATTCCGAGGGACAAGGGGGATGGAGTTACAATTGGATGGCAGGGAAAGGAGGTTAAGGAAGACGAATTAGATAAAATAGCTTCTAAAATCAGAATTGAAATCAAAGAGAAAGAGCCAGAAAAAGAAGAGAAAGCTGATGAATTCATTGAATATGATGATTTAAGAATACCCTAAAATGGCATTATAAAATTTCCAAAGATTAAACTGATTAATACTGCTATCAAAAAAGAAGGAACAAAGGGCATTCCTGCCTTTACCAAAACTTCTTTTCTAACTTTTTTTATTTTTTCAATCTGTGTTTTGGTAAGACCTAAATTATTTTTGCTAATTATAAGTTTTTTATTACTGTAAATATCTTCTGCAAGCCAATCCCCTTCTGTCAGCCTGTCTACTGGAACATTTTTTATCATGCAGCTTTTTTCAACTGATTTAATGAAAGATACCAAGAAGGGGGTTATTAGTATTATTAAACTTAACAGTATTAATAATATGTTTTTTGGATACTGAAAATAAGTTGAGGAAACTATCAGAACAATCGTTAAAACAAGAGAGGTGATTTTTGTTTTTTTTAGCTGATGCTTCTTATATTCTTTCAAGAATTCCTTTTTATTTTTTACAGCAAGATAAAATGAATAAATAAGGCTAAATGCGGAACCAGTAATCAATAAATTTATTATTATGATTACTGGAAAAGGCAGATTTATTACCGGATTGAAGTATTTTAATAATTGTTCGGGGTATGAAGAAAAAATTATTCCTAATGGAATCAACAGCTTTGTGTCTCCCCCTCCCCATTGTTTTGTATAATACATACTGAAAGCAATTATTGCGAAAGCTATGCCATAGACTGCTGGGGCAATCAGCAATCTAATATCCTTTTTGTTTGCGGAGTCAAGTAAAAGTAATGCGATGGAGATTATAATTAATGAGAAACTGATCCAGTCTGGAACTTCCCTGGTTTTTATATCAGAAACCGTTGCGAATACCAACCAGACTAGGGCTACTGTTAATAACAAAATTTCAATATACATTACCCTTTTTAAATTGCGCCATTATATAAAAATTATGATTAATGTTATTGGAGCTGGACCTGCTGGAAGTTTCTTTAGCCAGTTTGTAAAAGATGATGTAAGGATATTTGAAGAGCACAAAGAAGTTGGAAAACCTATAGCGTGCACCGGGATATTAACCAGCGCTATTTCTGACCTGATTAAACTTGATAAGAGCTTAATCGCTAATAGAATCAAAAGAGTCAGATTAATCCCCCCAAATGGAGATTATTACGAGTTCAAATTAAAGACTGAGGAGCTAATTGTTTTTAGAGATGAGCTTGATAAATTTTTAGCTGAAAAGGCACAGGATAAAGGAGCAGAGCTTTATGTTCATCATAGATTTCTAGATTTTAAAAGAGAGGATGGGGAAATTATTTCTGAATTTGAAACTAAAAATGGAAGGAAAAATTTTAGCTCTGATATCTTAGTTGGAGCTGATGGACCAGCAAGCAAGGTTGCTCAAGCTAGCGGTTTATTTAATGGAAGAAGGAACTGGGTTGGAAAACAGTATACTGCTAATTTAGAAATGGAGAAAGATGTTTTTTATGTTTATTTTGGGGGTGTGCCTGATTTTTTTGGATGGGTTGTTCCAGAAAGTGAAACTAAAGCCAGAGTAGGTATTGCTTCTGAGAAAAATGTTGGAATGTATTTTGAAATGTTAAGAAAGAAATTAAATTTAAAAGAAAAAGATTTAAATGAATGCCAAGCAGGACCTATCCCTATCTACAATCCGAAGAATGTTACCTCTAAAGATAAGGTTTACTTAATTGGAGACGCAGCTGGGCAGATCAAAAGCACAACCGGGGGAGGGATAGTTTATGGAATGAGGGCTGGAAAGATTTTAGCTGATTGTTTGAATAATGATCTTGACTATGAAAAAGAATGGAGAAAAAAATTACATAAAGACTTAATGTTTCATTTGAGAATTAGAAGATTTTTGAATAAACTTGATAAAAATGATTATAATGAGCTTATTAGAACTTTGAAGGATATTGATTTGGGAGAATTTAACAGAGATTATCCCTTAAAAAATCTGGGAATGTTCATGAAACCGAGCTTAGTTGGATTTTTTTTGAGGAATTCTTATAAGGCAATTTAGAAAACTTTAAATATATGTTATACTTTTATGTATAACTATGGTAGTTGTGGAATCTTATGTAAAAAAATGGGGAAATTCTCTTGGAGTAGTAATTCCTATGGAAGCTGTTAAAAGCATGAAAATTAAAGAAAAAGATAAAATTGTTGTAGATATTATGACTAAAAAAAGGATTAATGGGTTCGGGGTATTTAAAGGAGCTAAACCTTTTGTTAGAGAAGAGGATATCTTAGACAGGGAGTTTTAACCTTGGTTTACCTTTTTGATACTTATGCGTGGATTGAGTATCTTTTAGGTTCAAAAAAAGGGACTATTGTAAAAAAGATTATAGATAATCCTAAAAATAATATAATCACGCTAGATAGCTGTATTGCTGAAGTCTACCTTTGGTGTTTGAGAGAGGGAAAAGATTTTCGATTTTCTTTTAATCTGATAAAGAACTATTCTTCTATAGAGCAAATACATCTAACTAATTGGATTGAAGCAGCAAAAATAAGACATGAAAATAGAAAAAAAACTAGCAGATTTGGCATAATGGATGCAATTGTTTTATCAAAACAAAAGGAAATCGGTTGTGAAATACTAACTGGGGATAAACATTTTGAAGATTTAAAGAACGTCATTTTTTTAGAATAATTTATATATTAGTTACTTCTGTTTATAGATAAAAAGAGGGCTCTTAGGGGTGAAAATTATTGAGATTTTATGATAGCATAAAAAGAGAACATCTGTTCGTTTTTTTGGTACTTTTGAGTGCTTTAGTAATCTTTAATTCTTTTGATGAGCAGTTTCAGTATACTGGGTTAGCTACTGGTGTTGCAAATAATTATGTTACAGGAGATAGTTTTCTAGATGGTATTGCAAAATATTTTAAGAATCCTTTTGGGGGTGTTGTTGGAGGCGCAAATCCCACATTTCCATGTCTATCAGGCTCCTGCGTTCTTATAACTGCGGATGATAGTTATATTCTTTATTTAAATGGAAATAAAATAAAAGAAGGCAGTAAATGGACAGGCGCCGAATATGTGGATATAACTGGGAAATTGATTTATGGAGAAAACTTAATTGCTATAAAAGCAACAGATGAAGGAAATGATGAAGGAGTTTTAGTTGAAGTCTGGCATGATGGAAGAATTGTTGCAAAAAGTGATAGTACATGGAAAACTTATTATGCAGATAGGCCTGATAATTGGAATAATAGAATACTTCTCGATGAGTCCTCATGGACAGATGCTAGGAATACAAGAGAGAAAGATGATAAAGCACAAGTTACTTATGGTGCAAGAAAAAATATATTTTCCCAAGACACAACATGGATGTGGAATTATCGCACAGAGGAAGGCACCCGCTTATTCAGGAAGACTTTTAATATAAACCCTAATTCGGAAGCAGGTATCAGCGCTATAACTGGAGGTGGGACTTATGTAAGAGTAACCGCAGATGATATTTACTCTTTGTACATAAATGGGGAATTAATTGGGCAAGGGATTGAATGGAGAAAGGGATATGTTTATGATAAAAGATTAAATCCAGGAGATTTAATCGCAATTTCAGCCAAAGATGAAGGAAATGATGAAGGAGTTTTATTTGAAGGTTATGTTGATGGAAGATTGGTTGTTAAAAGTGATAGTACATGGAAAGTTAAGGTATTATCAAGAGAGGATGGCGATGGTTGGAGAATTAATGCGGAGTATGATGACCGTGGATGGAGAGTACCAACTGAGAATGATCAAAAAGAACTGGGGGATAGGCCATCTGGATTTACAAGCGCTAACTGGATATGGGATAGGATTACTGATGACCATAATTGGTATAGCTTTAGGAAAGTAGTACCTTCTTTAGTACCTTCTTCTGGTCAGGGCGAGAAATTAAATGGGGTTAGTTGTGGAGATGATAATGAATGCCAGAGCAATTTCTGTGATTCAGACCCAAGCTATAGAGGTAATGATGCACCTACAATATGCCAGACTCCTTCTACTGAGAGAGAGGGAGGTACGAACTCTGTTATTAGAATAACTGCAGATGACAAATTTGAGCTTTATGTCAATAATGTTAAAGTTAAAAGCGGAAAACATTGGGATAGGGCTTATGTGCATAACCTTAATTTGAATAATGGAGATGTTATAGGGGTGTGGGCAAAAGATGAAGGAAATGATGAAGGAGTTTTAGTTGAAGTCTGGCATGATGGAAGAATTGTTGCAAAAAGTGATAGTACATGGAAAGCTAGATTGTACAGCCAAGTTAGAGGTTCTGATGACTGGAAACTGCCAGGGTATGATGATGATTCAAGTTGGGAGATACCTACCGAAGATTCCAAAAAAAGACAAGATCAGAGGCCAATCCAATTTACGGAAGCTAAGTGGATTTGGGGCCAGAAAACAGATAGTGGTACTGCTTATGCATTTAGAAAAGTAATTTCACTATCTACAGAGTTTGTAGTTCCTACTGAGTTTGGTATAAATATTGTATCTACTTTAAATGTTGGAGGAAGAGCTACTGCTACTATATCTGGAGGAACACCTACTTACAGAGTTGCTCCTTTATCAGGATCTTCCACTATCTGTAGAATTGTTGTTCCAGCTCCAAATGCAGGAGGAACTGCCTTTGTTGGAGGCAGTACTTTTACAGTAGAAGGAGTAGCTGCTGGAACCTGCATGATCAGAGTTACAGACAATGCCAGTCCAGCTAAGGTTAAGGATATTTCAATTAGTATACAGTCTGAACAAATAGTTCTATCCCCAGGATTGGAAGGTATTACTGTAAATATTGTATCTACTTTAAATGTTGGAGGAAGAGCTACTGCTACTATATCTGGAGGAACACCTACTTACAGAGTTGCTCCTTTATCAGGATCTTCCACTATCTGTAGAATTGTTGTTCCAGCTCCAAATGCAGGAGGAACTGCCTTTGTTGGAGGCAGTACTTTTACAGTAGAAGGAGTAGCTGCTGGAACCTGCATGATCAGAGTTACAGACAATGCCAGTCCAGCTAAGGTTAAGGATATTTCAATTAGTATACAACAAGTTCAACAAACTGCTTATACAACAGAGATTGTTGCTCCTTCAAATCTACAAGCAAGGCTGAGCAATAACAATGTAATACTATCATGGAATCTTGGTGATGTTATAAATACAGTTACAACGGGAGCTGTTTATGAAAATAAAATAACAGGTAATGCGGGATTCTTTGATTCAATAGCAAATTTCTTCAAGAATTTATTTGGAATTGGAACAAGAGGGACTGCTTTACCTCAATTAGTTTATGATGTATGGAGAAAGGAAGGAAGTGGAGCATATAATGTCTTGGAGCAATCAGTACCATGTTCAGTTACCAGAGATACATGTACTTATACAGATACTACAGCTCAACAAGGGAAAACCTACACCTATAAGGTTGGAGTAAGAGCAAGCACTGAAGCATTCTCAGGCACTTCTGTGAAGTTCTCAAATGAAGCAAGCATTAACATTCCAGCTGCAGGACAGCCAACATATGGGGTTTTAGACTTTAATAAAGATGGAAGAGTAGATATTACTGTTTCTGGTTCAGATGTTTCAGGAACAGATGGAACATTATTTACACAGCATTTTGAAACTACCACGAGTTCTTCAAACTGGGATGCCGCTTATGACTTAAATGCAGATGGAGAAGTTGACTCTGATGACTTCCTTGTACTTGCTGATCTACTTGCAAGCGCATGCAGTACAATTAATGTTGATTTGTGTCCAACAGGTAGATGTGAGGTAGTTGGAGGCGCATGTATAGTTAAATCTGATGCAAGAGTTGTAGAAGAGAGACCTATAACTATAACTGCATCTTCTGATACAGTAGAGGTTGGGCAGTCTGTTACCCTTACTGCTGCTTCACAGACTGTGACTAAATTTAGATGGGGGCTATTAAATTATAATCCTAGCAACCCTATTTGTACTATTGTCCATCATGGAACTGAAGATGGCGGGCCGTATGTTAATTTTGGAGCACCTATAAGAGGAAAGAGTCCTGGAACTTGCCAAATTGCTGTTAGCGATGATACCAGTACAGATCCTAGAAAGTATGTTGCTGTTTATCCTCTAAATGTTATTGCACCTATCAGTGTTGTTTCAGCTCCTGCAACTATTAATGTGGGGCAAACAAGCATCCTTACTATTGCAGGGGGGGTTACCCCGTACCGTGCAGGAATTCTTGCTGAAGCAGGAGGCTCTTGTGAACTTATTAGTCCTTCTACTAGTCCAGGAAACACCTTTGAAGTTAGGGCTTTAACTGTTGGAACTTGCAGGGTTGGCATTATTGATAGCAGGGGGAGGACTTATGATGCGTCTGTAATCATCCAAACAGGAACTACAACTAATGAAATTTGTGACAATAATGTAGATGATGATGGAGATAGGGTTATAGACAAATTAGACAAGGATTGTACTGGAAGTTATGTAAACATAGCTTCTGTGGTTCCTCCAATAAGGGATGTATTGATTGGAACAGATATAGATTTTGTTTGTAAGGTTACTTTAGGCGGGCAATCTGCAGATCTTAATAATGGTTTACAATATTGTATAAATGGAAAGATTGCAGAAACTAATTGTAATACCAAGTCTATTTTGTCTAATGGAGTTTTATTTGAAAACTGTGATGTTGGAAATGTTGCAAAGGCAAATCAGACTATTACCTGCTTTGTAGGTAGTGCATGTAACGCCCCACCAAATTCTGCATTGGGTAATGCAACATTAACTGAGAGATTCAATGTTGTTGATGTTGACTTCTGTGAAGATGGAGTAATAGGGGATGGATTGGAAATAAGGAACTTTGATATTGATAAAAGCAAGTACAAGATTGGAGATGATATAGAAATTGATGTAGAAGTTAAGTCTTTACTTGAAGCTAGGGATGTAAATGTTGAGGTTATATTATATGATTTGGATGATAGAGATGTTGTTGTTGATGATGAACAAAGTGCTGAAATCAGAAGATCAGCCACTGAAGACTTTACTTTTAAACTAACTATTCCTGGAACTGTTGATGAGGATAATAAGTATAGAGCATATGTGAAAGTTTCAGAAGACAGGAATGAGGATGAGCAATGTAAACTTGCTAGCGAATCTTTGAATATAGAAGGAGAGGGATGCATAGATAGAGACAAAGATGGGAGCTGTAGACCTGCAGATTGTAATGACTCAAACGCAAATGTGTATCCTACCGCTGCAGAGATATGCAGCGATACAATAGATAATAATTGTAATGGCCTTGTTGATAACCAGGATCCTGATTGCAGCGCTGCCTGTACTACAGGACAAACAAGATTATGCGGAGTGAATATAGGGGAGTGTAGCGGAGGAACTGAAGCCTGTGTCAATGGAAGATGGAGCGGACAATGTCAGGGAGCTGTAAGTGCAAAGGCAGAAATATGCAAGGATGGAAAAGATAATGACTGTGATGGACTTACAGATTGTAGCGATTCTGACTGTACTAGTAATGTATTATGTGTATCTGGGCAGGCAGTTGATATTGATTTTGATGGGCTAGAAGATGAGTGGGAGAGACAGTTCTTTGGTGGTTTAGCATCTGGCCCAGAGGATGATCTAGATGGTGATGGCTATAGTAATATAAAAGAATTTTTGGGAGGATCTGACCCCACTAATCCAGACAGTACCCCTCCAAGTTTAAGTACCTGGGTATTTGTTTTGATACTAGTAATTGTAATAGTATTAATTGCTTTTGCAGCGTACTACCTTTATTTTTCAAAACCAAAATCTCCTAAACTAGGTGCGTATAACTTTAAGGTTAGTGGTAGTTCTACAAGAAATAACAGAAAGTTAGAAGAATATATTAAGAGTTCTTTAAGAAAAGGTTTTACAAAAATGCAGGTAAGGAATGCATTAAGAGCTAAAGGCTGGACTGATGAAGAAGTTACTAACGCCTTTGATAAATTCTAGCTAATAAAAATCTTTATATATAGGGGGGTTATACTTCTACCATTATGGATTGGAAAAAAGGCGGTGTAATTTTATCTCTATCTCTTGTTTTTTTGTTAATTGGGATACTTTCTGTAAATGCTGCTCAACAACTTTTACAAGATGATGAGATTTGTACAAGGGATAACCAATGCCAAAGCGGATTTTGTGATGTTGATATATGTGCACAGTCTCCAGTAGAAACAACTGACTCTGTCCCACCAGATTTAAATGGAGCAGGGGAAGAAACTCAATCTCAATTGCCTACTGAAAGATCAACTCCAGTCCAAGCTGAAGAGGAAGAGCAACCTGAACCAGAGAGGACATCTCAACCAGTAATAATCCCCCCTTCAAATCTAAAAGCAAGTTTAAGCAACAACAATGTAATACTAACTTGGAGACCTGCTACTGTAACAACTACATCAGGTACTGGTCGTCTAGCAGGTGCGGTAGTCTTAGAAAACCAAATAACAGGAAATGCGGGATTCTTTGATTCAATAGCAAATTTCTTCAAGAATTTATTTGGAATTGGAACAAGGGGAGCTGCTTTACCTCAATTAGTTTATGATGTCTGGAGAGATGGAAGTGTTATACAAGCAGGGATAAAGTGTACTTCTTCTTGTAGTTACACAGATACTACAGCACAACAAGGGAAAACTTACACTTACAAAGTTGGGGCTAGATTAAGCACAACTAGTAGTCCATCTGATGATTCTGTGAAGTTTTCAGATGAAGTAAGTATAAATATTCCTACTCCAGAGGTTGCTCCAGATGTTTCTCAAAGACCAGCACAACCTATACCTTCTACAATATCGATTACTTCAGATAAAACTGTAGTTGAGGCAGGAGGTTTTGTTGCGACTCTTATAGCAAGTTCAAATTCTGTTACCTCATTTAGATGGGGGATATTAAAAGAGAATGGAGCTACTGACCAGGATTGCTTTATAGTTTATGGATCCACAGGAAATGCAGGAGAAGGACCTGTTGTAACTAACCCTGTGTTAATAAGAGGGGCTAAAGAAGGGAGTTGTACTATTGCTGTTAGTGATCATAGTGATCCTACCAACTTTGTAGGAACTTACACTTTGCAAGTTACTAAAGCAGCTGCAGTTCAACAAACAACAGCTGCTTGTAGCACCTTTAGTGCTTCTGCATGTCCTACTGATAGATGTAAACCAATAGGAAGCGGATGTAAAGATAAAATATGTACAGAATATAGTGCAAGTTCATGTCCTACTGATAAATGCCAAGTAGCTGTAAATTCTGTAGGTGGTCAACAATACTGTACAGCAATGTCTGCTGCAACCACAGCTCAACAAACAACAGCTGCTTGTAGCACCTTTAGTGCTTCTGCATGTCCTACTGATAGATGTAAACCAATAGGAAGCGGATGTAAAGATAAAATATGTACAGAATATAGTGCAAGTTCATGTCCTACT